>Ga0310121_10005285_pt1 | contig 11148 bp, 13 predicted proteins | sample CB27_Tmax_986_MG_FD_203504 | JGI IMG/M metagenome (GOLD analysis project Ga0310121, IMG submission 203504) | Marine microbial communities from Western Arctic Ocean, Canada - CB27_Tmax_986 | ecosystem: Environmental > Aquatic > Marine > Oceanic | place: Canada: Western Arctic Ocean | collected...
AGCCTCAGGCTAAGTGCTCCCGACTAATGGATGTGGCCCTCCCCGGCTTCACCGCCTTCGGACATCCTCGTGAATGAATTGCGCCAGGCTCTCTCTTGCGCATTCCTTGTCCCCCGGCAGCAAAACCTAATGGGTTTCTAAATAACTCGAAACCTGTGGCCATATGGCAAGATCTCGTAAACTAGATCTCAGTGAAGTATTGGCCGCCCATGGGAATGCGCCCGTCGCCAATATTCAAACTTCTTTCAAAAACTTCTTTCGCCGACATGACGTTGAACAAAAAAGATCCGGATTTGTTATTCGAAGCAATACGCACGCGCCGCTCATTCAGCCTGAATGGGCTCGATTCGGAATCAATAGACCAAAAATTGATCGAACGTATGCTGGAGGCTGCCAACTGGGCACCAACCCATAAGAAGACGGAGCCATGGCGCTTCGTAGTTTACCAAGACAAGGAACGCCAAGTGCTTTCCGATGCGTTTGGTGAAGCCTACCGGCAAATAGCGACTGGTGATGACTTTTCCAAGGCACGGTTTCAGGTACTGCAAGACAAAGTCTGGCAGGCGCCCGTTTGGATCGCTCTCGGTATGGCGCGAGACCCTGCTCTGCCCGAGTGGGAGGAGATCGTCGCCTTCGGGTGTGCTGTGCACAATGCACAGTTAATGGCCTGTTCAATGGGCCTAGGGTGCAAGTGGACAAGTGGGGCGACTTCGGTCCATCAGCACGTCGCCAAGGCTGTGGGCTTCGCACCCGATATTCGCTTGTTCGGGTTCCTTTACGTTGGGCGCCCCACGAGTTCCTGGCCCGAAGGCCACCGGGGCCCAGCCACGGCCAAAATTCGCTGGGCCAGCAGCCCACAGAAGAAGACATAACCACAACCGGAGGGGTTAGGCATCTTTGCCCCTCATACAGGGGTGTGCAGGGAATCCCTGTTTAAGCTACTTAAGGCCTTCTAACACACTGAGATCTATCACCCAGCGGGGTGCATAATCGTTCGAATTAGATCCGAGCTTGTCACGGTTTTCGTTATGGATCCTGAAGAAAGCCCGGGACAGCAAGTAGCCACCCGCCGCGTCAGCTGATGCCTATGCTGGAAAAGAACCACGCAAAGGCGCCCACAAGAGCCGTGCCAATAATCACTGTCTTCGGCTTGTTGAGTTTCTTTCGCCCTATGAAAAGAGCGTTGACGTCATCCAGAACCATCGATTTTCTGGTCCCATCTATCCGATACACAACTCGGCCAGACTCGATCGTCCCGGGCTCGTCGAAGGCAACTTCCTCGCCCTCACTCGTACGCAAACCCATGATCGGCTCCCACGAGGCAGGAACGTATGTTGGGGCACGCGGTAACGGCTGCTGCACATAGCAACCAGCGAGCGTGACAGCAATAACACCCGCAGCGGCACATTGGAACAAAATGCCTCGATCTTTACGACTTGGCTCACTCGTAATGGGTATTCGTTTCAAAACGATGCGGCCCCTCGGCGGGAGAAGATTCTGCGTCATTTGAAACAGACTTATTAAGAACTGTGAAACAGAAACCTCAATCGCTTGACGCAGGTGACAGATATACTCCGCAGAATGGTTAATAGCAACAAACTGAATTCGGCTGATCGATTTCTCCGTCTTTTCGCCGACGTGCGTTCCGGCGAGGGTGTTACCGCGTTACTGCTCTCGTCGAACGTTTTTCTGTTACTCACCAGCTATTACATCATCAAAGCGCTTCGTGACGGCCTCATTCTCGGCGAGTTCGGCGCTGAAGCGAGAAGCTACACCAGCGCAGCCATCGTGGGGGTGTTGGCTATTGGCGTCCCGCTGTACGGGAGGTTGGTCGATCGCGTATCGCGGAACCAGCTGATCAACATCGCAACGACGTTTTTCATCGTTAGCTTCGTCGCCTTCTATGGACTCTGGCGCACCGGTTTTAACATCGGCGTGATCTTTTATGTGTGGGTTGCCGTCTTCAACTTAATGATCGTTGCGCAATTCTGGGCGTTTGCAAATGACATCTACAACAAAACTGAGGGGGAACGGCTTTTCCCTGTGGTGGCCTTCGGCCAGTCGTTAGGCGCCGTCGTCGGAGCAATGTACGTCGAAACACAAGTCGGATCGCTAAGCGTCGGTGCGCTGTTGCTTGTCGCTACTGGACTGCTTGCTTTCCAGGTACAGGTGACTAATTACATCGGCCGTCGCGAACTCCGGGCAGGAAATGTCCCTGCCGCCATGTTGGAGTCCAAAGAACGCGGAAACAAGTCAACGGAGAGGCCATGGAAAGTGCCAGTCATCAATGGAACCGGTCCTTTCAAGCTTGTACTAGAAAACCGCTACTTGTTGATGATTGGTCTTTTAATGCTGCTGTTAAATCTGATCAATTCGACCGGCGGGTACATCATAGGATCCTCGTTCGAGATTGCTGCCGCAACAGCAACAGGACAAACTGAGGGCGTTATCTATACCGAATACCTCACAAGACTCTCCGCGGGCTTCTTCCGGGCCGTCAACATCTCTGCCTTGGTCATCCAGTTCCTGCTAGTGTCTCGAATCATTCGGTTCTTGGGAGTCGGTATCGGCCTGATGATCCTCCCGGCTATAGCCGTTGGGGGCTATGGGCTAATCGCTTTATTCCCTGTCTTGCCAGTCATTCGGATGGTCAAGATCGCCGAAAATTCAACGGACTACTCGCTCCAGAACACAGTGCGTAACATACTGTTTCTGCCAACGACTAGGGAGCAGAAGTACAAAGGCAAGCAGGTGGTCGACTCCTTCTTTGTCCGTCTCGGCGATGCGATGCAAGCAGTAGTGGTTTTTGTCGGAACCTCGGTGTTGGCGGCAAGCCTCGCCTCTTTTGCCGCATTCAATGCCATAATCGCGATTGTCTGGATGATCTTGGCCTTTATGATTGGGAAGAAGTACCGACAAAGGACCGCTACAAACGAGCCATCAGACTAGTTCTCCTGTTGGATCGCAACCTGCGCCTTCAGGACTGATAATGAAGGCGCACGAAACGGAAAATCTGAAGTCCAAACGGCTTAGCAACGACATGCAAACCATTGCTGAGTCGGTGAAAGGAAGCTGCTGGATGGCTGATGCCCCGACCGTAAACATTGCCAGTTCCAAGGGTCGCCTCGGTATTCTTACCCCCGGTATGGGCGCGGTTTCTACTACGTTCATAGCCGGCGTGTTGGCTGTTCGAAAGGGTATCGCTGAGCCCATTGGCTCACTGTCACAGATGGGCACGATTCGCCTTGGCAAACGGACCGACAACCGGGTGCCTCTAATCAAAGATCTCGTCGGCCTTACCGGAATGAACGACCTGGTATTCGGCGGCTGGGACATCTTTATCGATGATGCCTACACAGCCGCCAAGAACGCTGGTGTACTACAGAACGAACTGCTTGATCAAATCAAGGACGAACTTGCCGCGATCAAGCCAATGCCAGCGGTATTCGATAAGGCCTACGTCAAGAAGCTCGACGGCGAGCACGTTAAGACTGGTGGTACCAAGTGGGACTACGCCCAAATGGTCATGGAAGACATCCAGCGCTTCCAGGAAGAAAACAGTCTTGATCGCCTGGTGATGGTCTGGTGTGGAAGTACTGAGATCTTTCTCAAACCGACCGACGTACATACTTCGATCGAAGCTTTCGAAGAGGGGATGAAAAACGACGACGCTAGCATTGCGCCAAGCATGATCTACGCTTACGCGGCAATCAAGATGGGCATCCCTTATGCCAACGGAGCACCCAATCTGAGCGCCGACTTTCCGGCCTTGGTTGACTTCGCCAAGGAGACCAAAACACCGATCTGCGGCAAGGATTTCAAGACCGGCCAGACTCTCATGAAGACAATTCTGGCGCCTGGACTAAAGGCTCGCATGCTGGGACTCAATGGCTGGTTTTCAACCAACATCCTCGGCAACCGTGACGGTGAAGTGCTCGACGACCCAGATTCGTTCAAGACAAAGGAAGAAAGTAAATTGGGGGTTCTGGAGCACATCCTGCAACCCGACACGTATCCGCAACTGTATGAAAACATGTATCACAAGGTGCGGATCAACTATTACCCACCGCGGGGGGATAACAAGGAAGGCTGGGACAACATAGATATCTTCGGGTGGCTAGGCTACCCGATGCAAATTAAAATCGATTTCCTGTGCCGCGACAGCATCCTGGCCGCACCGCTCGTTCTCGACTTAGCGATCTTTCTCGACCTCGCCAAGCGCGCTGGCTTTTCCGGAATCCAAGAGTGGCTATCTTTTTACTTCAAGAGTCCGCAAACGGCACCGGGCCTGTACCCAGAGAATGATCTGTTCATCCAGCTCATGAAACTTAAGAATACTCTGCGCTACATGGCTGGCGAAGAAGAACTCACACACCTAGGCGCCGATTACTACGACTACTACAAGTGAGCCCGCGCCTGTCTGAATAAGTTTTCGCAAACCCTTCGCGGCCACCCTCGACCCACCCACGGTCATGCGTGAGCAGTGGAAGAGCGGCTAACCACCAGTACTCATCGAAGGTGAACGGGCCGTGAGTGATTGTCACCGACCGCCCGTGATAGTGAGCAAAAGTGAGCACCCCCGGACAATTGCGAATGCCGTTAGTTAAACTCCGGACCGGAGGGAAGACTCCATGAGCAACGACGAAGGACGGCCCGAACGGATCGAGTTTCATCTCGAAGAAGGTCGGCAAGAATTTGCTAGGCGGAAACATCGGGCGTCAAGCCTCCGGGCGGCGACAAAGACAAGGACGGATCCCCTGGATAAGCACCCAACCAGCGCGATGTACAACGTGGGTGAGAGCCTGAAGGTCCGAACATGGAAGGCGGTTCAGCGCGGGAGCACAGTTGCTATTTACGGGCCGATCCTGGCGCTGGCAGTGCTTGTATATATTGTTCTAAATTTTTTGTGAGAGCCGCCGATGGACCTATATATATAGGGGCCAACGCCCGCGGTAGGATGGGGGGACGTCGGCTCCGAAATTGCTGATGTTGGCCGCCGGTGACCAGGGCCGAAAGTGAGTACAAAAGTGAGTACAAACTCGACGCTTCTTTAAGCGGAACTGGTAACGCCAGTGTTTACAGGGGTTTATGACATTACTGTAGGCGTGACTACGACTGCTATAAGTAAGCGTTCGTAATATTCCCCGGCCTCCCCGCGATCCTCCGCAACCATCCTGGACCACCCACGCCCCAACCCGCGGGTTCATGAAAAATCAGCCTTGTCTCCGGCGTCGACGCGAGGCAGAGCGCGCCGAGCGCTTTCCGCGGCCCCGCGCGCGCCCAGCTCCCGCCGCCCTCACGGCCCGTTTGCCGCCGCGGCGGTTGCCTCGGCCCTCAGGTCTCTGGCCGTTGCCCGACTCGATGCACTCACCTTCGAAGCCTTCCACCGTTCGCCGCGGGATGGCGTTGCCGAGTTGGCGCTCGGTCGCCCGCAGCCAGGCCCCATCGTCGCGGGTCACGAACGTCAATGCCTGCCCTTCACGCTCCGCCCGGCCGGTGCGACCGATACGGTGCGTGTAGGCATCGGGTGTGTTCGGGACGTCGAAGTTGATGACGTGCGAGACGCCCTGCACGTCGATGCCGCGCGCCGCGACGTCAGTCGCCACCAGGACGTCGAAGTCGCGTTTGCGGAAGCCGTGCATCGCGCGGTCGCGCTGCGACTGCGACATGTTGCCTTGCAGACCGACGGCGCGGTGGCCGGCCCGATCGAGTTGCTGGGCCAAGCGGCGCGCCCGATGCTTGGTGCGCATGAAGACGATCGCCGACTCGCAGGCGTCTTCGGTCAGGATACGGTCGAGCAGGTCGCGCTTTCGATCCTCGCGCACCGCAACCAACGCGTGGTCGATGGTGGCCGCCGGGCCCGAGCGCGCCAGCTCCACGACGTGCGGATTTCGCAGCACGGTGTTGGCGAGCGACCGGATCTCGGCGGGCATGGTTGCGGAGAACAGCAAGCTCTGCCGTTTCTGGGGCAGCGCCGCCAAAATGCGTCGCACGTCCGGAAGGAAGCCCATGTCGAACATGTGGTCGGCCTCGTCCAGGACGACGCTTTCCACCCCGCCGAGACGCAGCACCCCGCGGCCCATCAGATCGACAATCCGCCCGGGGCAGCCGACGACGATGTCGGGATTCCGGCGCAATGCCTTGATCTGGCCGTGTGCCGAAACACCGCCATAGACGGTGACGGCCTGCAGTCGGGTGAAACGGGCCAGCGCGCGGATCTCGGCGTCGATTTGCCTTGCCAGCTCGCGCGTCGGCGCCACCACGAGCACCCGTGGCTCTCGGCCACGCTGCCGCGCCAAACGGTGTAGAAGGGGTAGCGCGAAAGCCGCCGTCTTGCCCGTGCCAGTTTGCGCCAGGCCGAGCACGTCGCGGCCGGCGAGCACCGCGGGGATCGTCTGGACCTGGATGTCGCGGGGCTCTTGGAAGCCCGCCGCGCTAACCCCACGGAGGATGGAGGAATCAAACCCGAACCGGTTAAAGCCGGTGGGAGAATCGCAAGAAACTAATGCCATGAAGAAAATGGTGCTCCACCGCGCCGGCGCACTCTGGGCACACGTTGCGCGATCGTTGCGTTCGTGCCCGCTCAACAGACGGGGGCCGATCGAAGTAAGGGAGGCGCGACCTCGAATCAGGTGGATGAGGTCCTGTTGCCGCCGCGACCGGGATGTCGTCCCGCGCCACGCCCTTGATGGCGCGACGCCACTGGCCCGCCACTCCGGGGTCAGAGGTCGCCTGGCAACGTGCCGCAGCTGAACTATCCAGGCTACGCACCGTTGCCGATGACCGAGATAATAGCATCAATGTCACCTCGGCGAGAACGGCACCATCGGCGCCACCTGTGAGCGTGGCCGCTGGAATAATTATCGGTTCACAGGGAAGAACCTGACGGCATCTCCGGTTAAACTTGGCGTGCTTCGCTACACACGAAACAACTATTTAATTTAGAATAATTTGGTGAGAGCCGCCGTCGGACCTATATATATACTGGCCGCCGTGCTCGCTAGAATGGGGGGATGATGGCACGCAACTATGCATTTGAACGGGATCAGCGAGCCAAGGCAAAGGCCGCTCGAAAGGCTGCGAAGCGCGAGGCAAAGAGGCAGGCCAAAAAAGAGGCAGAGACTAGCTAGCCATGGCACGCAACTATGCATTTGATCGGAAGGTCGGGGTCAGGCCTGGACGGGATCAGCAAGCCAAGGAAAAGGCCGCGAAGCGCGAGGCAAAGAGGCAGGCCAAACTAGCCGCCAAAGAAGAAAAGGCGAACGCGACCGACAGTTCAGGTTAAAGTTCGAGCGTTGGAATTGCCAGTTTTGGTCGCCGTTGGCCAGGACCGAAAGTGAGTACACGCTCGACGATTCTTTAAGAGGAACTGGTAACACCAGTTTTTACAAGGGTTTACGACCTTACTGTAGGCATCTCTACGACTACTATAAGTAACCCCTCGCTTATTATTTGTAGGCGCTCGTAATCCTTCGCGGTCGCCTGATGGACTCCGGTAGCAGTCCCGGACGGGGGCTTTTGGTCGTCAATTCGCTCAGAGTCGGGCGAGCACCGCATCTGCCGCGGCTTCGGTACCCACAGGAGGCACATCCTTGCAGGCAATGTCGGCGGTCACGTAACCGTCTTCTACAGCCTGTTCGACGGCGCGCTCTACGGCGTCGGCGGCGGTCGCCTGGTCTAGCGAGTGACGCAGCATCAGCGCTACGCAAAGGATTGCGGCGTAGGGATTTGCCGCGCCGCTACCGGCGATATCGGGCGCTGAGCCATGCACCGGCTCGTACAGCCCCCGTGTCCCCTCCCCCAACGACACCGAGGGCAACATCCCCAGCGAACCGCACAAGACCGAAGCTTCATCCGAAAGGATGTCGCCGAAGAGATTCTCGGTGAAGATGACATCGAACGACGAGGGTTGGCTGATGATCTGCATCGCCGCCGCGTCGACAAGGCGATGCTCGAGCGCGACATCCGGAAACTCCTCAGCAAAGCAAGTCTCGGTGGTCGCACGCCACAGGCGTGACGTATCGAGAACATTGGCCTTGTCGACAGACGCCACCCGTTTGCTCCGGCCCTGCGCCAGGCGACCTGCCACGCGCGCCACGCGCTCGACCTCCTGCCGCGTGTAGACACAAGTGTCGCGCGCCGACTCCTCGTCGCGTTCGCGCGGGCCAAAATAGAGGCCGCCGGTGAGCTCTCGGACGAAGAGGATGTCGACGCCATCGAGCAACTCGGGACGCAAAGGCGTCGAATCTCGCAACGCGGGGAGCGGGCGTATCGGTCGCAGATTGGCGAAGACTCCGAGGGACGCGCGGATCTTCAGGAGCCCCTGCTCCGGCCGCACTGCCGCATCGGGATCACTCCATTTCGGGCCTCCGACGGCCCCAAGAAAAACCGCGTCGGCCCTCTGGCAGAGGTCGAGCGTAGACTCGGGCAGCGGATCTCCGTGGTTGTCGATCGCCACCCCTCCGATGTCGGCGACGACCACCTCGGCCTCGAACCCGTAACGCTTGGCGACGGCCTGTAGCACCCTCTCGGCTTGCGCCGCGACCTCTGCGCCAATGCCGTCGCCGGGCAGCATGGCTACGAGCCAGCGGGGTCCCTGTTCGTGGCCACTCACCCGAATTCTTCGCGCTGTGACTCCAACGCCCGTTGCTCGAATGATGCCACCGAATCGACTTGCTGCAGCAGGAAGCTGAGCTCGTCGACTCCATTGACCAGGCAGTACTTGGCGAACGGATCGATGGTGAACGTGGCCTCGGTCCCGTCTTCCAAACGAAGCGTCTGATTCACTACGTCTACCGCTACGGTGCCTACCCGCGCCGCTACCAGCCGCTCGTGCACTGCGGCGGGGACGACAACTGGGAGAACCCCGTTCTTGAGCGCGTTGGAGCGAAAAATGTCGGCGATCTCGGTGCTCACCACCACCCGAAAACCGTTTTGTTGCAGCACCCAGGCGGCGTGCTCGCGCGACGATCCGCAACCGAAGTTGCGCCCCGCGACCAGCACCTGTGCTCCTTTAGCCTCCGGCCGATTGAGCGCAAAGTCGGGATCCGGGTCTCCCGCCGCGTTATGCCGCCAGTCGGCGAACAGGCCTCCGCCGACGCCTTCGCGGGTCGTCGCGGTAAGAAAACGAGCGGGAATGATCTGGTCGGTGTCGATGTCCTCGTTTTCGATCACCACGTAATGGGACGTAAGTTGCGTCAGCGGCTTCATGACGATTCTCTCCCGGGCGTTGCGACGGAGCTGAGTGCCTCGGCTTCGCCGCCGCCCAGCGACAAGACCTCGCGTGGGTCAGCAACGCTGCCGGCGACCGCCGACGCCGCCGCGGTAAGCGGGCTGGCGAGCACCGTCCGTGCCCCCGGCCCTTGCCGCCCCTCGAAGTTTCGGTTGCTGGTGCTGACGGCGAGTTGTCCCGCCGGAACGAGATCTCCGTTCATCGCCAGACACATCGAACATCCCGCCTCGCGCCATTCGGCACCAGCCTCTCGGAAGATACGATCCAACCCCTCGTCCTCCGCCTGGCGCTTGACGGCCTGCGACCCAGGAACGACCAACGTCTTGGTTCCGGGCGCCACCTTTCGCCCCTTGAGCACCGCGGCGGCTTGCCTGAGGTCGGAAATGCGCGAGTTCGTGCAACTGCCGATGAACACGACGTCGACCGGTTGGCCAAGTAGCGGCTTGCCCGCGGTGAGGCCCATGTAGCGGAGCGCCTGCGCGTGCGAGACGCTGTTGCCGCCATCGGGAACAGTCTCACGCACCGCGATCGCCATCCCCGGGTTGGTACCGTAGGTGATCATCGGCTCGATGCGCGACGCATCAATTACCACCTGATTATCGTGCACTCTCTCATCGTCGGTACCCAGGAGCCGCCAACTCGCCAGAGCCGCTTCCCACGCCGCACCTGTCGGAGAATACGGCCGACCAGCGAGATACTCAAAGGTCACATCATCCGGCGCGATCATGCCGGCACGGCCACCCGCCTCGATCGACATGTTGCACACCGTCATGCGTTCTTCCATCATCAGGCTCTCGATCGCCGTGCCACTGTATTCAATGGTGTGACCGGTAGCCCCATCGACGCCGATCTTGGCGATCACCGCCAAAATCAAGTCCTTGGCGGTAACCCCCGGTCGTAAGGTACCGTCGACACGCACCTCCAGCGTCCGCGTCTTGCGCTGCAGCAAGCACTGTGTTGCCAACACATGGCCGACTTCACTGGTGCCGATCCCGAAAGCAAGCGCGCCGAAGGCACCATGCGTTGCCGTGTGGCTATCGCCACAGACAATCGTCATGCCGGGCTGGGTAAGGCCGAGCTCGGGACCGATGACGTGGACAATCCCCTGGCGTACATCACCGAGGGCGAAAAGCTTGACGCCGAACTCCTCGCAGTTGATCGCCAATTGCTCGACCTGTTTGCGCCCCTGTTCGCTGGCAAAGGAGAACTGGCCACCCTCGCCCGGCGGCGTCGTTGGCGTTGAGTGGTCCATCGTCGCCACGGTTCGATCGGGTCGCCGCACCGGCAGTCCCCGGTCCCGCAGCGTCGTGAACGCCTGCGGCGATGTGACCTCGTGCACCAAGTGCGTGTCGATGTAGATCACCGCCGGCGTCTCGGGCGTTTCCGCTCGAACGACGTGACGATTCCATACCTTGTCGTACAAACGCTTCCCCATCAGCCGGTGCTTGATGGCGTGAGTGCGTCCGGGGACTTGCCCTTATTATCGGTCGGCACTACGGTCGATGCCTGCCAGTCGGGGGGTCCGACGATCTTGTTGGCGATCCGATTTATCACGTTCACGTAGGCGCGCACGCTAGCGTCGATAATGTCGGTACTAATAGCGTGCCCGGTGTACATTTTGCCGGCATACTCGACCTTGATCACTGCCTCACCCTGGGCATCCTTGCCCACGCTGACGTTGCTGACTTGGTAGTCGTGCAAGTGCGCCACCACACCGGTCAAGCATTGGATGGCCTTGAATACGGAGTCGATCGGCCCCCCGCCGCACGCTGTCTCGAAGCGAACTTTCCCTTGCGGATCACGCAAGTAGACCGAAGCGGAGTGCTGCAGGTCTGCGCCGGCGACCGTCTGGAACCCCTCCACCGTCCAGTGCGGCTCGCGCGTTTCGACGTGGCCTTCGAGCAGCGCCTCGATGT
>Ga0310121_10005286_pt1 | contig 11148 bp, 18 predicted proteins | sample CB27_Tmax_986_MG_FD_203504 | JGI IMG/M metagenome (GOLD analysis project Ga0310121, IMG submission 203504) | Marine microbial communities from Western Arctic Ocean, Canada - CB27_Tmax_986 | ecosystem: Environmental > Aquatic > Marine > Oceanic | place: Canada: Western Arctic Ocean | collected...
AATCAGGCCCGTCCACAACATGACGTACGAGCTCATATGGATCCACTTCCACCACTTGCGCGGGATTCGTTTCATGAGCATCGATGTCACCTGGACGGCGACGAGGAGATAGAAGCCGACTATGCCCCAGGCAACGGCCGACGATCTCCAGGTCGATGCAAAAGGAATCAGCAGGTCTGAGATTGTGAACTGGACGTATCCGTCGAGGATCAGGGCAGCCATTTGGGTCAGGACGAAGATCACGGTCGCCCCACCGAGGTATCGATGCAGATCGAGCAGCCATTTGGGTCCGGGCGACCGTTCGGTGATCTTGCTCGAAAACAGCAGTCCCCAGATCACTGATGCTGCCGCAAGGAGCAGGGTCACGATTCCGCCGGCGCGAGCAACGTGCCACCAGATCTGGTCATTCATGAGGCACCCCGGTTCGCACGTACGTATCGAAGGCACCGCCGGGTCGAACCGAGCCGTCCTCGTGAACCAGTCTCCAAGGCGCGCCAAACCCGGCTCCACTTCCATCGACGAGCAAGGAAATCGTCAACGCTTCTGCCCACCATGCGGTACCGGCGATCGCCGTCGCCACAGTCCTCGGGCCGTCCGTACTCCTACCCGTGGACGGGTCGATCACGTGATGTACCGGACCTTCCCTGGTCGTCCAGCGCCTCCGCAATGTGGTGCTCGTAGCCAGCGCGCCGTCTTCCAACACGATCTCGCAGGGGCACGCACCAGATGCCGGCTCATGAGCGACAACACACACCGGAGCACCGAGAACACGAACATCTCCCCCAAGATTGACCAGCACCTGTTCCGCCCCGCTTTCCCACATCTCCTCGGAAACGATGTCTGCAGCCAGACCCTTACCGATACCGCCTGCATCGAACCGTACGCCCAGGGGTAGGCGAACCGTTCGATCCGTTTTGTCGATCTCGATACCTTCACAGCCAGGAGCGGGGCGGGCTGTGCCAGACGAGTCACCGAAGCCCCGGGCGCCAAACGACCGGACATAGCCAAGCGCGGTCAACGAGTTGATGACGGTGGGGTCGTATCGACCCTCGGTGGCCCGCCATGCGGAGATAGCCGTTTCGAGGAGTCGGAACGTGTCGACGGACACCTCGATCGAGTTGCCAAGTGCCCGATTGAGGCGACTGATGTCGGACTCTGGAATGAATCGACTCCATCACCGCTCGATCTCGACAACCCGAGCCCGGCCAGTGGCCGCTGGAAGTGGCGGACCGCCGTCGAGCGAGATATGACAAGCAGTCCCCATCGCCTCAAACCGAACTTCGCGTGCACCGGACATCACGAGCCTCGACTCTGGGTTGCGGGGGGTGCCAAGACGTCTCCAACAACCGGCCGCGGCGTGACAGGGAGCTCGACACTCCGCGCTTCAGGTGGAGCACCTTCCTCTTGGACATAGATGACGCTCCGGCCCTGGGGGACCACAACTTGACGAATGATCACGGTGGACGGTTCGGACGTTTGTGTCGGCTGGCCTCGGGCCGCAACGCCCATGGCTCCGACCAGACCGACCGCCGCTGCGACCGACATACCCGTCGTGAGCACGCGTGCCCCGGCGGCTGCGTGGAATCTCGCTCGGGGATGATGACGCTCAGTCATCGCGGTCGTCATCCTCGTGTTCCTCGTAGTCCTCGTGGTCCTCGTGGTCCTCGTCATTGTCGTATTGACCGTCGTTCTCGGACTCGTCCTGCACATACGAGACCGGTGCCTCTGCGGTCGATGGCTGCTACTCGTATGTGATCTGCCCGATGGGTACTTGGTCAAGTGGAAGGTAGATGACAGTCTGCTCGCCGCCCAAGGGGTTCACCAGGTCGATCGGGTTGCCGAACTGATCGACGTATTGAGTGATCACCGTGGGCTCTGCCATGGCTACCGGGGCGGTGCGGGCCAGCGAGAGTACTGAGACACCCCCGGCCACGCTCAACACCAGGGCACCTGCTGCGGCCATTGCCGTCTTCTTCTGCATCAGAGTCTCCTTTCGAGGAGATCGTGTTCTGATGCCAGAGTGCGGCAGCTGTGCTGAATCAATCCTGAACGAAGCTGAAGAGCTCTTCAGGTGGAGTGAATTGAGCTGTGTTGGTCGGGAGAGCCGCTACCAGCCACGCTCGATCCATTCGGGCAGAGCCGGGCGCTCGATCCCGATCGTTGTCATCGTTGGACCATGACCCGGGTACACGGCGGTGGCGTCGTCCAGGGCGAACAACCGGTCACGGATCGACTCGATGATCGTCGGGAAGTGACCTCCATAGTCACATGTTCCAGGGCCACCGGGGAACAACGTGTCGCCGGAGATCAAGACGCCTGGACTCAGGAAGCACACCGAACCGGGCGTATGACCCGGGGTGTGCATGGTGAGCAAGCTCGTGTCCCCGATTTCTATGACTTGGAGGTCCGCCAGGGGAGTTGGAGTTGTCGAGGTTGTGTGGGAAGCCATGTCATAGTCGAGGGGGTGGAGAAGAAACGGGATGTCGAGGGCCGTTGACACACCTTCTACCGCTTGAACATGGTCGTAGTGGCCGTGGGTGGTGAGGATCGCCGCCACGTCGGTCCCATCGGCGAGTTCGAGAACCGACTCGATCTCACACGCGGCGTCGATGATGACTCCGATGCCGGTGTTGGCGCACGCAACGACAAACACGTTGTTCTCCAATCCACCCAGCAACGCAGACTTCATGAGAATGGTGCCGTTGTCGAACGTCCATGGCATGGGCAAGAGCGTAGCCAGGCGCCCGCCGCTTGCCCGTCGGGTTCAATCGACGGCGTCGCAAATATCCCCGGACTCTGCGGTATCGAGTGGCGAGCCATGGCAAACTCCGCACCATGTCGACGTACATGTACCAGCCGGAGATCGAGACGATGTCCGCCAGTGACAAAGAACGGCTCCAGTCGAATCGTCTGGTTTCTCTTCTCGACCGATTGAGTCAAGCTCCGTCTGCCTACTGGAGGGCGAAGCTCTCCGAGGTCAACGACGGCTCTGTCGCATCGATTCGTGGCGTCGATCGGCTGCCGCTCACGGAGAAGTCTGGCTTCCGCGACACCTACCCCTACGGCATGTTGTCGATCTCGCTCGATGACACGGTTCGCTTGCACGCCAGCTCCGGAACGAGCGACAAGCCGACCGCTGTCGGTTACAGCCGCAGAGACATTGAGATCTTCGCCGAGTGCAACGCACGAGCCTCGCCATTGCCGGCGTCATTCCCGGCGATGTGCTCCACAACGCCTACGGCTATGGCCTCTTCACGGGCGGCCTCGGCCTCCACTTCGGTGGTGAGTTGCTCGGGGCCACCGTCGTGCCGGCCTCTGGCGGCAACACCGCCTTCCAGCTCCAGCTGATGGAGGATCTCGGAGCGGGAGCGCTGTGTGCCACACCATCGTTCTGCATGTTGTTGGGGGAGCGGGCAGCCGAGGCTGGACTTCACGAGCGGCTCTCGGTGCGGACCGCCATCCTGGGTGCAGAGCCGTGGTCTGAGGGTATGCGCCAGAAACTCCACACGCTGTGGGGTGACGGATTTCAAGCCGCCGACATCTACGGACTCTCAGAAGTGATGGGGCCGGGTGTCGCCCAGGAATCTCCGGGCTCGCCCGGCTCTTTGCAGATCTTCGGCGCTTTGGATCGTATGATCGAGGATCTTGCGGCTCGGAATGCGTATGCGGTTGTTGGGACTGACGACATTCACGAGATACGGCGAGTGGACATGGATCGGAATGGATGAAGCCCGGAGAGCCTCTGCGTCATCGCTGGCTGGGCCTTTTTCCAAGACTGGGGATCCCCCAGGAAAAACTGCACGCGCCCCGCGCCCCGCGCCGTTGCTTCTCCAATGGGGTCATCCCCGCGGATGTGGGCGCCGAGCGCGATCATTCGTCAGCCTGTCGGTGCTGACCGATGGTCTCATCTGGTTCGACGGCAGCGGGATCGTCGTTCGAGGACTGTTGATCACTCACCTGTTCAGCATCGGGTCGCACCCAGGGACCGTCGACGGGTGGGGCTGGAACCGGCGTGGGGTCGACGGGCACCTCATCGGTCCAGGTGGACGTAACAGCGGCGTCGATGTGGGTTTCTTCTGGTTCCTCGTGATAGTGCTCCTTCAACTCACCCAGCCGGTCCGCCACCAATTCAACGTCGACGTCCCATTCGCCCGCGGCGATCGCCAACGCACCATCGTCCATCCATCGCGCTCCCCAGGGACGGATCGGAAGCTGTTCCGGTTTGCCAACAGCCACCCTCAAGACGGGGAATGCCCCACCCTCGTCGTGGCCGATATCAGCCGCCACGTCCCCGATCGAGGTCCAGGGAAGCCGCACCGACGCCGCCAGGGGACCGGCAACGGCGAACGCGACGCCGCGGGCGTCCGCGTGAATGATTCGGCGTGGCGCGATCAGCTCCTTGAGTGCCCAGGCGGTCATCGCGGCACCTGCGATGAGAAGCACCCACGCCCAGGCGAGCTCATGCGTCTCGAAGGGAGGGGGCGTGACGCGTTCAGACGGATAGATGATCTCGGTGAGCTGGGTGGCCAGCCTCCGCTCGAACAAGAGGTCGACGCCGAAGATGATGAACGGAACCCCGACGACGGCCAACAGCCACATCAGCAGCGCACTTCGTCGCACGGTGAGGTCGAACTCCGTCACGTGTTCAGTCCTAACTGTTCAGGCCGCAGCACGATGTTGTACTTCACTCCGCGCTGCTCCATCAGTTCGCTCACCCTGGCTCCCGATCGGTCGACGAGTACGACCGCCTGAACGACATCGAGTCCCTCGGCCATGGCGACATCGATTGCTTCGAAGAACGCTCCCCCGGTGCTCGTCGTGTCCTCCACCACCGCAACGCGATCCCCTGGAGAGACCGGCCCGGCCAATCTGCCACCGGCACCATGATCCTTGGCCTCCTTGCGGATCGAAAACGCCCTGAGTTGAAGACCATGGAGCGAGGCATACATCGCCGTGCCCATCGCCACCGGATCGGCCCCCATCGCGAGACCACCGACCGCCACAACATCGTCAAGTTGCTCGAGAACCGCGGCGCCGACCAGTAGTGCTCCAGCGCCCGAAAACGTCGTCTGGCGGGCATCGAGGTACCAATCGCTGACCGCACCGGAGCGAAGCGTGAATGGCCCATCGGTGCGAATGGCGTTCGCGTGGAGATGTTCAGCAAGCGCTGCTTGGCTAGCGGTGAGCGACATGGCGGAAAGGGTACTTTGTCTTTTGCGTTTGCACTGACCGAGACCGCTAGGAGAGTGTTGAACAAATGGTGGCTACCGAATCTCAGGACGTGCTGAGCAGGCGTTTCGTTTCAGATTTCGCTTCGGTTTTGGGATTTTTCAACACCCTCCTAGGTTCAGGCTATGCCACGACCATCGCCCAAGGCCTTTTTCAACAATTGGACCAACCCGAAGTGGTCCTGGTCCGAGAAGATGCGCCTCTCAGCAAAGAACACCGCCATCAAGCTCAAGAACCAGACGGGTTGTTGCGGCAACCACGGCGAGCCAGGTTGCTGAATTGGTCCCCACGAGCCCGGTCAGGGCTAACATCACCACTAGTACTCAGTACTGGTGCTACTGTCCGAATCGGCGCTCGGCGGCGGCGTAGTCACGGAGGGCACGAATGAAGTCGACTCGGCGGAATGCAGGCCAATAGACGTCGACGAATGCGTATTCGGCATAGGCGGACTGCCACAACAAGAAGCCCGACATTCGTGATTCGCCCGAGGTCCGGATGATCAGGTCGGTATCCGGCTGCAGGGGGGCATAGAGGTGAGAGGCGATGCCATCAGCATTGATGCGTCCCGCCAGCTCGGGGCCAGTCACGCCTTCGGTGGTTAATTCGTCGACGAGGTCCCGACACGCGTCAACGATCTCCTGACGGCCTCCGTATCCCATCGCGATGGTGACACTGCGCAAGCCCACGCCCGCATCTTCCATCGCCCGCTTGGCGGCGGCGACCAGGCGCGGCGGCAGCGGATCGAGGCTTCCGATGACTTTCAGCTCGAAATTATGACGTCGAGCCAGGTCGGGCAGCCGGTCGAACAACTCCACGAGCACATCGAAATAGGGCCCGATCTCCTCGGCGGGCCGCTTCAGATTCTCGGTTGAAAGGACCCAGGCGGTCACGGACGGTATCTCGAATTCACCGGTCCAGGCCACCACTTCTTCGAATGTGCGCATGCCGGTGCGGTAGCTGTCCGTATACGTCTCATGCCCCTCGGCGCGAGCGTAACGGCGGTGACCGTCAAGGATGATGCCAAGGTGTCTTGGTAGCTGAGCCCGATCGAGCCGACGAGACAGCCGGCTCTCATACAGCCGGTACAGGGGGATCGCCAGTGTTCGCTTCAACGAGTTGATCATCTGTCGTTCCGGACCGTCGGGCTGACTACGAGGTGTCGGCGTCGAGGCGCTCGAACACGTCGTCATCGTACTGCTCGGACAACGACAGGTCGACATCCATGGTTCCTCTTTCGGCAGTATCCCAGAGCGTCATGAGGAACGGTCGCATCAGAAGGCGCAGTGTTTAATCACAGAAGAGGTGACACCGGTGAACGAGACGAGGCACCCGGATGGGCCGTCGTAATCGAAGTCGACCGATCCGAGTCCGGTGTAGACGAAGTAGTAAATGACCGCGGTCTCGGCGACGGACCGCTCGAAAGAGATAGAGGACGTGCGAATTTCTCCCTCCACGGTCGGCTCCCCGATCTTCTCGACCGAGGGAACGCTCGTTCCGTCGGTGGATCCATCGGTGGGCTGGCCGGTTGTGATGTCGTCGGCAGCGAGCGCCGAGAGCGCCCCAACTACGACCAGGATGATCGCAAGGAAGGTCACGAACGCTCTTCGGTACTTTCCATTCACTTTGAGACCTCCTCGTGTTCTCCCATTTCTCTGGCTGGAGAGCCGAGTACGCTGACGCCATCATGAACGACGCGCGAGTCATTCACACTAGGCCGCAGGGTCCATTCACTCTTCGTGACTGACATCGCGCAGTACGTGGGGATGGATGCGGTGAATATCGCCGACCTCATCCGCGCCAGGAAGCTGCATCCCCGCGAGGTGGTCACTGCGGCGATGACTCAGATCGAGCGGTACGAACCGGAGATCAACGCCGTCACCTGGCGCAGGTACGACCGGGCTCTACGCGAGGCTGAAGAGCCCCTTCCCGACTCACCCGTGGCCGGTGTGCCGTTCCTGATCAAGGACATGGGCCAGGCACTGGCCGGTGCGCCAAACACCATGGGATCGAGAATGAGACGCTACATCGTCGCCGATCACGACTCGGCCCTGGTGGCCCGCTACAAGGCTGCGGGTCTCATACTTCTCGGGCAAACCAATGCGCCCGAATTCGGCGCATCCGTGGATACCAAGCCCGTGCTTCACGGCATGACCAACAACCCGTGGGACCTCACCCGTTCGCCAGGCGGATCCAGTGGAGGGGCGGCTGCCTCGGTGGCAGCGCGCTACGTCCCGGTGGCGCACGCCAGTGACGGCGGCGGTTCGATTCGTATACCGGCTTCCATGTGTGGGCTCTTCGGGCTCAAACCGAGTCGCGGCCGAACCCCGAAAGGTCCTGACGTCGGCGAATCGTGGTTCGGGCTCTCGATCGATCATGTCGTCGGCTTGAGCGTGAGGGATAGTGCTGCGCTGCTCGACGTGACGCGGGGACCCGACCCGGGGGCCCTGTACGACGCTCCGTCGCCCCAACGCCCCTACCTCGAGGAACTCGGTCGACCAACCGGTCGATTGCGAATTGCCGTATCCACCCATGCCTTGCTCGGCGGGACCATTGAGCCGACTTGCCTCGAGGCGGTTGAGGGTGTCGCTCAGTTGCTCGACGAGCTCGGACACGAGGTAATCGTCGATCAACCTAGGGTAGACGCCGGTCCCCTTCGTGAGGCGATGTCGCTCATGGTCGCTGCCGACACTGCCGCCACGATCGCCGCCTCGTCAGAGGCGGCCGGCCAACCACCCGACGAAGCGCTCTTCGAACAGGCCATCTGGGTCATCGGCCTCATCGGCGAACGGCTGAGCGCCAAGGACTTGGCGGAAGCGCTCAACCTGGTGAAATCAGTCGGCCGGTCGGTGGCACCGTTCTTCGAAACCTACGACGTGTTCGTCCAAGCCACCCTCGCCCGCCCACCTTGGCACCAGGGGGCAATGGATCCCACTCCACGGGACGAACGGGCCATGTCGCTGGTCAAGCGGATCCCGGGTCGAAAAGTCGCTCGAGCCGCGGTACGGGCAGTCGCCAGTGGATCGCTTGACGCCATCCCCAACACACCGCTGTGGAACGCAACAGGCCAACCGTCAATGTCCATGCCGCTGCACTGGGCGGACGGACTGCCAATTGGCGTACAATTCACCGCTCGGTATGGGGACGAGGGGACGCTGTACCGCTTGGCCTCACAACTCGAAGAAGCTCGGCCCTGGAAGGATCGGCTCCCGCCGATCCTGACCGAGAGACACAGCTGAGGATCGGCTCCCGCCGATCCTGACCGAGAGACACAGGCGCGAAGCGTGGATGGCTAGCGGGCGTCGAGGGGTGGAAGGTCACTGGCCTCGGCGCACAAGGCTTCGATATCGACGGGGTCGGTGGGAACGCCGGCCGTCAGGTTCTCGGCGCCGGTGTCGGTGATGAGGACGTCGTCCTCAATCCTCACGCCGATGCCGCTAAACTCTTCGGGAACTGGATGCTCCACCTTCTCGGCCGCACCCAACTCAGCCTTCTCCAGCTCTTTGCCCTTGGCGGAGCCGAGCAGAATACGACGTTCGATCCATTCGTCGAGATCGTATTCCAGCATGGGCAGCTGCACCTTCTCTCGCAGGGGATCGACGTAGATTCCCGGCTCCACGGTGAACGACATGCCCGATTCCAGATGTCGAGGCTTCCCGTCCATCCCATAGGAACCGGCGTCGTGCACGTCCATACCCAACCAATGGCCGGTCCCGTGCATGAAGTACTCCCGATAGTGATGCATCGCCATCACGCTGCTCACCGGGCCGGGCAACAACCCGAGGTCAACAAGTCCTTGGGAGATCACTTCGACGCTGGCCTGGTGTATGTCCTTCATGGACGATCCCACGATCGCCACCTCGAGGGACGCATGCTGGGCGGCAAGGACAACCTCATAGATTGCACGCTGGGGAGCGCTGAAGATCCCGCCGGCGGGAAAGGTGCGAGTGATGTCAGCCGAGAAGTATCCGTACTCTGCTCCAGCATCGATCAACAGCAGATCGATCCGCGCATCCGGAAGACGTATTCCATCGCAGCCTGCACCTGAAACTCATAAAGACCGGGGCGACTGATGCGCATGGCTTCAGCGTGGCCTTCCGCGCTGATCTCGCACGCGACACGGAGCCGGTTCGCTTCGTCCGCAGTCTTGCGCAAGCGCATGTCGTGCAACGTCGGCGACGCGTCACGTACCTCGGTCGGTACCACCCGGCCGTACCGCTCGGCCAGGCCAGCCACCCCCTGCATGGCCGACATCACCCGGTCTCGAAGAGCCGCGTTCCCGAGGGGCGTGTACACGGCCGACCGTCCAACGAGGCGCCGTCTGAACTCGGGCTCGAATTGGTCGATTGAATAAGCAGCGTCCGCTCCGTAACGCTCCTTGGCACCCTCGACGCCGGCCCTTCGACCGTTCCAGATCTCCATATCACGATCCCGTGGACGTACGAACAGGACGTATTGCTCCGCCGGTGCGCTCGGATCCAGCAACAACAAGGCGTCCGGCTCTTCAAAGCCAGTAAGGAAGAAGAAGTCTGAGTCCTGGCGGAACGAGTGATCCACATCGTGATTGCGTGCGACTTCGGTGGCGGCCGCTAGCACCGCGATGCCGTCCACGAGTTGCGCTCCGAATCGTTCGCGTCGGTCCGCGTGGGGGGCCTGATTGGTGCTCATGGCAAGAGGCTACAACCCCTATTGGGACTCGTCAGCCCCGGAGCGCCAGGTCGACAACGATGGGGAAGTGGTCCGATCCGAAGCTACCCAGAACTTGGCGATCGACAACCTCGAAGCCGGCCGTATACAGGAGATGATCGATGGGGACCCTGAGGAACACATTGGTGGTTGGCCAGGTCGGCTGAAGCCCGAATCCATCCAAGGAGTTCTGCCTGTCGCTGACCTGCAACAGGTGGCGAAAGGACCTCGAAAAAGGAGAAACGTTGAAGTCTCCGGCCACGACAACGGGGTTGCCCATGCCATTGACCCAGTCAGCCAGCTCCAGGAACTCGGTGTCCCGGATCTCGGACCGGGCACGGCCGTACGGTGACAGCGCGTGGATGCCGAGAACCGTCACTGCCTCGCCGTCGACCTCTATCGTCACTGCGGGGGAGCGACGATAGAGCACGTCAACAAATGTGACATCTGCGTCGACCGGCACCAACGCCAACGTGCCGAAACTCTCATGATCTCTGGGACGGGGATCGATGACCGTCCATCCCAAGTCGGGCCGCCTGATGAACTTCGCCCAGCGAAGGCGCGCCGCCTGGAGGAATACCACATCGGCGTCGACGGTACGGAGCCACTCGATGACCTCGCCGCTATCCTCTGTCGCACTCTGGAGGAGATTGTACGAGGCAATCCGCAATTCGGAGTCCGTTGCGGTCGCTCCTGCGCCCCAATACAGGGGGAGAATCGGTCCGAGGTTCAACACGACGACGACCGACCCGATTGCGGCCACGCCGCGGGCGCGTAACGCAGCACCGCCCAGCAATACACCCGCTCCTATCACTACCGGTTGCGGACGAAAATTGGCCGCGATGTCCAGGAGCCACCACCACTCGCCGTAGAAGGCCATCACGCTCAGGAGGGCGATCATGATTCCGACAATCCCGAGTGGACCGCCGAAGGTGACGAGAGCACGCTGAGATGTGGCGAGCTTGTTCATGTCATGAGGCCGGCAGACCGCGAGAACTATCCGCATTCACCTGGCGATTGCTAGGAGAGTGTTGAACAAATGGTGGCTACCTGAATCTGGCAACGCTTCGCGTTGCCCGGACATGCTGAACAGGCGTTTCATTTCAGATTTCGCTTCGGTTTTGGGATTTTTCAACACCCTCCTAGTGGTGTGTCGCTGAATTGGCGTTGGTGTGTCTCCGAGTCAGGGCGTCATCTGGCCCAATACTCATCGATGAGGCGCACAACGAAGGCACA
>Ga0310121_10005287_pt1 | contig 11147 bp, 11 predicted proteins | sample CB27_Tmax_986_MG_FD_203504 | JGI IMG/M metagenome (GOLD analysis project Ga0310121, IMG submission 203504) | Marine microbial communities from Western Arctic Ocean, Canada - CB27_Tmax_986 | ecosystem: Environmental > Aquatic > Marine > Oceanic | place: Canada: Western Arctic Ocean | collected...
CTATCTTCCAGGCTGAGCTCCCTGAGGGTGACCCGCACCGACTCCGGCACTAGGACTACATCTCGCCAGGCAGAGTGATCTGCATTTCATATCAACCCCTTCGCTTCTTCCGCTCTTCCGCGATTTTCGACATAGACAGGATAAAAATATATCCCCCAGTTGTACCTAATCCCCCATGGGACTCTTAGTCTTGAGGTTCTAGCCACCACCTCGCATGAACCTGCCTCTGGGAACAGTATAGGCAAGGGGGAGGGGCTAGGGCTTAGCGGCTCGTCTGCGGCCTGAGGTTAGCCCCAGTGCTATGACTATACGTGGGTGCAAGGTTAACAGTCCCATTAGCGTTGCATTGTAATCAATCTCTTGAAAGGTAACGCTCATCAGCGTTTGCTGCGAATTCCACCATGTTGGCGAGACGATAACTGGACAGGTTTGCTCTCGGCAGCAGCGCCACCGAGCGAGGCGTAACAGCCAAAACAGTATCGCGGACTATGGTTTCGTACAATATAGACATTTCAATGGCTGTATCATAGAATTAGATGGCCTTGCATGGCTGTACCAGTAATTATAGAGGCCTACAGCGCCGATATCTGTATTAAATTCGCCCTTATCGCCATAGTATACTAGAAGCGCTGCTTTCGAACGGCATGCTCTGAGCCCCACCGAACGGGTTTTTTGTTTCTCAGGGGAGCTTTCCACCAACAAGGCCTTCGGCACGGCGCTCGGCGCGTGCCGCCTGTCCGGCGAAGTGACTGCTTGTTGCACCCGGCTACGTCGAATACAATACCGCCCCGGTGTTTGCGGGTATCGGTCTACTCAGGAGGCAGCATGCGGACGAACAACATCGTGACCAAGATGAACGCGGGCGAGACGGCCTACGGCTGCTTCATCAACTTCCCATCGACGGCGGTCGTGGAGCTGATCGGCATCGCCGGATTCGATTTCGTTCACTTCGACAACGAGCACGGCCCCTTCACCTCGGAGACCATCGACGACCTCTGCCGCGTCGCCGACATGGCCGGCCTCACGCCCATCGCGCGCGTCCCCGACATCAAGTCGGCCACCATCCTGCGCCACCTGGACCGGGGTATTCTGGGCATCATGGGACCTCACATCACGACCGGGGAGCGGGCCCAACAGCTCGCCGACGCCTGCCGCTACGTCCCCCGAGGCAAGCGGAGCTTCGGGTCAGGCCGAGGTGCTCACTTTGGACGTCTCGTCTCGACCACCGAGTACATGGAGCACACCAACTCCCAGGTGTTGGTCATCGCGCAGCTTGAGGACGTCGAGGTGCTCGACAACATCGACGAGATATTGGCCGTCGACGGCATCGACCTCTACGCCTCAGGCCCCCAGGACATCGCACAATCGATGGGCCTGCCCGGCGAGAAGGACCACCCGAAAGTCAAGGAGTTCGAGGCAACCGTGCGCGACGCCGTCCACGCCGCGGGCAAAAAGACGATCTTCGACGTCGCAGTCGAAGCCCGAGCCGCCGACATGATCCTCGAAGGCGCCGAGGCGTTCCTCAAAACCCAGCGGTGAAACGACGTCTCCGGGGCGTCTCTACGCCCCGATTCGCGTTCGGTGCCTCCACACGCGGCCGCGCGTTTCTACGTAGCTAGTTGCAAGAGCTGCAGGCCGTTGCCGTCGGGGTCTGAGAAGGTCGCCACCCAGCCACCCCAGTGCTCCTGCTCGGGCGGCCTCATGAAAACTACTCCGCTTCTGCGGAGTCTTTGGTACTCGTACTCGATGTCGTCGACACCCAGGTTCACCATCACCCGGAAGGGGTCATTCGCGACGCCTGAGACCTTGTCGTGGGTGCCGATGCCTAGCTTCACGTCTCCCCAACTGAACGATACGAAGTTCGGCCGCACCGAATGGGGCTCCAGGCCCAGAGTGTCACGATAGAACCCCAGCATCCGCTCCAGGTCGTCCGTCCAGACGACGACTCCCACGACGCCGTTTATCATGATTTGCCTCCGCTCCCTTTACGGTCCGGTACTTCCAAATAGTCGGAAGGATCGCGGGTTTGTGGTTTGAATAAGTCTTTTGTCAGGGCTATACTGGTGATGAAGACTCGGTGGGGTGGATGACAGTCTAATGTGGTGTCTTCGGAAAGGAGGTGCTGTGTTGCACAGTAGTAGTCGGAGGTGTTCCAGGTAGGTGTTCCCAGGAACGCCTCCCCAATAGGGCCTCGCTACGGCGGGGCCCTATTACTTTTCTGAGCCTCCGTTTTCAGATCCGGCCTCTCGCATTAGCAGCCTGAGTCCATGTCTAGCCTTTCGACGACCGACGCTTGCTCAACCTCGCGGCCTGTCGGTCCGCCATCGGCGCTGTTCGCCCGCGAGCACCGGGTCCAACCCCATGATCAGCCGACGTACGTTTTCGGACCTGATCGTGCGCAACAAATCCCAGGCTCCCATGCGGGGACGCCGGTCGGCGTCCGGAAGGATGCCATCGGCGTACAACGCCTCCCGCACCTTCTCGCAGATCATGTTCATGTGATGCGCTCTTTCGCCGTGGGTGCCGGCCGCTTCCAGCTCCTGCAGGAGCGGCTCGAACACATCACTCCATCGTGGCATCTGAAGGAACTGCCAGTGAAGCCACTTGTAGTAGAGCGAGAATCGCTTGTTCAGGATGCAAATGAGTCCCATAACCGATTCGACAAACTGACCCTGCGCGATCAGGACTCCCACGCCGTCGCCGCGTCTAGCTAGTCTGGATATTCCGTTGTAGTCGCCGTACTGCCAGATATTCCAGAGTACGCGCGCCATCCTCCACTTCCAAACATCCTCCGGGCAGTAGGCCGTCTCGAACTCACGCTTCCTTTCAGAGAGAGCTCCCGTTGGATCGTAAATCACGAGAGCCCGCAGGACGCCATACCGAGGGCCCAGCCATCCGCCTCGGCCCATACACGTAACGTATTTGGGGGGTGGGTCAACCTCCAGAGCTCCCTGTAGGCGTCATCAATAGTAGTCACACGAATCGTCTCGGGACGCAGGATTTCTCTCGGAAAGCCCAGGTAGTCGTCAGGTACTGCCGCCGCCAACACGGTCTCGATCGCCGTCACATCCGTCGAGACCTCACCGTCTGGCAGGAGCAGACGACAGCGGCCGAGTCCCCAGTCGTGATCTCGAGATAGTTCGTCATCCGCGTCGAGCGAGTCCGACCCGCCTCCGACCACGCCGGCGCTCAACCGCGACAGAATGTCCGAGAACTGCTCGGCTAAAACAGGCCGAAAGAGGTCGAAGAAGGCTCTCCGACAGAGCTCCTGGGCCTTCATCTCCGTGCCTTTCCGCTTCACCACTTGGTTCGCGGCTGTGGCCTGTGCGTACCGGATCCATCCGCCTTCTACTCGAAGCCCTCGGTGAGGGCCAACCTCAAGAGGGCCAGGGCGTTTAGGCTCGTTCTTATCCGGTCGGGCGTTCCCGCTCCCGCGAAGTTGTAGGTCCGCCGGCGGAACCCAGTCCCGTCGGTGATCGAGACGTAGGTCTGCCCCAGACCGAGGTTCTGAGCGGTATCTCCAACCTTTGGCACGGCATGGACAGCAAGGCCAAGGTCAGCCTCCGCAAGGGACCTCACGGCCCAGGCCAGCTCATCGACCAGAGCCTCCGGGTCCCGAAGCAATTCATCGATTTCATTGGGTCTTCGAGAGAAAGCCAGAAGACGCCCGAGGGATCCGCGTCCGTTCGCGATTACGCCCTCGACGAAGTGCTCGGAGCTGGCCCGATGTAACCGCTCCGCCACCTGCCCGCTGGTCAGGTCCTCGTAGACCGCCACCGTCGCGTTCTTCTGTCTGAGCAGCGTGCCTACGGCATCTTCCATCGATTCGTCATCCGCGGCGAACACATGGCGCCCGAGCAGCGCGCGCACCTCGGCCTCAACGGGCGCGACCAGCCTGGTCGCTTCCTCCTCGTCACCGGCCTTTACGGCGATTCGAACGTCGACCTGGCCTGGGTGCGCCAGCACGCCGACGGTCGGATTGGTCGAATTGGTGATCAGATGTCCTATCTTGTCATCCACGGCACTCTCACCGATGTCAGCGACCTTCAGCACTTTGTAAGTGATTCGCTGCGCCAGGTTGAACCTCTTGCGCAGGTACGGTGCCACCTCGTTGTCGAAGAGCCACTTCATCTCGTGGGGCACCCCCGGAAGGGCGAAAATCGCGCTGCCGCCAGACTCGACAACGAACGCAGGCGCGGTGCCGTTGGGGTTGTGGATGGCGACCGCGCCTTCGGGAATGTACGCCTGGCGCTCGTTATTCTCGGTCATGATGAAGCCACGCCGGCGGAACCGCTGCTCGATCTCCTCGAGTAGCTCGGGTACCAGGACCAGCTTGCGGCCGACTACCTCTGCCACGACCTCGCGGGTCAGATCGTCCTGGGTAGGACCAAGCCCCCCGCTGATGATGACGACGTCGGAGCGCCCTGCCGCTCTGCCGACCACCTTTTTCATGCGCACTGGGTTGTCGCCGACGGTCGACTTGTAGAAGAGGTCGACGCCCAGATCAGCAAGGCGCTGGGCGATCCAGGAAGAGTTGGTGTCGACGATCTGGCCGAGGAGCAACTCGGAGCCGACAGCTACGATTTCAGCGCTGGCCATTCGGGTTCAATCGCCCCCTCGGATACGTATCCGTGCTGCCTCGACAATCCACAGCCGGCCCTCGATCGGCTCTTCATCAAGTTTCGAAATGGCACGCTGAAACGCATTCAAGACGTGGTCTAGCTCTCGAATCATGGAATTCCCCCCAAGCCTGCCAAGCCTAAACAGGATAGGCCGTTACGAACCGCGGGCGACTATCAACCGTACTTCTGACGCAGCATCTGGGCCCCTTCGCACATCGCCCGCAGCTTCAAGTACGCTTCGTCCAGGTCCATTGGGTTGGCGCTGGACGGTGCGAAACCGCAGTCGGGGTTCAGCGTGATGCGCTCCTTCGGTACGTATTCCATAGCGCGCTCGACCCTGTCCACGACCTCCTCTCGCGTTTCGACGTGCCGGTCGGTGTGGTCGATAACGCCGAGCCCGAGGACCTTATCCTCCGGGAAGTCCTTCAAAACGTCGATGCCGCCCGCATCCGGAGTCGCGAATTCCATGGCGAACCTGTCGACGTTCATGCGACCCAGAGCGCCAATGATCGCATCGTACGGCCCGCGAGACCCGTGACTCCGGTCCCAATGGGCGTGACAGAGATGGACGCTCACCCACGGTGGGTCGACACCGTCGAGAGCCGCGTTGACATACTTCACCGACATTTCGATCTCGCGCTCGACGTCGGAGATCCCCTCGCGCTCACGGTATTCGGGATCGACGAGCAGCGCGAGCCAGGGGTCGTCCAACTGGATGGCGTCCACGCCGAGGTCGGTGAGCGCCCTCACCTCCTCGCGAATGATCGGAACGCACGCATCCATGAAATCGTCCGGCTTGCTGTAGGCCCCCGTCGAGTGCTCGGCGCTCCACATTCGCCTACCGATCGTGTACGGCGATGGGATTGCGACCGTGACCCTGGAGCTGGTCTGGCCGCGCAGAAACGCCGCCTCAACAGCGGCGAAGGACCTTCGCTGGACGAGCCGAGACACCACAGCCGGATAGAACAACCCCGAGATGCCGGAGCCGCCCGTTGGAATGAGGTCGGGCTCGAATCCTTCCACGGCGTCGGCGAAGACTTTGACATAGCTCTCGCGTCGCCACTCACCATCCGATACGAAATCGAGTCCCGCTCGCTCTTGCATGCGGATCGCCGACGGGATAGCCGCATCGAGCAGCTTGTCGGCTTCAAGCTCGTCTACTCTCCCGGCCTTTCGGTCATCGATCAGGTCACGGACCCATTGAGGGCGTGGAAGGCTGCCCACGGGCATAGTCTGGAAGAGCTTATCGTCTGGTGAACCGACCATCTCGTGAGTCCTTGGAATCGGTATGAATACAGAGGTACAGGGTACAGCGTACTGATTAGGGGGTAAAGCGCGGACCGCGAGGGCGGATTCCAGCTACTCGTCGCTCGAATACCGCATGCTAGAATGGACTCTCTCATGAATATGACGAATGGACGTAGCGGACGGCTGCTGTCGTCGGCCGTAGAGGCTATCGGCGGGACACCGCTCGTCGAGCTGTCGCGGCTCACCGGTGACCTGAACGGCCGCATTCTGGCCAAGCTGGACCACCTCAATCCCGGGTTCTCGAAAAAGGACCGCATCGCCCGGCAGATCATCGAGGACGCCGAGGCGAACAGTACCCTCGAGCCCGGCATGACGGTGGTGGAGCTGACCAGCGGTAATACAGGCACCGGCCTCTCCATCGTGTGCGCCATCAAGGGCTACCCCTTCGTCGCGGTGATGTCCAGGGGCAACTCGATGGAGCGCGCCAGGATGATGTCGGCCCTGGGGGCCGAGGTCGTTCTCGTAGACCAGGCGCCGGACTCGAAACCGGGCCAGGTCTCCGGTGAGGACTTGGAACTGCTGGAGACGGAGACGAAGTTGATCGTGAAAGAGCGCGGCGCCTTTCGCGCCGATCAGTTTCGGCACCAGGGGAATTTCCGCGCCCACTACCTGAACACGGGACCTGAGTTCCTGGAGCAGTCGGAATACGAGATCGAGGCGTTCTGCGACTTCGCCGGCACCGGCGGCACCTTCGCGGGTTGCGCGGCAGCGCTGAAGGAGCACGACGCGACGATCCAGTGCTACGTTGCGGAGCCCGAGGGAGCCGCTGCCCTAGCGGGCAGGCAGGTGACGAAACCAGGCCACCGAATCCAAGGCGGCGGCTATTCGATCTCTGAGCTCGATTTCCTCAAGCCGGAGCTGATCGACGGCTACCTGGAGGTCACCGACGACCGCGCTATCGAGATCGCGCGTCGGCTGGCCAGGGAAGAGGGAATCTTCGCGGGCTTCTCTTCCGGGGCCAACGTCGCAGCCGCGATCGATCTCCTGCGCGGGCCTTGTGAAGGCAAGACGGTTGGCGTGGTGATCTGCGATTCGGGACTCAAGTATCTCAGCACAGACCTGTGGGAATAGCCGAATAGGCCGAAGCGAGGCTGTGTGGCAAAGCTACTCGAAGTAAGAGACCTCCAGACCCAATTCTCCACCGATAACGGCGTCGTCAAAGCCGTGGACGGCATCAGCTACGAGGTGGAAGAGGGGGAGATACTGAGTATCGTCGGCGAGAGCGGCTGCGGCAAGAGCGTCGGTGCGCTCTCCATCATGCGCCTCATCGCCGATCCGCCCGGCAAGATCGTGGGCGGACAGGTCAACTTCGATGGCCTCGACCTGCTGACCCTTACCGATTCGCAAATGCGCCAGATCCGCGGCAACCGTATCGGGATGGTTTTTCAGGAGCCCATGTCGTCGCTGAACCCCGTGCTCAGCATCGGGCGGCAGCTCACCGAGACACTGGAGCTGCATCTCAAAATGAGCTCAGGAGCGGCCCGGGAACGCGCGGCGGAGCTGCTGTCGATGGTTGGGATCCCAGATCCGGAGAGCCGGCTCAAGGACTATCCCCACCAGCTTAGCGGCGGCATGCGCCAGAGGGTGATGATCGCCATGGCGATCAGCTGCGACCCGGCGCTTATAGTCGCCGACGAGCCGACAACGGCCCTCGACGTGACCATCCAGGCGCAGATACTCGAGCTTTTGCAGTCGCTGTCGCGTGAGCTTGGCACCGCCCTCATCATCATCACGCACAACCTGGGCGTCGTAGCACGGTACGCGGACCGTGTTCTGGTGATGTACGCAGGGAAGATCGTCGAAACCGGCGTATCCCGCGAGATTTACGGAGACCCCAGACACCCCTATACCATCGGCCTGCTCAGCTCGGTACCGCGTCTCGACGAGCGGGCGGGCGGAAAACTCGAGGTGATTGAGGGCCTGCCGCCGGACCTCATCGAGATGCCGGCTGGCTGCAGTTTCGCGCCGCGCTGCAAGTACGCCATCACCCGGTGCACGGCCGAAACGCCCGAGCTGATGGAGGTGGACGGTGCACACCGGTCCGCTTGCTGGCGCTTCAGCGAGTTGCCTGAAATCGCCGCCTCGACGGGTCAGGAGGAGGCTTCTTGACGGTTACCCAGACTACCGAAGATGTCCTTCTGGAAGTCCGAAACGTCGAGATGTTCTTCCCGGTCACGTCCGGGATCATCTTTCAGCGCAAGGTCGCGGACGTGAAGGCGGTCAACGACGTCAGCTTTTCCATCAAACGCGGCGAGACTCTGGGTCTGGTCGGCGAGAGCGGTAGCGGCAAGACCACGTTGGGACGCTGCATTCTTCAGCTCCACCGGCAGACAAGCGGAGACATAATCTTCGATGGGCAGCGGCTCAACGGGCTCGGCACAAAGGAGCTGAAGCCGGTACGCCGCAAGATGCAGGTCATATTCCAGGACCCCTACGGTTCTCTCAACCCCCGGATGACCTGCGGCGACATCGTGGGCGAGCCCCTGATCGTTCACAAGCTCACCGCATCCAAGGCCGAATACCGGGAGAGGATCGCCGAGCTGCTACAGCTGGTGGGCCTGAACCCCTACATGGCGGAACGGTACCCGCACGAGTTCAGCGGCGGCCAGCGGCAGCGCATCGGCATCGCGCGAGCCCTGGCGGTCAACCCAACCTTTATCGTTTGCGACGAGCCTGTCTCGGCGCTGGACGTCTCGATTCAGGCCCAGGTAATCAACCTGTTGGGCGAGCTACAGGAGCAATTCGGCCTAACGTACCTCTTTATCGCGCACGATCTGTCGGTGGTCAGACACATCAGCGATCGCGTCGCCGTCATGTATCTCGGGCACATCGTCGAGCTTGCCGACCAAAGCGAGCTGTATGACAACCCGCTGCACCCTTACACCAAGGCGCTGCTATCGGCGATCCCCATCCCGGACCCCGTGCTCGAGGCCGAACGCGAGCGCCTGATCCTGACCGGTGAGCTTCCCAGCCCGATGGATCCTCCCGAGGGATGCGTGTTCCACACGAGGTGCCCGATCGCCATCGAGGATTGCAAGCAGGGCATGCCCAAGCTGAGGGAGGTGAGTGAAGGCCACTGGGTGGCGTGCATCAGAGCGCCGGGCTACTGATCGGCATAGAGCCGCCCGTCGTCATGCAGACGGCGGGGAAAGTCGGGTTCTGTCAAGGCCTCCAGCCTAGACGGTCCGGCCGCTCTGCTCTAGCTCTCTGCGACACTTTAGCCTATCCCAACCACTCAGCGGCGGCTTTCCGGTTCCTATGCGACTATGTGAATAGCGGTCTTCCATGTAGGGCTTACCAAGATGTGCGACCACCTGGGCCATGACCTCTGAGGAGACGTCGGACCGACGCCAGCCGCAATTGACACAGACAGCGCCATCGGCGGAGGGATCCGATACCAGGACGGCGCCGTTACATCTTGGGCAGCCTTTGAGATCCATCATGACTATCTGACCTCCGAGCCTCGTACTTGTCACCTGCCGCGATTCTATGGACTTCAAAACAGCTTACCTGACGCCACACCGTCGAAAGCCTGATAGGTTCCTGACAGAGCGGAGGCGGGCATCCGGAGTCTTGCCGCCCTTGCCGTAGGTACCGCAAACATAGACTTGCTGTTTTAACGCATGCTAGTATGAATATCAGCGGCGACTCAGCAAGAACCGAAAGCAGCCAGCCGAGAGGCCAGCGATATGACTACCGAGAACTTCGGCTTCAAAAGGTTCGCCAGCAACCCCTTCTATAGCGAACAGAACGCCCGGCTGGTCGATATGGTGGGCGTCGGACCCGGCCAGCGTATCGTCGATCTGGCCTGCGGGACCGGAGCGGTGACGCGGCTGATCGCGGAGCGGCTCCGAAACGCCAGGGATACCGCTGTAATCGGCATCGACCACTCGGCCTCCGCGCTGAAACAGGCCATGGACGACCTGAAGGACGTGCGCGACTCGGCCATCCAGTTCGTCCAGAGCCAGATGGAGCAGTTCTCGGAAGCGGTCAAGGAGTCGGTCGACACCGTCATTTTCTGCAACGCCATCCACTACGTTCCGGACAAGGACGCGTTGCTGACGGACATCTCGAAGGCCCTGAAGCCGGGGGGCAAGTTGGCGTTCAACACCACCTTCTTCGAAGGCGCCCATCCCCTCGAGACGCTGATCTTCTACCGCAAGTGGATGCTCAAGGCGAGCCGCTACCTTCGGCGGGAGTACGGCCTGTCGCCGTCGAGATCGGACAAGGTCGAAGCCCGAAAGCAGCTCACGCCCGACGAGTACCGTGCCCTGCTCGAGGAGCACGGATTCCAAATCACCGAGCAGAAGATTGACACCGTGGAGTTCACGCTCCAGGGGTTCATGGACATCAGCACCTTCGAGGACTTCATCGAAGGTACGATGCCCGGTGTACCGTTCGACAAGGCGAGCGCCTCGCTGAAGGCCGGGGCCAAGGAGGCCTTCGAGGAGATGAAGGTCGACCACATCCCTCGCAACTGGCTCGACATCGTCGCGGTTAGGGTCTAGTCACCTTCAGCACGGCCGGTCCCCGGACGGCAGTCTCTGCACCCTGACACTTCGGCACGCCCAGTGCAGGTTCCAATCCTCCCATCGAGGGAGACGCCCTCTCCGCTTCTTTGGTCGAGTATTCCACTCCTTCACGCCGTCTTTTCTCGGCGGTTGAAGACGGGCGATTTTCCCATCATGCCCATCGGCTACCACCGACGATAGCGGCGTCGTTAGTGGCTCCCGCTGTCGGTTAGATACCCCGTGGTAGCGGTGATCGGGCTGTTAAGTTGCCCCCGCTGTTCAACCTCGACCCATGTTCTAAAAGCGCCGTCGAAGAAAAACAAGGTTTGAGATGCCGTTGGGTTGGTGATCGCCATCCGCTGGCCTAGGGCACCCTCACTGTTGGTTCCCATTTGCGGCTGTGGTTTCATCTCGACGCCTCCTGGGGATGCATAGGCCTTCCAGGACATTGTCCTTCGTGACAGCCGGCCCGCGCATCGGACGAATTGTCCAGGTTGGTATGTACAACCTGACGGTGTGAGGTGGGCCATTTTTCCTATGCGCGCATCCCCCAACGTGATGAGGGTTTTTATATACTGGCCGGGCTTCAGAGCGAACGCCGTTATGGTCACAGCGCACAGGAGGGGTACTTTGAGCTTACTGGACACGTTTGACCGCCTGAGCGCCGGGACGATTACCACAATCGCGGGGGTGGGCCTTCGGGCCG
>Ga0310121_10005288_pt1 | contig 11145 bp, 10 predicted proteins | sample CB27_Tmax_986_MG_FD_203504 | JGI IMG/M metagenome (GOLD analysis project Ga0310121, IMG submission 203504) | Marine microbial communities from Western Arctic Ocean, Canada - CB27_Tmax_986 | ecosystem: Environmental > Aquatic > Marine > Oceanic | place: Canada: Western Arctic Ocean | collected...
GTGTGGTCAGTACAAAATGGTGTCAAGTGGCTGGGCGGGAAGCAACTCGGCGAGCGTGCCTTGGTGAATCAAAGAGGTTGCCAGTTCGATATCACAAGACATGATACGGTCTTCGGTCCATTCCGGAACATGATCACGTAATGATTTAATTGCATTTTCGATAGTATTTGATGATTTAAGGGGTCGACGTAGAGAAATGCCCTGGGCCGCTGCTAGAAATTCGATTGCAAGGATGTGCCTGGTGTTCTCATTCATCGCGTGCAATCGCCTCGCAGCGAAAGTCGCCATGCTGACATGATCCTCCTGATTAGCAGAGGTGGGCAGGCTGTCAACACTGGCAGGGTGTGCCAGGCTTTTGTTTTCGGAAGTCAGTGCCGCCGCTGTTACGTGGGCAACCATGAATCCGGATTCCAAGCCGGCTCTTGAGGTAAGAAAAGGCGGCAGCTCACTGATACTTGAATCGATCAACATGGCGACACGCCGCTCGGACAGAGCACCGGTCTCGGCGATCGCCAGCGCCATATTGTCAGCCGCCATGGCGACCGGCTCGGCATGAAAGTTACCGCCAGAAAGAACTTCACCGGTGTCTGGGCACAGCAGGGGATTGTCGGACACGGCGTTGGCCTCACGCAGGAGGATGTCCGCGACGTGGCCGAGCTGGTCTAGGCAGGCGCCGAGTATCTGTGGCTGACAGCGAAGACAGTAGGGATCCTGCACCCGGTCACAGTCAGCGTGCGAGTGGTTGAGTTCGCTGTCCTTTAGCAAGGCGCGGTAAAGACGGGCTATCAGTATCTGCCCTGTTTGCCGGCGGATGTCGTGAATACGCTCGTCAAAGGGGACATAACTGCCCAGAGCCGCATCGACGGAAATGGCACCGGTGACGACAGCACTGGCGAGGTTCTGTTCTGCACTGAACAGCGCGTCGATGGCCAGCGCGGTGGAGATCTGGGTACCGTTCAGCAGAGCCAGCCCTTCCTTGGCTTCAAGTGTGAGCGCATCCAGCCCTACAGCTTGCAGGGCCTTGGCTGCCGGCATCGTGCTGCCGTTCCAGAAGACTTCACCTTCTCCAATCAGAGGGAGGCTCATATGGGCCAGCGGCGCAAGATCACCGGATGCCCCGACTGATCCTTTTTCTGGCACCACCGGTAGTATGTCCTGAGAAACCATCTCGATAAGCCGTTCGACTATCTGAGGTCTGACACCGGAGTACCCCTGAGCCAGGCTCATCGTCTTGAGTATCAGCGCCAGACGAACCGTTTGCGGTGCCAGCGAATTGCCAACGCCAGCGGCGTGAGATCGCACAAGGTTGCGTTGCAGTGTAGATAGATCTGCCGCGTCGATCCGCGTTCGGGCCATTTTGCCAAACCCGGTATTAATGCCGTAGGCGGGCGCTGCTTGCTGAAGTACCGCCTGGAGTATGGCGTGGCTCTTTCGTACTTGCTCCCAGGCAGTATTGGGTATATCGATCATGCAGGGGTTTGCCCCCAGGTTCCTCAGATTATCAAGGGTGAGCTTGGCTGGAATGAGTTTTATTGTTTGCACCAGGTTCTCCTGAGGACTGCCAGCATCGGTTAGGCGTTGTTCAGCATTGCGATGACCTGTCGAAACGGACCACTGGCGCTTTCGCGAAGCGGGTGGACGCCATCGCGCACAACATGTCGTCCCCCGACGATGACGTTGCGCACAGCATTGTTTGGCCCTGAAAAAATCCAGCTGTCGAGAATCTGATCCGGTGTACGCGACGCAAATTCGCTGTGCTCATGGTCAATTTCAACGAGATCGCCGCGGGTCCCCGAAACCAGCCCCGAAGACTTTTCTCCAAGAGCCCGGGCGCCGCCGGAAATAGCAGTTGTGATCAACGCACGACCGTTACTGCCGGCATCATCTGGAATCATCACTGTTCGCCTTTGCAGGCTGAGTCTCTGAACGTACTCTAGCAGTCTTAGTTCTTCTGCTGGGGAAGTACATATCTGGCTATCAGAGCCCACACCGAGGCGGCCACCGCCTCTTAGAAACTGAGCTGCCGGAAAAATACCATCGCCCAGGTTCGCTTCTGTTGTCGGACACAGGCCAACAGTTGCGCCGCTTTTGACAATACAGTCCAGTTCACCGGAGTCGACATGTGTGGCATGTATCAGACACCACTGGTCAGTTACATCACATTGATCGTATAGCCACGCCACCGGTCGAACCCCATTCAGCGCCAGGCACTCGGCTACTTCGCGGGCCTGTTCGGCAACATGGATATGTACTGGTGCGCCCTTGATAAGGCTGCCCGCATCTTCAAGGGTCGCCGACAGGACGTCTGGGGCGACGGCGCGCAGCGAGTGCGCTGCGAAACCGACAGACCGGTCGGGGTTGCCCACGCACAGTGAGTCGCAGGCCTGTAGCAGTTTAAGATAACTCTCGGGCGAGTTGGCAAAGCGGCGTTGCGTATCTTGTACCGGATCGTTGTTAAAACCACCTCGGCAGTAAAGAACAGGGAGCAGCGTAATAGCGATGCCGACCTCGGATGCGGCTTCGAGAAGCCTGGCAGATAGCTCGCTGCAATCGCGGTACGGGTCGCCACCAGGCTGATGGTGCAGATAGTGGAACTCGGCTACTGAGGTATATCCGCTTTGCAGCATGCCGGTATAAAGATAACGCGCGACAGCTTGCAGTTGGTCCGGGTCCAGCTGCGCGTTGGCACGGTACATAAGGTCACGCCAGCCCCAGAAGTCATCCTGCCCGGCAATCCTGTGCTCGGTCAGTCCCGCAATCGCTTTTTGATGGGCGTGGGAGTGCAGATTGGGTAATCCCGCGATGACGATGCCATTTAAGGAAAGATCGGTGGCGCCAGCATTATTGTTCGTGATAGCTGCTATCCGGCCGGTTTGGTCAAGCTCAATAACGCAGTTATTCTCCCAGCCTGATGGGGTCAGTGCTTTTGCACAGCGGATGCTGGTCAATCGGGGACCGGGCGAAGTCATGAGTTTTCTCGTTGATTATCTACGTGGCACCGTTCCGACATGATCTCTCCGGGTCCGAGTCCGAGTCGGTAACCCATCTGCAATGGCGCCTAGAACTGGCGAACCAATCACACCTGTATGCCCAGGGTATCTGTTGCCTGATGCCATGTATGATTCACAATTAACCGGGCTAAGGTAACAAATGGCGAAAGAATAATTGACGATGGTTATCCATACCATTATACCTAGGGCAACAAGCCAGCATAAATGCAGGAATAGATCTATCATGACCAGTAAAGAAACGGCGCTCTTGTCGGATCACGCCATAGACAGTTTCCAAAAAGATGGGGTGGTACTGTTGACAGACCTGTTCAAACCCTGGGTAGAAGGGGTGCAGACGGCTATCGAAGAGAACAAAGCGAGTCCGAGTTGGCGTGAGCGAACCTATCGTCCGGACCAAGGAGAAGGTGCAGAGTTTTTTCAGGACTATTGCGTCTGGTCAAATTTCAGGGGCTACCGCGCCCTGGTTGTTGAATCACCGATGGCCGAGGTTGCCGCAAAACTGATGCGCTCAAAAACCGCCCGGGTTTTTCATGATCATATACTGGTAAAAGAGCCAGGTAATTCAGTGACAACTCCCTGGCATCATGATCAGCCTTACTATATTGTTGATGGAGAGCAGTCTGTGAGTTTCTGGGTGCCCGTCGATCCGGTGCCTCGGGAGCGTAGCGTCGAATATGTTGCCACCTCCCACAAATGGGGTAAGGAATTCAGGCCAACGCGTTTTGATGGCACCGATCTGTACTCTGAAGATGCTTCCGAAACGATGCCGGACATTGAAAAGAATCGGGAAGAGTTCGACATCCGTGGTTGGGACATGCAACCGGGTGATGCAATAGCCTTTAACTTCAGAACCCTGCATGGCGCCCCGGCCAACGCGTCCAATGATCGTCGTCGGGCCATATCGATTCGCTGGGTGGGGGACGATGCGCGATTCGTAGTCCGCCCAGGAAAAACGTCACCTTTTTTCCCAGAACTGGAGTATGAAGATGGGCAACCTTTTGCTGGTGATCAGTTTCCGTTGTTGTACCCGCGAGGGCAAAGCCACGAATGAGAGCGCGAGACTGCTGAGTGTATTTAGGTAAGTGAAGCGAATGGAAAATATCACGCCACATTACCTTAATGCTCGCGATGTCCAGACACTGGATATGACCACGCAGGAGATTATCAAGGCGCAGGAGGATTCTCTTGCAGCGCAGGGCCGTGGCGAGACCGTTATTGAGCCAAGAATGCACCTGCGGCCGGATCCCGCGTTTCGCGGACACTTTAATGTGCTGAGGGGGTATATCGCCCCTATTGGCATTGCGGGGATCAAGGTCGTTGGTGACTTTATTGATAACTACAAGTTGGGTTACCCCTCAGAATTTGGAATGTTGACTTTGACGGACCTTGCGAACCCCCAGTGAAGAAGGCATCAGTGAGGCTTTGGGAAAATGCGCGGATAGCCTCCATGGCAGATGCACCGCCGGGGGCTGATGTCGTCAATGATGGCGCATTGCTGACTCACGAAGACAGAATAATCGCAGTAGGCAGCGCAGAAGAGGTTCTCGCGCACCCGTCTGTGACGAATGCCAGCATGCTGGATCGTATCGATTGTAAGAATCAACTGCTGTTACCCGGTTTCATCGATTGCCATACGCATCTGGTATATGCGGGCGACCGTTCGCACGAGTTTGAGCAGCGTCTCGAAGGCGTGAGTTATGAGGAGATTGCCAGGCTGGGTGGCGGGATACGCTCAACGGTAACAGACACCCGTCACAGTGCACAGGAAGATCTGGTAAAGCTGGCAGTAAGTCGTGCAAAGCGCATGTGCTCGGAAGGGGTAACGACTATTGAAGTTAAAGGAGGCTATGGGCTCACTTTGGAGTGTGAGCAGAAGATGTTACGTGTGGCCCGCTCTTTAGAGACCGTTTTGCCTGTCTCGGTTCACACCACTTTTCTGGGAGCGCACGCAGTACCCGAAGAATTTTCAGGACGCAGCGATGGCTACATTGATCTGGTGTGTTCTGTTATGTTGCCGGAAATCGCAAAAGAAGGTCTTGCAGACAGTGTCGATGCATTTTGTGAAAACATCGCATTTAGCGAGCCCCAGGTTCGCAGGGTCTTTGAAAAGGCACATGCTCTTGGATTGCCGGTACGTCTACATGCGGACCAGTTAAGCAATAGTCAAGGCGCCAGGTTGGCTGCAGAATTCAGTGCGCTCTCTGCAGACCACCTGGAATACACCGATGAAGCAGGGGTACGAGCCCTGAAGCAGGCCGGTACGGTAGCCGTACTGTTGCCCGGGGCGTTTTATTTTCTTAAAGAACAACAACGCCCGCCAGTGAATCTTTTTCGAAAGCATCAGGTTCCAATGGCATTGGCGAGCGACTGCAACCCGGGCAGTTCACCGGTGGAGTCACTGTTACTGATTTTGAATATGGGATGTGTTCTGTTTGGCCTGACGCCCCGCGAAGCGGTAGCCGGGATCACGGTGCATGCAGCAAAGGCCCTGGGTTATGCGGACCGTGGCGTTTTGGCTTCGGGAAAGCGTGCTGATTTTGCCGTATTTGAGGTTGAATCCCTCGCACAACTTTGTTATCCGGTAGGCACAAGAGAACCGTCAATGGTGGTACAGGCAGGTAACCTGGTTTCAAAAAATCCAAAACCCTGAACCGACCAATGTCCGGCTGCTGACATGATCTGGTCTCATCAGGGTTAACCAGGAGGTTTCGAGGAACTTATGAGTTGTGCAACTGATGCTATTGTTATCGGCGCTGGCGCGGCAGGCCTTGCTGCTGCCCGGGCGCTTGGCCAAGCGGGTCTTCAAGTTGTTGTGCTAGAGGCCGATAGCCATATTGGCGGTCGAGCCTATACTGAGATCATGCCCGATGGTTCGGCCTTTGATCTTGGATGTCACTGGATGCATTCGGCCAGTCTTAATCCTTTTGTGCAAACGGCAGACGCGTTGGGGGTGCGTTACGAGCGCCGGGACGGTTACGGACGTTGTGGATATTTCCGTGATGGTGAGTGGTTGGACGACCAAGAGATTGCGACCGGCCAACGGGCGATGAAGCGCCGTGAAGAGGCTATGGCAATAGCGTGGGAACAAGGCCGCGACCAGTCAGTTTTGGAGACGGTTGAGCGAGAGGGTCCCTGGACGGAAGCTCTCGATTATTATGATGCTCTGGATACTTCCTCAGATGTAGACCAGATCTCAATTGGCGATATAGTCAATTATAACGACACAGAAGAGAACTGGCCGGTAGTTGATGGCTACGGTACCCTGGTTGCCCGTTGGGCTGCCGACGTGCCTGTACAGTTGAACACCGTGGCGACCACTATTCGTTGGGGTAACTCTGGTGTAAGTGTAGAAACCCGACGGGGAACGCTGCACGCGAAGTGCGCAGTGATTGCAGTGTCCACTGGCGTGCTGGGGTCTGGTGATATTCGGTTCTTGCCGGAGTTGCCCGCGGAAAAAGGACAGGCCATAGAGGCCCTGCCTTTGGGAAACTATAATCGGATCCGCCTTGTTGTTGATCGACACCTTTTTGCCGACGATGTGCCTGAGCGTATTGTGACAGAGCAGTCCGGTAATCCACCTATGCAGTTGAGTGTTCGGCCATATGGGTTTGATTGTGTCATTGGCATTGTGGCCGGCCGATATGCGGACTGGCTCGAGAGGGCGGGCCCGGGTGCGGGGCGCGAGGCCGTGACCAGAGCCTTGTGTGAGACTTTCGGTGAAAATATGCGCAACCAAATCAGGTCCGATCGTCAATCTGCCTGGCGCGGTAACGCCTTTGTCCGCGGGGCTTACTCAACAAGTGCACCGGGCCAGTTTCACCAACGTGCGGTTCTTTCGCAGGCAATACAGAACAAGTTGTTTTTTTGTGGTGAGGCAACGTCAACTGATCATTTTTGTACCTGTCACGGGGCTCGAATGACCGGAGAGCGGGTGGCCCAAGAGATTCAGTCTGCCATTGGCGTCAAAAGCTAGTTGCAACGGCTTATGCAACACGACCTGATTGGCAAGAGCGAATGCATGTAGGTAACTGGGTCCGTGTTCTGCGGCCTGCCCGCAAGATTCCGCTCACTTTTTGGAGTGCCGACGCCCCATTAACTTTTCGACCTCGATGGCAAACTTTGAGTGCATTGCTCGCAGGACTATGGTTGTTCGGCACAGGAGAGGCGATGTTTATTGCCGCAGGCCTTGGGGTTAGTCCGTGGACGGTGCTGGCGCAGGGGGTTTCTGTACAAACAGGCTGGACTGTGGGCTTTTCTACTTTTGCAGTTAGCGTAGCAGTACTATTGTTGTGGATACCCCTAAAAGAGATTCCCGGTTTTGGAACACTGTCAAACGTCGTATTGATCGCAATATCTATCGACGTTATGACGCCTTTGTTGATGGGACCTGAGACCAATATGATCCGATGCCTACAGATGATAGCCGGGGTGGCTCTGGTGGGTGCAGGAAGCGGACTGTATCTGACGGCGAATCTTGGGCCTGGCCCCCGAGATGGCCTGATGACGGGCGTACAACGATTAACCGGGCGGTCGATAGGCGCCGTCCGGGCAGGACTGGAATTGACGGTGCTGTGTGCCGGCTGGATGCTGGGTGGGACGGTCGGCTTGGGAACGGTTATCTTTGCAGTCGGTGTGGGGTATGCGGTGGCTGTATCACTATCTGTTGTGAGGCTATTCAGTCCTGATTTAAAGAATCAAAATACGCTCGACAGCAACTGACGAACGCGCTTGCCCGGTGCGTTTGTCTCAACCCCAGCGGTTGCGCCAGCACAATCGAAAGCGGTGATACCTTGTCTTTAATCGGCAGACATTTGACCTCGCCGCCATCATAGGTCTGGTGTGAGGCCGGTTGCAGGTTAAGGATGCTATAGCCTTCACCGCTGGCGACGAGCCCTCGTACCAGTTCGAAAGATCGGCTGCGATGACGTACCTTTGGCTCGAACCCGACTTTCTGAAAGAACCCTAAGAAGTAGTCTCGACTGTGCGGCAGGTCGAGCAGGATAAAAGGCTCTTTGCGCAGGGCGCGTAGTGAAACGCTAGCCTGATCTGCCAGGCGATGTCCGGCAGGGAGGAGTACATGGGGCTCGACCTGGGCTAGGGTGTCACATTCCAGATCCCGGTCAAGATCGATGTCATATAACAAGGCCATTTCTATCTGGCCGTTACGCAGCAAAGTCTGCAGTTCATCCAGAGGCCCTTCGGTAATCTGAATCTGTAGTCCCGGGTGTTGCTGCCGCGCCAGCACCAGTAATCCGGGCAGGAAGAATGGAGACAATGTCCAAAAGCAGCCGGCTTCGAGGACGCCCTGGACCGATTCACCGAGGGCTCGACCAGCTGCCGTGACCTCTTCGGCGTGAGCCAGCAGTGAGCGGGCCTGGGCCAGAAAAGTGTTTCCTGCCGGGGTGAGCGATACCCCTCGTGCATGATGACGAATCAGCAGTTGCAAGCCTAGCGTCTCTTCCAGTTGAGCAATCGAGGTCGATAGAGCCGGTTGTGAGAGAAAAAGCGCGCGCGCTGCCCGTGAGATGTTCTGATGCTCAGCAACACAGACCAGGTGAAGGAGTTGACGCAGTGAATATTGCATATAAAAAACTTATTCAATTTATAATTAAATCATATTTTACAATCATCTGCGAACAGTGATGATGTCGCTTTCAGATGCGGTAGGCCCAGTGCCTGGGTAGTTGTCCGGATGGAAAACAGTTAATAAAAAGGGGTATGCAATGATCAGAACAGGGAACGAGTATCGCGAGTCGATTCGAGATGGCCGCGAGGTATTCATGAATGGGGAAAAAGTAGCTGATGTCACTCGGCATCCCATGTTTAAACCGCTGGTGGATATCCGCGCGCGGGTATATGACATGCAACACGAGGCGGCAACCCGTTCGGTTATGACCTATCAGGATGATTCGGGCGAAGCATTCTCTGTTGGACTGAAGCTGCCTTATACGCCGGCTGACTGGCAGGACAAACGCGTCTCGACTGATGCAGTGTTTGATGACATCGGTGGGGTGGTGACCCGGGTGGGCGATGAAACCGTCGGTGAGATGTGGTCGTTGTATGATGGCCAGGATGTGTTGAATCAGGTTGATGCTCAGTTCTCAAAGAATATTGCCAATCACATTGATCGTGTAATCCAGCAGGATCCATTCCACGTGTCAGCCAACACGGATCCAAAGGGCGATCGCTCCAAGGCGCCCCAGGATCAGGATCCTGACATGCTGTTGCACGTGGTGAAAGAGACCGATGCGGGCATCGTGGTACGCGGCGCCAAGTTCGAGACAGCGGCGCCATATGCCAACCAGGCCTTTACCAAGCCCACAATTGCAAACTGGGGTAACGAGGCTTACTCGGATTACGCCGTTGGTTTTATTTGCGACCTCGGCTCTCCTGGTATCCGCATGATTTGTCGTGCTGGCTTCACAGGCCGGGCCCCGATTGAAGATTACCCGTTGTCTAATCGCTTTGACGAGATAGACGCATTAGTGATCTTCGATAATGTGCTGATCCCGTGGGAGAATATTCTTTTTTATCGACATACAAAAGCCGCTGTCTTTATTCGTGCGACCTTGCATCGTTATTCGGCTTTTGCGTTTGTCCAGCGAATCTTGAAGTATGCCGACATGATGATCGGTGCAGCGCTGTTCAATGTTCGTCAGACCGGGCTGGATAAGCAGCAGGCGGTACAGGAAAAATTGGCACAACTGGCTGTTTACCGTGAGGGTATCAACGCACACCTGACAGCCGCCATAGCGCTGGCTGAGAAAAGCCCTAATGGTTTGTTAATGCCCAACCAGTCGCTGCTTTTTACTGGCCGGGTGCACGCCTGCTCGAACCTGCCCGCGATGATGCATCTTGCACGGGAACTGTGCGGCGGCCAAATCTGCGTGACCCCGGATTTTGCCTGCTTTGCAGACCAGGAGACCGGCCCATGGCTGAATAAGTTTTACTCGATTAATGACGATTGGCAGGCTGAGGATCGGCGCAAACTTCTAGCCTTTGCCCGGGACCTTCTGAATTCCGATTACGCCGGGCACCGCCTGACTTTTCAGTTGTTTGCACAGTCCCCGCCTTTTGCTCATCTTGCTGCGGTTTATCGTAATTTTGACTGGGAAGATTCACTCGATTTTGTTAGGCGATCGGCCAATTTGTCTGATAGGGTAGCGCCAGCGAAGAAAAGCGACACGGCTTGATCGGAATCGCCGAAAATAGTTCCCGGCGCCCCAAGTGCCCAAACAAAGGAGGAGAGATAAGGCATGGTTCATCAACGGATTCGGTCGTTTAATACACGCGAGACTTACCCGGAGCAAGAACTTGATAACGACCTGTGTCAGGCGGTGGTTGCGCGCGGTACGTCGGTATTTTTGCGGGGTCAGGTGGCTCAGGATCTTGATACCCGTGAGTCCTTGCATTCGGGTGATCCGGGTGCGCAAACAGCAAAAGCGATGGAGAATATCCAGATGCTGCTACACGAATCTGGCAGTCAACTCGATCATATCTGTCGCATCGTGGTCTATCTGACTGATATACGCTACCGTGACGCCGTCTATCAGGAAATGGGTAAATGGCTTAAGGGCGTGTATCCTTGTTCAACGGGATTAGTAGTGCCCGCGCTCGCTCGTCCCGAATGGCTGGTCGAAATCGAAGCAACGGCCGTTATCCCAGATAGCCCTGCCTGATATGCTGAGCGAACCCGATAAAGCGCAGTTCGATCGCGATGGGTATCTGATGGTTCCCGCTCTGGTATCTGATGGCGTGCGTGAGTCGCTTTTAAAAGAGATCGACTTGTGGGTAGCCGAGAGTCGAAATCACAGCGCTAACTACGGGTTTGACACGCCCAATGGCAAGGCACGTTTTGATCTGGAGCAGGGGCATAGTGCTGCTGAGCCACGGTTGCGCCGGGTTGCCAACCCTGTCGATATTTCCCAGCCTTACCAGGCGCTGCTGTTTGAAGGTATGGTACCCGAGGTTGTTGCGGATTTGATTGGCCCGGATGTCTTTTTTCATCATTGCAAGCTGAACAATAAATTCCCAGGCATGACAGCCCGTGTGGAGTACCATGCAGATCATCCCTTTGATCCGCACACCAACGATGATGGTGTTACGGTGTTGCTTCTGTTAGATGATATGGATG
>Ga0310121_10005289_pt1 | contig 11142 bp, 11 predicted proteins | sample CB27_Tmax_986_MG_FD_203504 | JGI IMG/M metagenome (GOLD analysis project Ga0310121, IMG submission 203504) | Marine microbial communities from Western Arctic Ocean, Canada - CB27_Tmax_986 | ecosystem: Environmental > Aquatic > Marine > Oceanic | place: Canada: Western Arctic Ocean | collected...
GTTCCCGAGAAGATCCCCTCGAAACTCAAGCCTCTCATCGCCATGCCCGACTTCCCGGAAAAACTCCTCAGCATGGCCCAAAAGGTGGCAGCATGACGGAAATCCAACCGGATTTTGCGGTAATAGAAAAAACCGCTACAACCATCAAACCTTCCCTGCTTTACTATTCTTGTCAATCGCCGCAATTTCTCTCTTTTTTCCGGATCGAGCGGTAGAAGAGGTCTACCTTCGTCGATATTCGCTAAGGAATGGGTTTTTCCGGTTGTAGGCTTGCCGCGTGTAATGAGGATTAGCGTGAGAAACTACTTGACAGTCATTCGAAGAATCCATCGTGTCATTGCGTTGGGAGTTCTCTTGCTGATGGCAAGTCGAACACCAGTGGCCTGTGCGCTCGAAGACGGGCAGCCGAAGATTGAGCAAACGCGAAATGCGGTGAATCCAGGGGCCAGTGAACCGACTCTACTTGAGTTGCTAATTAGAGGGAAACGGCCTCAAGCCACCGATGTCGATTCCGTCGACCAAGCGAACGTCGTGGACAACCATTCCCGCGTGACTTATTTAAGACACGAAACGTCTTTAACACACGAAACGGCGCGCTTCGCCGAATCAAACGAGTTGGGGTCAGGCGATGAACTGTGCCGCAACGTGAAATGCGCGCACCAAGGAGAGTCAGCTGAACTGGCGAAGCAATGCAGCGCGATAGAAGACAACGATGGCCCGAAACGAATTCCGTTGACGATTATTGACACATTGCCTAGCCGTGCCATGGAGGAAGAATCGAGTTCATCGACAGCTCTACCGGTCATTGAGCTCCCCGTGGATGGTGACTTATATCCGATCGATTTGGCCACGGCCTTTCGATTAGCTGGTGCCAGCAACTTTCAGATCAAATTGGCCCGTGAACAGGTGTGCGAGGCCTTGGCACGGTTGAAGGCCGCCAAAGTACAGTGGATTCCGTCGCTCATCGCGGGTCTGGGGTTCAACCATCACGATGGTCGAATCCAGGATACGGTTGGCACGGTGCTTGAAGTCAGTCGCAGTTCGGCGTTTGCAGGTGGCGGCGCGGTGGTAGACGGATTCCCCTTGGCCGGCGGATCCAACGGGCCATTGCGACTTACGGTGGATCTTTCCTTGGCGAATGCGTTCTTCGATCCCCTGGCAGCCCAGCAGGATGTCAGGGCGTTTGCGGCGGCGCGAAGTTCGAGATTTAACGACATTCTGCTGCAAGTCGCCATTGCCTACCTAGAACTGTCTCGCGCTCAATCCCAAATGGCCATCGCGTTGACCAGCGAAACCAATGCCAAGGAACTGCTACGTCTCACCGAGGCCCAGGAGAAAGCAAAGGTGGGCCTCCGAGCCGATGTCGAGCGATCTCGTTCGGAACTCGCAGCTCGACGCAGGCAGGCCCTCGCGGCGGAAGAGCGGATGGGCGTCGCCTCGGCCCATCTGACTCAATTGCTGAGTCTAGACCCCTGCGTAACGCTGGTTGCCCAGGAAGTTCACCCCGTACCGCTCGACATATTTGGCCCTCAGGATTGTTTGAGCGACCTCATTCGCCAGGGGATCGCTTCTCGCCCAGAGCACTTCGAAGCTCGTGCGCGAGTGCGGGAAACCTACGAGCGCAAACGCCAGGAAAATCTGCGACCTTGGTTGCCTAACATACATGTCGGATATGGTGGCGGCACCTTTGCCGGAGGTCCGGGATCGTTCATTGGCAATAACGGCGGGCGTGGCGATTTCGACGTCCAGGCCGTATGGCAGCTACAGAACGCGGGCTTCGGTACCCAGGCGATGCGTTTGGGCGCGATCAGTCGCCACCGGCAAGCGCGCCTCGTTGAGTGCTCCGTAAGAGACGAAATCGCAGCCGAAGTGTCAGCCACCTACCATCAAGTCAAATCTAGACGTAGGCAAGTAGCGGTAACAGGCCAACAGGTCCAGGCCGCCGCCGCGGCATTGCCTTTGAATCTTCGTGGCATCATTGGGCGGCAACTTCGAGCAATCGAAGCGCAACAGGCGATCCAAAGTTTGGATTCCGCTTTCAACGAACATCTCGATGCAATTGTCGGCTACAACCAAGCCCAGTTTGGATTGCTCCGCGCCGTTGGCGTGCCGCCCAACGAGGGCGCCGTGGCGGACGAACTGCCGATTGAGTAGGGAAACGCCGTGAAGGATATCTTTCCCTGCGAGCCCAGGGCGATCTGCCCGTCGCCCCCTGCGTCAAGCGGAGTCGCGAAGTGACAAGCCGCCTCGACTCGGGACGACTATTTTGTTGAGTTCATAATCGCGATGCACGTCAAAAACTAAGGGTCTTCGCCAGAATTCGTGGGTGAATAGCGGCGCAAGCCATAACCAGCTGTTCCCTGCCCTTCTTCTTATGGAGGAACCACACATGGTCGAGAAGCGCAAGATCATCACAGTCGACCCTGAAAACAGCGAGACACCGCTTGAGGACGTCTGCAGTTGGGTCACTCCAAATCGGCTTTTCTTTGTCCGTGACCATTTTGCAGTCCCGTCAATCGAGTTGGACAAATGGCGGTTGACGATTGAAGGATGCGTCGAACGAACGAGCGAGTGGACGTGGGATGATTTAAAGGATCTGCCCGTGCGATCCGTGTTTGCGACGGTCGAGTGCGCCGGCAACGGAAGATCGTTTCTCCAGCCAAGTGTCCACGGCGTGCAGTGGGGTGCCGGAGCGATTGGCCACGCCGAATGGACCGGAGTGCCGCTGCATCTGCTCCTGGACAAAGCGGGCGTGCAGCGGGAAGCTTGCGAAGTGGTGTTCTACGGTGCTGATGCCGGTACGGAAGCGGACCATCCGGAACGCATGCATTTTGCGCGCGGCTTACCCCTGGAAAAGGCTTTACATCCGGATACACTCGTCGCCTATCGCATGAATGGTGAACCGCTCGAACCCGACCATGGCTTCCCGGTTCGCCTGTTTGTTCCTGGCTGGTACGGTGTTGCTTCGGTCAAGTGGCTGACCCGCATCGAACTGATCCGCGAGCCTTTTAGGGGGTATTTTCAGACCAAGAAATACACTTATCAGCGTAACACATCGCAAGGTCGCCAAACGGCGGTCGTTGGACCGATCGTGGTAAAGTCGGAGATCATTCGGCCGCGCCCCGGCGAGCTCCTCGGTCTTGGAAAAAATCAACTTTTCGGCGTAGCGTGGGCCGGTGAAGATTCCATTGCAGCGGTGGAGATTAGCTTGGATGGGGGAGATTCCTGGAACCAGGCTCAGCTAATCGGCCCGCGTGACAGATACTCTTGGTGCCTCTGGGAGTACTTGTGGAAAGTGAACTCCCCTGGCATGTATCACATCGTGGCACGTGCCGTGGCATCCAACGGCGAGGTCCAACCGCAGCAGCACGATCCGCTCCGCGGTGGGTACATGATTAACTTTTGGCGTCCCGTTGCACTGCAGATTGAAGCAACACGGACCCGCGACGACCAACGGTCCGACGCGGACACGCTGCTGTACGATATGAACGCCTTCGCCGAAGAGAAGAGACGCTTGCCGCTAGATGTCGAAATGGAGTACACCGCCGGTGCGGGAATCTAACCGCCATCCGTTCGACACTGACTTTCGACCGGACTTCATGCCCAGGCTGCTAAAGGAGGTGCTGAAACTAGGTACACGGATTCCGTAGGCACACCGCGAATCCATAGCTTCCCCCTTTTCCGGGACGACCATCGACTGGCGGGTTTTGGGCCACGCAACCTGCGTCGGTGGCATCGAACGAACCGTTCAAACCGGTGTCCCCAGCGCGCTTCGGTCGCCCCCGCCTCATGCACAAACGGCAGGTCGCTAAAGTGCGTCGGAGTGAAACGGCGACGCAGCGGCGGTGACTGCCAAACCGACGCTAGATAGCGGTCCTTGGGGCCCATCCAATCCTGGTAGTGGCACCCCTAATTTGCCCCCCAAAAACCCGGACCTGAACCTCGCTTGAAAATGGGAGTCGACGATTTCCTTAACAGAATGTTGGGTGTTTCCGCACAAAGGGGCAAAAGGTTTCACATGGAAATTGCGAAGAGCTTGTCTGCCAACAAATTTATGGCAATTCGAAAACGTACAGTTGACCGTTTCGTGTTCGGTGTCGAGCGTCGCGATATGCGTGCCATCAGGCATGAAAACAAGTATTCCGCCCGGACCCGTGGCATAGATCCGCCCGTCCGTGTCGACGGCCAACCCGTCGGGCAGACCCTTCTTGCCTTGTTTGAATTCCTGCGTGCGATCCTGAAACACCCGGCCATTGGAAAAGGTGCCGTCGTCGGCGACGTCGAGGCCATCCACATGGCACGATCGGGATCGGAATTGGCCACATACAACGTCCGCTCATCAGGCGATAAGCCGATGCCGTTGGGGCGGCTCATCTCTCGTGTCAGCAGCTGCAGCTTGCCCTCCGTCGTCAGGAGGTACACACCCTGAAAATCCAACTCCCTGGCGGGATCCTCCTCGCCCTCCTCCGGTCCGTACGGGGGATCCGTAAAATAGAGATCTCCATTGACTCACGGCTCGACGATTCTTGAGCCTACTTTTTCGCCGCCTCATCAAGCCGTATCTGAATGGGCGCATAGGGATCGTTGGGACCGACGCGAGGATTGATGTAGTTCAACAAATCCCGAAATGCGACACGGAGCAGCCGGCATCGTGCAGGCGTTTCATGCACTGCTTGAACGTATCCAAATCGGTGCTGCAGTGGGCGTAATAATCCGGTACGCCGTGAAAAACCAACACCACGATCTTGCCATCTTTGGCCAACTCGATTGTTTCCGCAAACTCTTCCACCGTCGAAGTCAGTTCAGTGCCCCCGTTTCGATAAATCTCCAAGTCACTCGTGGAGCCCGCCGCGAATGCCGAGCCCCAGGTAAACGTGCCGGGAATCGGGAGCCGATTGGCGGCGAATTCAATGGCGGCCCGCGTGTCTGCATAGTTACTATCGTGACCACGTTGCTCACGATAGATCAGCTTGACCGGCCGACCCAGTTCCTCCAGTGTATCGGCCAAGCGCGGAACACTTCGCGGCGGTACCGATTCGTCCTGGCCGGAGGCCGTGATACCGACGGGCATAGTCAATCGTTCCGGCCAATACTCGGCGCCGCGCCGTTTGTACTCGTCCGGAATCTCCGCCTTTGTGCCGCCAAACGCCGCCGCCACGCTGGTCGCGTGCTACTCGTGTTCCAAATAATTGGCCATCCCGTTGATCGACGCGACTCCGTGGACCAAATCCGGATGCAGGGCGGCGAACGTCAGGCACGAGCCGCCGCCCATTGAGCCACCACGGATAATCACTCGACCGATACGATACTTGATTCGGAGCTCGTCGATGATCTGGATGAGATCGGCCTCCGCCAAAGCGTTCATCCCAGATACGGGCGCACCGTAATCGGGGGAGACGTAGAGCATTCTCTGTTCGGCCGCGACGTCACGAGCCGCGCGACACTCGTCCCGTGGATCGTTGATGAACTGCCAACGATCCGAACCAGCTCCATGTAGGACGATAAGAATGTCGTGGACCTTGCCTTCGTGAAACGACTCGGGGTAAAGCACGACGTACTTTTGTTCGCTACCATCGGCACGGGAGACGAAACTGATGTCCTCTGTTTTCGTCGCGGCATGAGCCGAGCCCGCAACCGGTGTGATGGCCAAGGAGAAAACCGCAAGTCGATAGACTATGTGTTTGAACATTTCCTGTCGCCATTTCCGTGTCTGGTTTCTACTTGGTATGGTCCGGTCTGAATCCTCACGACTCAGGCGGATCCGATTTCAACGCAAAGTCGAACTCGTTTCTCCCGCCCTTGACGACGTCCACTCTTAACTCGGATTCCCTGTTGTAGATCAACGGACTCGGGGATGCTTTTCACTGATTGTCCGTGTAAATGCTGGTGCTTGTACCATCCGTGAATTCAATGTTGAGTTGCATTAACAACTCGGGACGGTCGCCGTATTCAGTCCCCGCACCCCCTTGGAGCCACTCAACGTTTCCTCCCAGGTACCAGCCACCGCCCAAGAAGACTCCGATCGTATTAGTCGAAGCAAGCTGCTCCGTAACGTCCTGCGCCACGTACAGACAGCGCGGGTAATAATTCGTTGGTCCAGGATCCAATACGCTATCGCCGACCTTTTTGCCATTGATATACAACTCACACCAACCAGGCCCGCAAACAACGGCACGCGCACGACGAATCGGCTTTTCTAGTTTGAATTCGCGACCTAACAGCGGTGATGTCATCTCAATGTCCGCGGAGATCCAGCTGCCTTGCCAGTCATCCTCATTTACTAAAACGTGCATATTGATATCAATTTCGATGGTTCATATTCGTGGGGTTGCGGACAGAGGCTTCCTTGAAATAAAACGAATCGGCGCGCGTACCATCTCTCGGAAGAGGTCGTGATGTCAATTCCGGACAAAGAATTCTTCTCATACCTGCCACTTAGCCAGCGGGATAAAGAGTGGGGATTGTACGTAACCGGTGTGGGTTCGATCAGAACCTCACCAGGTGGCAACTACCCGCCGACGCAGCACCCGGACGTTTATCATTACATATGGCCCCAACGGCGAGTGTTGACTGAGTACCAACTGATTTACATCACCCACGGAGAGGGTGAATTCGAGTCTCAAGCCGCTGGCACAATGAAGATGGAGGCAGGCAACCTGGTTTTGACCTTTCCAGGGGACTGGCACCGTTATCGTCCCTTCCCCGAAGTGGGCTGGAGCGAATATTGGATCGGCTTCAATGGCCTAGTGGCCGATCAGCTGATCGAACGAGGGTTTTTCTCACCGAGCCGGCCGGTGTTGGCAACCCAAACGAATGAGACGATTCGACACCACTGCCTGTTGGTTTTGGACAGAGTTCGCGCCGAGCTGCCTGGTTTGCAGCAAATATTGGCAGCGGACGTGATGGCCATTCTGGGAGCGGCCTTGGCAGCCGTTCGCATAGGGACCCCGGACAGTCAAAGGGCCGAGCTGATTCGCAATGCCAAGATAAAATTTCCGGAGGTGACGGAGCAGCCGATTCAGATGGGGAAACTGGCCGAATCGCTTGCGCTCAGCAGTGCCCATTTTCGGCGCATTTTCAAACAATATGTTGGCATGTCACAAGACCTTAAGAGGTTGGAGGACATGGGATTTGAGCTGGGCAATCACAGCGCATCGCATCCCTACTTGCTTCACCTGTCGACGGACCAGATTCGTGAGGAAATCGCTACCGTGGACCGGCTGTTCGCGAATCACGGGCTTACAAAGCCGATCAGTCACGCCTATCCCGGTGGGCACCATGATCGCCGTTGTCTGAAGATCCTCAAGGAGTTTGGATACAGCGCGGCACGACGCGGAAACATGATCGAATTTCCGATATTAATGGAGGCCGGATCAGGCCGTGCGTATCACCCGTATGAAGATGATCCCTTGCTCATTCCTTCCGCACTGGTACGCGGCCCCAACTCAACCGTGCGGGACGTGGCTCACGCTGTCGAACAAGCCAAAGACGGTAAGATCGCCGTGCTCACTTTCCATGGCGTTCCCGACGTTCATCCGCATTGCAGCACGGAGCCAGAGGAATTTGAAGAGTATGTCGACTACCTTCGTGACGCCAAATGCACTGTGATCGCATTTCGAGATCTGGCCAAGTACGTCGATCTCCGCAAACGGCCCGCGGATCCCTACGAGTCGATTTCGAATCGATTGGGACTGACACCGACCAGACTCAAGTGTGAGTCGTTGCCAAACCCGCGGGGCGTGGATTCACCGCGACCTCGGCTTAGCTGGATCTCCGAGTCGACTCGACGCCACCAGCTTCAGGCCGCCTACCAGGTGCTGGTCGCCAGCAGTCGTGAAACATTGGACGCCGATGAGGGCGATGTTTGGGACAGTGGCAAAGTCGCGAGCAACGACGCGATCAACGTGTTTTTCGCTGGCAAGGCGTTGGCCAGTGGCAAGAATTATTGGTGGAAGGTCCGTTGTTAGAACCGGACCAGCCAACATGAGCAGGATCAGGCGGCCTACTACATCAACGACGAGGCCGTAGCTCAGCTCCGTGCGTCCCTGCCTGGGCAGTATAGCGAACCGGCCACCTTTCAAATGGGAAAGCTAGCGGCGACGGATTGGCAAGCCAAGTGGATTCGCGCCGACGATGACATATCGTCTCCGTCGTTTCGCAAGCAGTTCAAAATCGGCCGATCGATTGCACGAGCCACGGCAACGATTTGCGGCCTAGGCTACTACGAGCTGTTCCTCAATGGCGGCAAAGTTGGCGATCAGGTCCTCGATCCTGGCACGACTTATTACAACCATGACCAGGAACAGTACGACTTACGAGCGCGTGCTCTGTACGCGACGCACGATGTGACCGACTATCTCCGAACCGGACAGAACGCCGTTGGAGTGATGCTGGGCAACGGTTGTTACAGTGCCGAGGACGACGTTGATCCCTCGCCAGGTCACCGGACACCCTACAGCGATCGGCCACGGATGATATTGCAGTTGGATATTGAATATTCCGACGGCCAAAAGCTGCGGATCGTGACGGACGAATCATTTAAAACGTCGAGTGGTCCGATCACGTACAACGACTATTCGCACGGCGAGATCTACGACGCACGATTGGAACGATTGGGTTGGGCCAGTGTCGGTTACAAGGACAGCAGTTGGTCCGCTGCTCAGCTCGCTGACGCACCCAACGGCCAACTCCGTTCTCAGATGCTGCCACCCATTCGAGTTGTCGAAACCATTCGTCCGGTCGGTATGCACAATCCCGCCCCGGGCGTCTTCATTTACGACTTGGGGCGAAACATCAGCGGATGGTGCCGATTGCGAGTTCGAGGTGAAGCGGGAGCGGAAGTGACCTTGCGCCATGCAACGTGGCTGCACAAAGACAAGACGCTGGATAATCGCGGTAGTTATTCTCCGCCGCATATTGCCCGTCAGGAAGACACCTACATCTTGAAAGGGGACGGCGAGGAGTTCTTTGAACCGCGATTCACGTTGCACGGTTTCCAATACGTCGAGGTTACCGGCTACCCGGGCATCCCGACGTTTGAAGATCTCTCAGGCAAATTCGTGCGAACCTCCGCTCCCGAGGTGGGAACATTTACCTGCAGTAACGATCTGATCAACACAATTCACGACAATGTGCGGCGGTCCTTCGCCTGCTGCCTGCAGAGCATGCCGCAAGATGCGATAGACCGGTCGGAGCGGGTGGCCTGGATGGGTGACCCGGGCATGGTTGCCGAAGACATTATGTACAACTTCGACACGGGTTCGTTTTGGGGGAAATGGGTCGACGACATGCGGGACAGCCAAAGAAAAAATGGCGAAATGCCGTTTGTGTGCCCGATCCATTGGCGCGGCGACTTCAGTTCGTACAGTTGGCTGCCAGTGTGGCAAAGTAACTTTCCGATTTTCATATGGTACGTTTACCAGTTCTACGGTGACGAGCGGATCTTGGCGGAAAATTATGAGGAGTTAAAACGCTTCGTCGAATTTCTGCGTGAGAATTCGGAGGAGGACATCCTGCACGGCGGACTCGGCGACCACATGGAGCCGCAACCTGGCGGATATAGCGCGGGGGCACCACGAAACACACCAGCAACGGTTACCTCAACTGCCTACTACTTTTTTGACGTTACCGTACTGGCAACCGCTGCCAAGATACTCGGCAAGACGGCTGACGCGGATCGATATGGGGAATTGGCCGAGCAGATTGCCACCGCCTTCAACCGCGAGTTTCTGGACCAGGAAACGAATCAATACTCGACCGGAAGTCAGACCAGCAACGCGATCGCTCTGCAATTCGGATTGGTCCCGGAAGATCGCATTTCTGCCGTCGTTGAAAATCTGGTTCGTGAAATCGTTGAGAATCATGACGGGCATTTATCGACGGGCATCGTAGGCACCAACGCACTGGAGCAAGCGCTTCCCGCTCACGGCCAATCGGACGTGATGTACGGTATCAGTACCAAGACCACTTTTCCCAGTTGGGGAAATCAAGCGATGCAGGGCGCCACCTCCTTGTGGGAAACATGGGAACTCAACCCGACACCTTACAGTAAGAACATGAAGATGTTGGGGAGCTGCGAAGAATTCTTCTATCATGATTTGGCGGGGATCGGTGCCGCCAGTCCTGGTTTCCGGGAAATCATCATCCGGCCGCAACCGGTCGGCGACTTAACCTGGGCCCAAGCGAAACTAGAAACGGTCAGTGGTGATATCGGCTCGCATTGGGAACGGGACGATGAGTCGTTCAAGTTGATCACCACCATTCCGGTGAACACGACCGCCTATGTTCACCTACCGAAAATGGGTTGGCCACGGATTCGGATCTCCAGCGGGGCGGAGGATGTTTGGCGCGACGGTGAGCTGACGGACCGTTTTAACGGCATCGCCAGTGCGGACGAGAATGACCAGTCCGTGGTGCTAAAGGTTGGATCGGGCACGTACCACTTTTACGTCTTCCCCGTGGAGACGCCATGAAGACGGCGAGGCCCGGCACCGTTGACGGCTCGACAACTCGACGTATCGACTCGACAATACGACAACGACGACGATTCGGCACCGCCGACCGTAAACGCATTATCAATACGCATACCGATATCTCGCGACAGATCTCTTCTCTTTTCAGTACCAGCCATTCACTCAACTCGCCGACCGGCACGTAAACGTCGATGAATCGAACGCCTGAGATATTGTTCGCTCTGCTGATCGCGATGATGATCGTCGTCGTGACGTTCTGGTGGATCGAACCGACACCCCAGGGACAAGGATTCAACCATCGCGCGTATCCCGAAGAGACGCTGCAACAGGCCCCCGAAAGTTGGGAGCGCCATCGCTCCGTGATTGCCGGCGCAACCTGTTTTGGCGCTCTGGCATGTCTGATTTCCGTGGTCGCTATGGCGCTAGGCCTCAACCAACGAGGGCGATCCGGACTGGCCGTGTGGTGGCTCATGGTCGCGGGTGCGATCTTTACGGGCTTGTTCGTGATGGTTGTGATGCTTTATACGGCGACCATCGGCGACAGGCCACCGTTGTCTGGGCCACCGTTGTCTGGGCCACCGTTGTCTGGGCCACCGTTGTCTGGGCCACCGTTGTCTGGGCCACCGTCGCTTGAGCCACCGTCGCTTTGGAAAACGACCTCGTCCACGGC
>Ga0310121_10005290_pt1 | contig 11141 bp, 1 predicted proteins | sample CB27_Tmax_986_MG_FD_203504 | JGI IMG/M metagenome (GOLD analysis project Ga0310121, IMG submission 203504) | Marine microbial communities from Western Arctic Ocean, Canada - CB27_Tmax_986 | ecosystem: Environmental > Aquatic > Marine > Oceanic | place: Canada: Western Arctic Ocean | collected...
AGTGTCGTCACGAACTCCGATCTCAAGTGGTGGATTCCGGCGAGCGGCCAGCAGGCCGCGCAGAATCTACAAGGCTCGGTTCCGGCCATCTGGCTTTCTCATGAAGATCACATCCAACATCTCGCCGGGCCTCACAACGATCAGCTTCTCTTCCGTTTCCCGCTGACCGGTGAGTTCGAAGTCTCGTGTGAAGCTCAGAACGGCGGCCGAGCCGGAACGGACGGCGGAGTCGTTTACGGTGGACTCGAGTACGAGGTCTCAGCAAACGATCAAGTCCTGAGGGTCTGGGACGCGAACCGGACAAACATCGCCGAATTGCATTGCCCGTTCGTGCCAAATCATCCCTTGGCCACCTTCAACAAGCTCTCGCTCAAGTCGACGGCCAAAGGAATCACGCTTTCGTCGAACAAACACGCGGTCTGGACGGATAAGTCGAAGCACATCGGAAGTCCGTGGATCGGGCTGCGGTCGTTCGGCGATCGCGCACCGATCTTTCGTAACCTCAAGATCACCGGCAATCCGATCATCCCACGCGAAGTGAAAATGTCCGAGGACGATTCGCTGCGCGGCTGGGTCGCAAACTACTACCGAGACGATGCGCCGCAAGCTGCACCCGCACAGTCTGGCCTGGCGGGGTTCCTCAAGCGTTTGACCACCAGTCGTTCCTGGTCGGCCCGCGGCGGTGTCCTCTACGGAGGCCGTCACCCGGTTTCGCGTGATATCGCGGCACAGAGTCGCTTGTACTACTTGCGCCCGCTGCAGAATGGCGAGTCGATCAGCTACGAGTTTCAATACGAAACCGATCGTTTTGAAGTGCATCCCACTATGGGCCGCCTGGCGTTCTTGATCGAACCGAACGGTGTGCGGTTGCATTGGATGACGGACGGCGACCGCGAATGGACAGGGCTGGCCGAAGACAATGCGGTGGTCGAGCCGCTGAACCGCCGTGGTCCCAAGCCACTGCCGTTGGTGTCAGGCGAGTGGAACCGCGTCACACTTGCACTCAAAGCTGACACGCTCACGGTGTCGCTGAACGAAACGACTATCTACACGCGAAAGATGGAGTCAGAGAACGAGCGGACCTTTGGTTTCTATCATGATCGAAACCGATCCGAAGTTCGGGTCCGCAGTGTCGTTATGCGCGGCGATTGGCCGCAGCAACTGACGCAGCAACAACGCACTCACCCGGCGGCCGTTTCCAGTCCGGATCGATCAACTTTCGACCGAAGTGTTTTGGGCGCGGTCTTCGACGACCAGCATGTGCCTGGTTCCGTGGTGGCCGTGCACCGTCGCGCTATAGCACTGCCCGCCCAAGAGCGATACGACTTCCTGTCGGACTGGGTGCTCCCGAGCCCGGATCACCAGACGCTGCGGCTGGCATTGGATTTCACGCCCACGAATCCTGCACCACCGGTGAGCGATCAAGATCCCGATCTGCAGTCGGGAGAATCGCGAATTACTGCCGGTGGTGATTTGATCTCGCCCGCCTTGGACCTCGTGGCGGCGGCGCGGGAACTCGGCAAGCTCAATGAATTGCGCGAGCAGGTCTCTGCAACACCGCTTGCGGACGAACAACAGCGCCGATCGCGGCTGAGCATGCTCGCCTTGGTCGACATCGGTCTGGGCGACCTCCTCAGTGCTCGGCGCACGCTCGACGAATTGGCATCGATCGTCGCGGCTAGCGCCGCGGTTTCGTTCGTGGAGCGTTGGCCGGAGACGCTGGCAATCTGGGAAGCGGCCCGTTTTCGCGAAACGCGAGATGTCGTCCGCGATATGGCCTTCCAGATCCTCGAAAAGCAAATCAGGAAGAACACGCCAAGTGGGTACGAAGCATGGGATCAACACATGCGGGCGTCGGCAAATCGATTGCGGTACTTCGATTTGCTCGACGGGGATCTGCTCGACGGGGATCTGAGCCAGCCTGAGCTGGGTCAGCCTGAACTGGGTCAGCCTGATGCTCGCATCGATCGGTTCCGTCGCCAGTGGCCCCTGGCGAACTGGGTTCCTGCCAGCCGAGAAACAACGCGGACTCGTGGCCAGGGGTTTCCGCGTAGTCGGTGGCGGCTGATGTCGCCGGCGACCATCGAAAACATCGCGAGTCATGCGGACGACTATTTGTTCTACCGCATCCCGTTGCGAGGTAACTTCGAAGTTGAATGTGACGTGACCGGTTTCGGTTGGCGCGACACGAGTCTGTGGGTCGCGGGACAGTGGGTTGCGCCGGTCTATACGCATCGGAGTTACGACATTGGTGACTTTCGAACATCGAAAAGACTGCCTCTCGATCCCAAACTTTATAAGACTACGGAATGGATTCGCTATCGAACCGTTGTGCGGGACGGAGTGTGCACGACCTATTTCAACGGTCGCCAGGTTCACCAGCGGGCACTCGCCGCGGAACACAACCCGTGGGTCGCCCTACGAACTCCCTATACCACCAACGGAGCAGTTCGCAACTTGCGGATTACCGGTAATCCAGAAATCCCGACCGAGGTTAGGCTCACCGCGACTGCCGACTTGCCGGGTTGGCTACCGATCAACCAAGGTCATCGGGTTGGATCAAATCGTAAATGGCAACAACTGGGCGACTTGACCAGCGGCGGTGGTGTTCGCGGGGTTCGCTGGGCCGACCTTCCTGAATCGTACCGAGAGACCTTGCTCCGTTATCACCGACCGATGGTCGAGGACGGGACGATTGAATACGAATTCTATTACCGCGAAGGCGAGATTCATGTGCATCCCGCGCTGGATCGGTTGGCCTTCCTGTTGCAGCCAGACGGAGTCCGCATTCACTGGGTCACCGACGGCAAGTTCGATCGTACCGAACTGGCTCCCGACAACGGGTTCGACGAACGAGACAACCGCCGCGGTCCCCAACCGCTTCCTTTGCAGCCAAACGCCTGGAACCGGCTCGAACTCTCACTCGCTGGCGATATCGTCAACTTGAAACTGAACGATGAACTCGTCTACCAACGCGAACTCGAAGCGACGAACCAGCGCACGTTCGGGCTGTTCCACTACGCGGATCAAACGGAAGCTCGCGTTCGCAACATCGTCTGGCGCGGCGACTGGCCGCGCGAGTTGCCAGCGGTTGCGGATCAGGAGTTGGCGGGCGAAGGCGCCGACTTCCTTGATGAATCACTCCAGCAGCTCACCGCTACCTTCCAACACGAATTCTCAGAAGATGAGTTTCCGGCGGGACAATTCGGCTTGATTACCGGCAAACTGGTTGAGTTCGACGCGCAGCCCACTGGGCTGCAAGTCACTCGTCCCGGCGGCGACGGCTATATCGGAAGCACGATCGGTCCGCATCTGAGCGTCGAGGGCGACTTCGACATCATCGCTTCGTATGACCAGTTTGAGCCCAGTCCTTCCCTGGGAGGTAGTAGCGGGCTCTTTCTGCACGCGTTTCTGGACAGTGCCAAGTCCAACGAGTGCCTCATCTACCGGCGCCACCTGCAGCATCGCCTTGTGCCCCAGCCCATCATACAGGCCTCGTATGTAACGCGCGAAGTTGGCGGTGCCAGGCGAGACCGATTTAATCACGAGGTTGTCGAAGCAAAGTCCGGAAGACTGCGTTTGGCACGCCGCGGCGAGACCGTGTACTACTTGTTCGCGGAAGGCGACTCGCCGAATTTTCGACTCTTCGGCAGCCGAACCGCCACCAAAGACGACCTTCGTAGCGTGCGCCTCACGGTCCAAACGCACGGTGAGGGTCTAACGAAGGTCGTCTGGAAGAGCCTTACCATCCGCGCCGAAAAGCTCTCGGGTATGGCGTTGTTGCGTCATCAAGACCTCTTGGCGGAACTAGACAAACAACGCGCGGCGCTTCCTCACCGCTTTGAGCACGACTTTGCGAAGGACCCGATGACCGCAAACCGCTTTCAGCGCTGGGGGGCAGCTGTATCGCCGCCACCTGACAAGGACGGATTTCGTTTCGTATCACCTGGAACCGACAACTGGACGTCTGTCGGACTTGCGCCGCAACTCGGATTGAAGGGCGACTTCGACATCGCAGTCACGCTGGACGCGATTGAGTTTGCGAAGCCAAAAGAAAAACTCAATTCAGCGTTCTACTTACAGGTCGAACTTCCGGACGAGGCCAAGACGCAGGCCAATATCATCCTGCTCGAACATCCTGATGGCCACCGACAGGTCTATGCACAAATCAGACTTCTGGACGCCGCAGGGAAGAGAGAGTATCGGCGGATCCGAATCGACTCGGTCAACGCGTTGGAGAGCATGCGGATCACGCGGCGCGGCGGGCGCGCCTCATTCATCTATCGAAGGAAGGGATCGGACCACGACCAGATTCTGGCACAAACGGATCTTCTCGAGCTGCCGATTCCGACGACCTATGTCCGCCTCATGCTGCACACCGGTGGTCGGGGTCGGCAATCAGAGGTCCTGCTCAAGCAGCTCCGCATCCACGCCGAGAAAATCGATCCGATTCCGAGGGACGGTCTGTTAAAGTCGCTTCTGAACCTCTTCGGGACATCCCGCTGACGCTTTGACGTAAAACGGATCAGTGGCCGTGTGATGAAAGGCTACCTCGCAGAATCTGACTGTTTGCAGTACAGGGAACGCGGCCTTTGCTCGCACCTTGAGCAGGTACGACACTCCGATTCGGGGATTCACGACTCGGGGAGGCGTGCCACAGTGATTTGGCGACACATCCCGGTTCTTCTTCTCTTGGCGCCGGCCGCCACTGGCCTGTCGCAGTTCGAGCGTCCGGCAGCGGCTGCTCCCTCCGCAGTAGAAATCCAGTCGCAGGCTCTGCCAGGCGACCCGGGCCTGGTGACGTTCAATCTGAAACGAGCTGCTCGGGACGCGTTTGCCCAGGCCGACGTCGTGAAGGCGAGGAGGCACCTGCAGGCTCTCCATGACATCTATCGCCGGCTGACCGCTGCTGATCGAAGTGATCGCGGGCTTTATCGATGGTCGACACGACTGGCCGAAGTCACCCAGGAGTATCTTCGCGCCGGCGAGTTGCAAGACGCGATGGGGGTCCTGGGCGAAGCGGCGGCGCTCGATGTGCCGCAACGAGATGGATATGAAAACGGACTCGCGAGTGCGGCAGGCGGATTGTACCGGCGGCTCGTGCAGCTCGACGCGGACGAGCGATACCAGTTGTTACACGAATGGTCGCTGCCGACCGAATTGCGCAATACCGTTCTCGTCCTGACATCGACAGTTCCTAACAGAGCGCCGCCGTCCGTGTTCGCCCGGGCACTGGGAGAGCGGCCGCGCGCCACGTCTTTTCCCATCGCATCGGTTGGCGAATTGCCCGGACTATTGAGCACGGCTCGGATGTTGGTCCAGTCGGCCGAAGACGCTGGACGATTGGGACGTTTGATCAGAGAACTCACTGAATTGTCCAAGCTCAGAATCGTCGGTGCCGACTCCGTACTCACGCTGGCAAGAATCGCCGATGCCTCCGGGCCTGATGAGCAGCTCGTCCAGGAGCTCGAGCAGCATCTTGCGGAATTGCGTCGCGAGCAGCCGCCGAAACGTGCATCCAGAGGTGCCGTTCGTCCCGGCCCGATCTGGCAGTTTGGCTACGTCAAGTCCGACGCGGATCCAGCCAAGGTCGACTTCAAACCACTGCCACACTGGACGGGATCGGCATTTCAAGGTGCGGCGGTTCATCCCGATCAGAGTCTGGGGTGGCTGCAGCTCGACGCCAGGGGCGGACATCCGGAGAGGCTGTTCTCGACGGTCCGCCGATGGGTCGCTCCGACGGATGGAACGCTGTCGGTCACGGGAGAACTGTATCACGCAATCGGCGATGGTGACGGGGTGCGCGGCCGCATCGTCTCCGGCCGGTCGGGGGTGCGTGGCGAGTGGACAGCGCGAAACCGTTCCACACCAACGGCGGTCGACTCGTTGACGGTCCAGGCTGGCGACACGATCGACTTCGTCACCGACAAAATCGACAATGCCGCTCACGATCGTTTCCATTGGCAAGTCCGATTGAATCTGACAACCGAGACGAAAGCCGTGTTGACGTTCGATTCGACCAGTGGCTTTCACGGTCCGGCCCAAAGGGATGTGCTTGCCGAAGTCGTTTTGGCCGCCGCTTGTATGGACCGCGACTGGCTGCAGCCAATCGGTGAAGGCATCCTGGAGCAGCTGATCGTTGACACATACCACAGCGAATCGTGGCTCGTCCGACCATTTCTACGGCGTGCCCACGCGACGGCGATTCAGCAACGGTACCGGGACGTCAGCTCCGACCTGATCAATAACCGGGGACGGAAGCACTGGGTTGCGGCCAGCGGATACGATTCAGCTCAGAATGCTCGCGGCGCGCCGCAGGCCGTCTGGCTGGCACACGAAGATCACATCCTCCATTTGACCGGACCACGAAACGACTGCTTGCTGTTTCGCTATCCGTTGACTGGCGCTTTCGAGTTCTCGTGTGAGGCTCAAGACGGCGGGCGCGGGGGAACCGAAGGCGGCGTGACTTACGGTGGTCTGAGTTACGAAGCTGGTGGCGCCGGTCAATCGTTCAAAGTCTGGGACGCTGACTTCAGCAACGAGATCCTGCTGCCCTGTCCGTTCGTCCGCGTGGAACCGCGGCGGCCCACCTTCAATCGCGTGTCGCTGACGTCGACGGCTGATCAAGTCACGTTCGCGTCAAATGGGCATCCGTTCTGGAGCGACACATCCAATGACCGATCGAGTCCCTGGGTCGGGCTGCGGAGTTTCAACGACCGTCGTCCAATCTTTCGGAACATCAGAATTACCGGAAATTCCGTCATACCACGCGAAGTGCGCATGAGCGACGGCGATCGACTCTCGGGATGGATTGCCGCTTATTACCACGAGAGCATGCCGACACCGTTACCGCTCGAATCACGCCCGTCCGCGTTCGGTATCGCCTCGACCTCGGATGCCGACTGGTTTTCGAAACGCGGAGTCATTCATGGCACGCATCGACCGAGCGAGAACGACGCTGTCTCGCAGGGAAGGCTGTCCTATTTCCGCCCATTGCTGGATGGCGAATCCATCCGTTACGAGTTCCTGTACGAGCCGCGCAAGTATGCAGTACATCCGGCGCTCGGTCGCCTGGCATTCCTGATCGAACCGAAAGGTGTCCGGCTACACTGGATGACCGACGGTGAAAGCGAGTGGACCGGCTTGACGGAAGACAACGTCGTTATCGAGCCGTTTGACCGACGCGGTCCTAAGACGTTGCCGCTGGTAACAGGCGACTGGAACCGCATGACGATGGCTTTGCACAATGGCTCGGTCACGCTGACGCTCAACGGCACCAAGATCTATCAGCGCCGCTTGGAACCCCAGAACGAGACGGAATCCGGGAACAAGTGGACATTTGGCCTTTATCATGATCGCCATCAATCCGCCGTACGCGTTCGCAACGTCGTCATGCGAGGCGACTGGCCTGAGCAGTTACCGGACGAACTGCTTGGAACCCTTGTCGCGTCACAACCAGATCAATCACCCGGCGATCGGCACGTGATCAACGCCATTTTCGAGGACCGCTTCATCGCCCAGAACGTGGTCGCCTTACGAAGACGCGTTGCGCTGATGCCAAGAGAGGATCAATTCGACGCGCTCGTGAAGTGGGTTTTGCCCGGGCGGAACCATCCGACGTTGCGCATGGCCGGCGAATTCACCTCGACTCACCCAGTGCCATTCGTTAGAGATCATGATGCGATCGATGCGTCGCGATTCGAGCGCGCATTGAGAGCCGGTAAGAATCGCATCGAGCTTGGAGGCAATCTTGCGGCGCCCGTTTTCGATCTGGTCGATCTCGCGAAACAACTCGATAGGCTGACCGATCTGCGAGAGCGTGTCGCGGCGACTACGAGCCGATCCCAAAACCATGCGAGTGCTGGTGCTCGTGACGTACGCCCAGATCTGGGTCGAAAACGGGGTTTTAAGGTCGTTTCAAAGTCTGAACAGAAAGATCTTCAAAGAGCGACCGTGGCGATGCTGGTACTCATCGACATCGCCCTGGGAGATTTCGAACGGGCCAGCGACGGAATCGAACAACTGCTAACACTTGTTGAAGAGAGCAAGCACACCGACTATGCCTCGCGCTGGCCCGAAACGCTTGCACTGTGGCGAGGCAGCTTGCATCCGAAAACGCGCACGATTGCCGCGGAACTGCTGCGCAGCGTTTATTTGCCACGAATTCGCTGGGAAAACAGTGGCTCAGAGGCCTGGGACAACTATGCCGCCGCGATGAGCGGCTTGCACCGCTACCTGGAGCTTGAGGACACCTCGCTCGAGCGGTTCTGGACCGCGCCCGGATTGACGAACTGGGTGCCTGTCAGCTTTACCAATTTTCGCACTCGCGGTGAAGGCCGGCCACGGGCGCACTGGCATTGGGACAGCAATCGCGTCGACAACCTGTCCGGCCACGAACAGGACTACCTCTACTATCGGATTCCACTGCGCGGGAATTACGAAGTCGAGTGCGATGTGTCGCCGTTCTCGTTGCGAGAGAGCCATTTGATGGTGGCCGGGACAATTGTCTCGCCCCAAGCCAATCTGAAATCGTATGGGCTGGGGAACTTCAGAGAGGTTGCTACTGTCGGCCGTATCGAGCCGAAACTGAACCGAATGAACGATTGGATTCGCTACCGGACCGTCGTGCGCGACGGCGTCTCCACCACCTATTTCAATGGACGAAAGGTCCACGCGCAGGAACTACCTGCGGATAATGAGCCGTGGCTCGCCATCCGCAGCTGGTCCCGACATCAGGGTGCGGTACGAGATCTTCGTATCAGCGGCCAGCCCGTCGTGCCGGAGCAGATCCAGCTCACATCGCTGGCAAACCTGCCGGGCTGGGCGTCGTACTTCGGCGCCACAGTTGCCGAGAATAACAGCGGCCAGATTAGTACCGGCCAGATTGATACCGGCCAGATTGATACCGAAAAGAATAACAGCGACTGGCGTCAGCTTGGCGATCTGCCGCGCGGCGGAGGCATCGTCGGGAAACGCAGGCCGGATCTGGCCGGAAGTGGGCTGCAGCGTCTCTTGCGTTATCACCGGCCCATGGTTGAAGACGGCACGATTGAATACGACTTCTACTACCGTCCTCTGAAAGTGGCCACACATCCGGCACTGGATCGGCTGGCGTTCATGCTCGACCCGGGCGGCGTCCGCGTCCACTGGATTACCGACGGCAAATACGACAAGACGGGGCTGAATCCTACCAATTTAGTCGATGAACCGGACAATCGTCGCGGGCCGGAAGAGCTGCCGTTGAAAACCAACGACTGGAACCGGCTACGGCTGACGTTGCGCGGTGACACGGTCGATCTCGAGCTAAACGGTCAACTCGTCTACCGGCGCGAACTGGAACCGACGAATCAGCGAACGTTCGGGCTGTTCCACTTTGCGGATCGAACGGAAGCGCGTGTCCGCAACATCGCTTGGCGCGGCGACTGGCCGCGGACAGTTCCCGCAATCGCCGACCAGGAACTCGCTGGCGAAATGGCTGACTCTCTTGATGAGAGAATTCCCGAGTTGACGTCCGTCTTTGAACACGATTTCACGAGCGACGGCCTACCGGAAAAATACTTCCGTCAGTATGGCGAGGACTCTGAGAAGTGCATTTCGCCGCAAGGCGACGGCGTTCAGGTAATTCGAGAGGGCGCGGGGATCTGGTCTCGAGTTTCGTTCGGTCCGCGGTTTCGCGCGCGCGGTGATTTCGACATCACGGCGTCGTTTGAACGTCTGGAAACCAGGAACCCTAGTACGTGCAACGTACAGTTGCTGGCGATCCTGGAGAGCCAACATCACTGCAGGACAACGCGGGGCCACCACAAGAATGGGCACCGGTCGATCAATGGCCAACTCATGACGGCCCAGCCCGATGGTGGGCGGCGAACGCGAGCTAGTCAGCAAACCTGCGAGGCCGACTCGGGCCGCCTGCGTTTGGCGCGGCGCGGCGACAAGATCTATTTCCTGTTCGCGGAGGGCGATTCTCCAGTGTTTCGCATCATCGGTACGCAGACGGCCACGGCCGATGATGTGGCAGCCACGGGTGTGCGGCTGGTCGCGTGCGCCGGGGAAGGAGCAAGAACCAGCGTTGTTTGGAAGCACTTGAGCCTGCGCGCCGAAGAGCTGACTTTCCTTCCTGGGAAAAACTTCCCGCGGCTTCAAGGTTCTCTACGCCGGTGAGCCTCAGACAAGCGCCGATTTCTCTTGGCATCCTGACGGCAAGCAGATTCTTTGCTCGATGCCCGAGCCGCGATACGCAGGTCCACGGTTGTTCACACTCGACGTCGACAACCCCGGCTCACCCCAATTACTTGCGACCCAGCCGCTCAATCAACGAAACGCCAGCGCCGATTGGACTCGCGACGGACGGTACATCGTCTTCAGCAGCCAGCGGCCTGCTGAATGGGAACGGGCTGCCAAATCGGAAAGTGCTCAAAACGGAAGATGAGGGCAAAAATATTGTGTGACAAGAATATGAGCACCAGCTAGGAATATGAGCACGAGCTAGGAATTTCGGGAGCGCCCAGATTCCGCACACGACGGAGGCGAGTAGGCTATGATTCGAACCCGACGAACGATCTGGCGAGCGCCCAATGAATGGGGTCCACCGCGTCCACCGCCCCCACTTTGACCCCATCAATCCGTTGGGAAAACTCGCATGTTCGATCGTGATCTATGGACATAGTGTTTGCATGTTGTCATGATAGTCCGCTTTCCATTGGACCCTTGCTGCCGATGTGTCGATACTAATCGGAGCGGTTTTCATTTCGAACTATTACAGAAGTTGAGATTTATGGAGACGATTGACTTTGCGAATCTTGAATTTACTGTCGAACCGACAGACGTTGACGAAGATCAGTTTGCTAGCATCTGGAATGTGGCAGCGTCGACAATGGGCGGTGACGCAACTCAGGCAAGATTCCTCGCCAGCAAATTACTGGGATTCCTCTGTAAGCATCGGTGTGCGTGGTTAACGGTAAGTCCGACGGATGCTAAGTATTTGGATGAGTGGTTCGAACGAGATAATTCCTTGCTCTATGACTGGAAGCCTGAAAGCGACAAGGTCGATGTGGTAGCGCAACACGTCCACGTCCCGTTTGATGTGTTACGCAACTTCTTGCGAGCGAACAAGTTTCAAGGCGACAAGAATTACAGTCCTC
>Ga0310121_10005294_pt1 | contig 11136 bp, 11 predicted proteins | sample CB27_Tmax_986_MG_FD_203504 | JGI IMG/M metagenome (GOLD analysis project Ga0310121, IMG submission 203504) | Marine microbial communities from Western Arctic Ocean, Canada - CB27_Tmax_986 | ecosystem: Environmental > Aquatic > Marine > Oceanic | place: Canada: Western Arctic Ocean | collected...
TCCAGTCAAAAATTTGGCTATGCCAACTGGCGGATTAATTTCCATAAATAATAAAAACCATATAATTTTTCGTAAAAAATTACTATCTAGACGTTGGTGTGGAATTACTGAAAGAAAATCAACATCTTATGATGTAAAGGAAGTTGGCAATAATTACTATATGAATGAATTTTCGGCTGTCATTGGTTTAGCACAATTGAGCAAACTAAAAAAAATGATTTCAAAACGAAAAATTATTGCAAAAAAATATTTCAATGAGTTAGAGCTTGAAGATAAAATGCCGTTTTCTACAAATTGTTCCTATCACCTTTATTGGATATCTGTTAAAAACCGTGATAAATTTAGAAAAATATTAACTTCTAAAGGAATTGAAAGCGGAACGCACTACAGACCAATTCACAGTTTTAGTCTTTATCACAAAAATTGTTCTTTGCCAAATACAGAAAAAATTGGACGCCAAATTGTAACTATACCAATTTATCCAGATTTAACTAACTATGAAATTGACAAAATAATTACTACAATAAATAAAATAAATTCTAAATTTTAGAACTCTCAATTAAACGAATTTTTTTAATCATGTATTTGAATTGGTTAACATCTATAGATGTTGAAGCGTCAGGTCCTTTAGAATTTTCTAATTTAACATGCTTTTCAATATAGATTTTTTTTGTCCTTGATTGTTTTTTCAAAATTGAAAAAACAATTGGTGCTAAAATCCCCATGGTATGATCTGAAAACCCGTCATATTTTTTGGCAGAGATCCAATCAATTTTTCCAAATTCTAAAGGATAATCTGAGATGCAATAACAAAATATTTTATCATTTTTTGAAAGAATTTTTTTAATTTTTTGCTTATTTCCACCCATTCCCATACTAATCAAAACTCTTTTTCTAGTATTTGCTATAGCCTTGAGTGTTTCAAAAGCCCTTGGGTCTTTGAACAAACATGTTCTTGAAGCAATTTTGTATCTTTTGACCTTTATTTTTTCTAGATAAGTTACAGCTTCTGGATAAAAGGCACTACAAAAAAACTCAATCCTTTCTTTATCTGAAAAATATTTCAGCTTTTTGGCTTTTTCAAATGTAAGTTCTGATTTTAATATTACCTTCCAATCTGGATGTGATTTTTTATACAAATCACCTGCTCGCCACATTTGAAATTTAACTCCATTAGCCCCAGCTTGTTTGCATTTTTTAATAATTTTTTTTGCAATATTCAAATCACCTTCCCAATTGGAACCTATTTCTGCAATTATTTCAGATTTCATAAAATATTGATTTCTTTTTTGAAATTTAATTCTATACTTGGGTAATTCTCATTTGTTCGAAGAATATGATGGTTAAGGTTATTTACAGAATTAAAAATGTATGATTATGTTCGAAGGGAAAAAAATTCTAATAACCGGCGGGACAGGATCATTAGGTCAGGCATTAACAAAAAGACTGCTAGAACATGACGTTGATGCAATTCGAATTTTTAGTAGAAATGAGAGTAAGCAAATTGATATGGAGTCAAAATTCTCAGATAAGAGATTAAGATTTCTTTTAGGTGATATTAGAGATTTTGATCGATTAAACCGTGCATTCGAAGATATTGACATTGTTTTTCACGCTGCTGCGTTAAAACATGTCCCTGTAATAGAATACAATCCATTTGAAGCAATTAAAACTAATGTGATAGGTTCGCAAAATGTAATTTCTGCTTGCTTACAACAGAATGTTGAAAGAGTAATTTGTATTGGAACTGATAAAGCTGTATTTCCAATCAACACATATGGCGCTACTAAATTATTAATGGAAAAATTATTTGTTACAGCCAGTAATTATTTAAATAAAAAACGCTATCATACAAAATTCATTACTTTACGCTATGGAAATGTTATAGGAAGTAGTAGTTCAGTAATTCCAAAATTTATTGAACAAATAAAAAATAAAAAAAGTGTTACCATAACTGATCCAAAAATGACTAGATTTAGTATAACAATGGATGAAGCATTAGATTTTATCCTTAATGCAACAAAAATTGGCCAGGGTTCTGAAATTTTTGTGCCAAAAATGAAAGCCTATACAATTACTTCTGTAAAAGATGCTCTTTTTGAATTATTAGAAAATACTGGTGAAAAGATTACTGGAATTCGAGAAGGCGAAAAATTGGATGAAGTTTTAATTAGTGATGTCGAAATGCGATTTTGTTGGGAGCTTGATGATATGTATGTCATACATTCTAGCATAAACAAAAATTATTATGAAAATGCTGGAAATTTAAAAAAGATTGAAAGTATGGACTCGTATTCTTCTGATGGTACGATTAAATTATCCAATAACGAATTAAAAAAAATCATTGAAAATTATTGTCTTTGATTTTTAATAATAATTATATGATATAATTAATATACGAATAATGATTTTTGAAAGCAATGAACATTCTAATTATTGCCGCACATCCTGATGATGAAATTTTAGGTATGGGTGGTACTATTCTAAAACATACATCTCACAAGGATAATGTTACAATTGTATACATGGCGACAGGTGTTACTGCTAGAAAGGCAAGTGAAGATCTTAAATCAAGAGAAGATAAAAACCTACAAAATGAAATTTTGGAATTAAGAAACGATGCATTAAATGCCACTAAACTTCTAAATGTAAAAAATGTAAAATTTTATGATTTCCCTGACAATCAAATGGATAGTATAACATTGTTGAATGTTGTAAAAGCAATTGAAAAAGAAATTGATTCTGTAAAACCTGAAAGAGTATACACAAATCATTATGGCGATCTTAATGTTGATCATAAAATTGTGTCAAATGCAACACTTACTGCATGTAGACCGTTAAATGGACCTGTGAAAGAGATACTTTCATTTGAAGTTCTTTCCTCAACTGAATGGAGTTATCCTTACAGTTTCAAACCAAATTATTTTGTTAATATCAAAAAAGAATTACCAAAGAAAATTGATGCTATGAAAATATTCAAAAATGAAATTAGAGATTTTCCACATCCTCGTTCTCCAGAAAATATGAATTATGTAGCAGGTAGATGGGGATCTGTTTCTGGTTTTGAAGCTGCGGAAGCTTTTGAGATAATCAGAAAAATTGAGGAATAATAAGTCATTTTGTAGGCAAACATGTATAAAAAAATAAAAAACTCAATATCTGTAAAAAAAATAGCAGATTTTCTAGATAGTAATTATACTGGTAATGATTTCTATGTAAATGGAATTAGTTCCTTAAATAATATTCAAAATAACACTTTACTTTTTTATTCAGAGCTGAGTAATGTACATTTTAAAATAAAAGATAATGTTGAATATGATCTAAAAAAATTGGAAGACCATGAAAATATTGTTGTTCTTGGAGATGAGAAATTAAAAGAAAAAATAAACGTACCAATAATTCCTTCTAAAAACCCACGGTTAGATTTTGAACGTGTTGCCATGAAATTTTTTGTAAAGGATGAATTTTCATCTGGCATTCATAAAACAGCTATAATTGAAAATGATGTAGAAATTGGTGATGATGTATACATTGGTTCCCATTGTTATATTGGTAATGATGTAAAAATTGGTGATGGTACAAAAATATTGCAGAACACATGTATTTATGGAAAAGCCATCATTGGTTCAAACTCGGTGATAAAATCTAACACTACTGTTGGTAGTGAAGGATATAGTTTTAGTATTGCAAACAATGAATTCTTTCATTTTCCACATTTAGGCTCAATAATTATTGGTGATCATGTCTGGATTGGTTCAAATTGTGCATTAGAACGTGCTCAAATGGACCAAACAATAATTGAAGATCATGTAAAAATTGATGATATGGTTAACATAGCTCATAATACTACTATCAAAAAATTTACACAAATAACTGTGGGAAGTATTATTTGTGGTAGAGCAAAAATCGGTCAACGATGTTGGATTGCTCCAAATTCAATTGTTGATACAGGATGTGAGATTGGTGATGATTGTTTTGTCGGCGCATCAAGTTTAGTTAGAAAAAATTTTCCAGACAACTCCGTCATATTTGGAACTCCTGCTAGATTTGTGAGGAAGAATACGCCTGATACACTTAGCCACTCTGAAAGACACTATGAGAACTTATCATAAAAAATTAAAACAAATAAAGAAAAATGAAAATATTTGATACAATGAAATTAAAAAAAGTCTCAGTAGACGATGTAGATTTTCTTTATGATATGTTAAAGGGACGAGATTCTTCTGTGAGTTATCTTCATAAAGAAATGCCAACATACGAAGACCATATAAAATTTGTAATGGAATCGAATCCTTATGATGGATGGTATATTATTACATTAGATTCAAAAAGAGTGGGGCATATCAATATTGTTCATAAGGACAATTATGAAATTGGGTGGTTTATCAAGAAAGAATTTCAGAATTTAGGAATACCAATTAAAGCTTTTGAGATGCTAAAGAAACTTCATAAAAGTCCAATTTATACAGGTAAAAATAACCCAAAGAATATTCGTGCTAATAGATTATTGGAAAAGATAGGTTTTAAATTAACAGAAACATTTTCAGATCATTTGGTATACGAATTAGATAATTCTGCCAATATGAATTAAAATAAAAAAAATAGTTAAAAATTTATTATATATTTTCAATTAAATAGAATTATGTATTAACAGATAAGTATTAACACACATTTTTTCTAATAGGTAAGATTGTATAAAGTAAAAAAAGCTAAAATTTCTGTAAAAAAAATTGTATTAATAACTAGTGGGAGCAGAGGAATAGGAAAATCATTATCTTCATAACCTGCAATAATACATGTTATATCACTTAAAAACTAAGACATAATTACTTTTGTACTTTCTATGAATCAAATTCATTTCTTCTAAATAATTTTATATCTAAAAATCATCAATATCAATTAATTTACCTTTCATTATTTCTTTTTTAGATTTTTTGCCAAATAACTCAAAAATCATTTTTGGTGGCAACCCATATCCTGGACGGCGTAGCCCTAAATTTTTCTCAGAGAAAATATCTCCTTGCAAAATATTTTTTATTGCTACAATACTACGTCTAGCCTTTTCCTTTTCAGTTAATTCCTTTTTTGTAGGCTGAATTGTTTCTGAACCCAACATTATATGTGACATTTTAATTGAATCTGACCAATTTTTTAATTCATTTGGCTCTGCCGAAAACCAATGATCTGGACCTGGAAAATCATGAGATAATGTAAAATGTTTCTCAAACACTTTTGCACCAAACCCAACCGCTATTGATGCTGCTAAATTTCCTTGTGTATGATCCGAATAACCTAATGGAATATTTGGAAAAGTTTTTGAAAGAGTTTTTAATTTAAGTAAATTCACATCTTCTGGTTTTGTAGGATATTCTGAAGTAGTCAACATCAAAATTATTGGATAATTAGTAAATTCATTAAAACATTGTAAAGTTTCACTTATTTCTTCCAAGTTTGACATTCCACATGACATAATAATTGGTAGTCCTGTTGTAGAAAAATCCTTTATCAATGGAATGTTAACCAAATCATCTGAACCAATTTTTATTACTTTAACATCTAATTCTAATAATAAATCTAGATCTGAACGATTTTCCGGCGTTGAAAAAAATAAAATTTTTTCATCATCACATTTTTTCTTAATAGTTATCCATTCTTCTTTAGAAAATTCACAGCGTTCAAACATATCCTTCATTGGCTCTGTAATTTTTTTACCTTTTGAAAAATATGTATGTTCTAAATTTTTATCTAAAATGAACTCTGACGTTTTATAAGTAAAAAATTTTATCGCACTAACTTCTGATTTTTTTGCTGCATGAATCATTTCTATCGCTTTATCGATATCCCCATTGTGATTAATTCCTGCTTCAGCAATAATGAATGGCTCTGAAAATGAGTTGATTGTGTATTGTCCTATTTTAACACTATTAATTTTTATCACCATTGAATTGATTTACTAATTTTTTTTCTTCTTCTAGGGATTTAAGATATCCCTCATCTTTTTGATGTCCAGAGTTTATTTGTACTAAATTTGGATTTTTTTCTAAAAAATTTATTATATCTTTCAGCAAAATTGGACGCGCATCAATCCCTGAAACAATAATTCTTAGTAGTTTCAAGTCTTCTGGATAATCCAACGTGATTCTATATTTTGAATAATCCTTTTTACTCTGAAAATTAAAATATCTTTTTTTATTTGTCTTTTTTAATATATACGGTGTCACATGTTCTTTTTCAGAAGGAAGATTCGCATGTTTCCAGGCATCCTGTAATTTACTGAATTTAAAAATACAATAGTCCACTCCATGTGGAAATTTCCCTTCTGAATTTTCTACATAATCATATTTATTCTCTTGAAATTTTTCTATTCCTTCATCAATTAATTCTGGATCAATTAGAGGACAATCTGATGTGATTCTAATAATATTTTTTGACCCAAAATATTTTGCACATTGATAATATCTGTCAAGTACATTCTCACTTTCACCCCTAAAGCACATAATATTTAATTTCTTACACAAATTTACTATCTCATCATCTTCGCTTAATGATGTGGTTGCAATTATAATTTTTTTGATTTTATTTGATTTCTTTAATTGAGAGATCAAAAATTCTAAAACTGTTTTTCTTGAATCAATTTTTTGAAGAATTTTTTTTGGGAATCTTGTTGATCCCATTCTAGCTTGGATAATACAATCTACCATAACATTCATAATTTTTTTGCGTTAATTAAATAGTAATTATAAATTATAGGTATAATTTCTTAGTAAAACAATATTTAAATTCATTTTATAATTATAGTTAGGAATGAAACTGCGATATATTTATTCTGCATGTGTTGTAGTGGAAACACCTAATGTTACTGTGCTTAGTGATCCGTGGTTTACTCCTGGAGAATATGGCTCTTGGTATCATTATCCTCCACTCCCACGTGATCCAGTCGAAGTAATAGGAAAGGTTGATTTAATCTATATTTCTCATTTACACTCCGATCATTATGATCCTTTATTTTTAAGAAGATATCTAAAAAAATTTCCTGATACTAGAATAATTATTTCTGAAACGAGACATAAGATGTTAGAGCATAGAATGTTATTGGATGGATTCAAACCTAATGTGTTCTCGGATGAAACCTTTGATGAAACAAGAATTATTCTTACCGTAAATGCTGATGATGAAATTGAGGGTGATACTGGATGTTTAATAATTCATAAGGATTTATCTGTTGCAAATATGAATGATTGTGGAATTGATCAAAAACAAATTAATTTTATAAGAAAAAATTGTCCAAACGGACATCCTACAGTTGCACTTCTTACATATGCTGGGGCAGGTCCTTACCCTCAAACTTATTATTTTGAAAATTCTGAAGAACGAAAAATTGCAGAAAAAAGAAAACATGATCAATTCTTGAAAATGTATAGTGATTATTGTGAATTATTAAAGCCTGAAAGAGCAATGCCATTTGCGGGTTCTTATGTATTAGGTGGACCTTTATCTAAACACAACCAAAACCGTGGAGTTGCTGATGCAGTAGAAGTATTACAATTAGAAAAATGTGGTGATATCTCATTTGTACTTGATGACGGCGGTGATGCAATTTTTGACTTAGAAACACTAACTGCAAATAAACTTCGTACAAAACCATATTCTTACGAAGAAATTCAAAAATATCTTGATTCAATTCCGTTTGAAGGTTACACTTATGAAAAAGAGTTTAAACCAATTGGGGACAAACCACTCCCTCTAAAGCGTCTTTGTGAAAATGCTTATAAAAAATTAATAAAAAATAGACAAACAAAAAAAGTTTGGTGGATTTGCTTCAAACCAACCAATCATAGTAAATTTATTGTATTCAATACATCTGTAGATAAAGGCGTATCTGAACTAGATAGTGTTGATCATTTGGAACAAAGATGGGAAATCCATTTGGATGAGAGATTACTATTTTTAATTCTAAGTGGATATTATCATTGGGCTAATGCTGAAGGGGGTTCGCATCTTTCATCAAAAAGAGTTCCTAACATTTTTCTTCACGAGATACAAGATTTTCTTTATTTTCTTGTTCCTTAATTATCATAATCATTTTTTGACTTATCCTTTCAGCCCCCTTCCCATCAATTAATTTATAATTTCTCTCCGACATCTTATTCAAATCACTAATTCTCATATTTATAAAATATTTTACATAATCTTTTACGGATACATTTTTTGCTAAACCTAAATTTTTCACACACCCAATTTTTTCCATTGATTCAGCTGCTAATTTCTGATTTTTTGCGATTATTGATACTAAACTTGGTATTCCTAAATATGCTCTTTCCCACATCATACTCCCACTTGCACCAATTCCCAAATCTGAATTTTCCATTAAACCAGAAATATTATTTGTACCTGAAAAAATCTCAATATTATCAATTTCTTTAGAAATTAATTTTAATTTATTTAAAAATTTGTTAGATTTTCCAATAACGAGATTTATTTTATCATATTTCAATTTTGATTTTTTAATAGCTTTCAATACTTTAATTGATTGATCAGAGTAATCCTGACCACCAAACGAAATAAAAATTTTCTTTATTTTTGATGTATGTTTTCTTTTTTTACGTACCAAAAATTCTTTTCTTAATAATACATATTTTGGACCTAATAATTTTATACATTTATTTGGAACTAATCCTTTGTATCTCTTTTTAAAATTTACATAAAGATTTTGATCAAGTAATATGTCACAATCATGTTCTCTATTTGCTAGATCATCAATTACCATAATTTTTTTTACAATTGATCTTAACTTTTTCTCATATTTTTTACTCCAATCATAATTATCAATTACTAAATAGGATATATCACCTTCATATTTTTTTAAAATTTTTCTTGTATTTTGATAGTCATAGTGTATAGAATTTTTTAAATTTTTGATTAAATGGATATTGAAACCATTATCTTTTATCTCACTTGTTAAATTACCTTTCAGATTTTTACATATGAAATGGACTCTAATTTTTTTTTTTTGAAATATTTTGGCAAAAATTAAGCATCTATTTAGATGACCAAATCCAAGTTTAAAACTTGAATCAACTCTAAAAAAAATATTTTTTCGAGTCATATCTCAGAAAAAATTAATCATAATAAAAAACGATTCTATCTTTTAGTATTTAATATAACATAACCAGAATACACATAAAATGATAGTTAATGCTTTTAATCAATAATTGAGGTATTTTTTATGAAAAAAAAATTACTGTTTTGGATCGATTCATCACTTTATAATTTTGTGAATGTAAAATTTATCGGAGAAAAATTTGATTGTGATTGTATTTGACTTGAAATCTCTTTTATATTAATAATTATTTTTTCTGTCTCTTCTGACTTTCAAATTTAAATTCTGTCGCTGAATAATTGAAACTCACATCATTTTCTATTCTTACCATTTTTTCTACATCTAACGGTTTAACTAATCCCTCTTTTACTGTTCCATTTTGATATCCTTTTGATTTTATGTAGGTATTTTCATTTAATCCAAGTTCTAACATTTCATTTAGTTTTGCGGCTCCTTTCTTAATCTCATTCATTATTTCCTCATTAGACATTTTTGTCATGTTAATGCAAATATCCTGCCTTTCTGTAATGGATTCTAGATATCTATCTTCATCAGTGATAAATCCATTCATTTTTGCATAATCATACATTCCAGTTGCTGGCAATGGTAGAAGAAAACCAATGCTAGGGTATACTCCAGCTTTTAGGCATTGTTGAAATGTATCATTAATTGTTTTTGCAGTTTCGATTGGATATCCAAAAACAACACTTGTATCGCAAATAATATCTGCTTCTCTTAATATGTAGATTGTACTGTAAAATGCATTTGCTTCAATTTTCTTATTCATCATTTCTAAAATTTCTTGATTTCCAGATTCTAATGAGAATCCAACTTCATAACATCCGGCTTGTCTCATTTTCTTAGCAACTCTAATTGAATCCTCAACTGTTAAATTTGCACGTGAAAATAGATCTACTCTTACAGATGCATTCCACTTAAATTTAATTCCACTTTTTAGAATTTCATCACATAACTTTTCTACTTGTATAGCTGACGCAAAACTTAGATCATCCCAAAATTCAATATATTCAACATTATATTTTTTCAGCAAAAATTTGATTTCTTCTAGTATAGATTTTGGTTTTCTATTTCGATAAGGATCATTCCAAAAAACATAATGGCAAAATGTACATTTGAATGCACACCCTCTTGCTGTAATTACGGGTAATGCACGCATTTCCTCTCTTTTTTTACCTCTATCTACATTTACCGATGGCATTTTCAGATATCTTTCTACCTCAAAGAAATCCCAATTTATTATTGGGAAATCATTAATGTCTCCAACTTTTCTTGGTTCATTAATAATTATTTTTTGTTCTGAATTTCTAAATGCAATTCCATTGACCATTTTTAGATCTTTTTCTAATCTTAATGCCTCTACAGCTTCGTATGCAGAAATTTCGCCCTCTCCAATAACTACAACATCGCTTTTTGTTTTTGTCAAAAATAATTCTGGAATTGAGCTTGCAACTGAATTTCCAACAATTATTTTTGCATCTGGCTGATAATTTTTTGTCATATTGACAAACCACTTTATCCATTTGTAATGTGTAACAATTGATCCAATCAGAATGAAATCATAATTTGTACTTTTGATAAATCTTTGAATATATTCATCATCAAATTCATTGATGTCCGTATCTAATAACGTAAATTTGTATCCATGTGTCTGAAAGTAGGTCATAACTGAACCTAATCCTACTGGAAGTAATTTTGTAAATCCGCCTTTTCTTAAACATGGATTTACAAAAAGAATTTTCACTTCTTTTTTCTTAACTGGCATGTTCTTGCTTCCTTTGCCTTCTTTTTAAACATACTATGAAAATTTTGTTATCATCCAAACCTGATATTCTCTTTTTATAATATAGCCAGAATACACATAAAATGATAGTTAATGCTTTTAATCAATAATTGAGGTATTTTTTATGAAAAAAAAATTACTGTTTTGGATCGATTCATCACTTTATAATTTTATAAATGCAAAATTTATTGGAGAAAAATTTGATTGTGATCTATATTCTATTTATGACATAACT
>Ga0310121_10005295_pt1 | contig 11135 bp, 7 predicted proteins | sample CB27_Tmax_986_MG_FD_203504 | JGI IMG/M metagenome (GOLD analysis project Ga0310121, IMG submission 203504) | Marine microbial communities from Western Arctic Ocean, Canada - CB27_Tmax_986 | ecosystem: Environmental > Aquatic > Marine > Oceanic | place: Canada: Western Arctic Ocean | collected...
AGATTCTGACAAGTACTTCGATCACCGCTTTCGACGCGAGGAGCGGATTCTCGACCTAGCCGGCCGCTACGCACCGGGCCTGTCGCCGTCGGTTCACGGCGGAGCGATCATCGAGGGTCATTCGGCCTACCTGGTACTCGAAGACCTCGGCGACCGCCCCCTGCACGTCGATCTTGACGGCGCTGATGTGGGCCGGCGCATGCGCCAGCTGCGGCTGGCAGTTGATCTCCTGGCCCGGTTTCACCGGCTCACCGATGAGTATTCCGGTATCTTTCGTGCCGTCTGCCAGAGTTCCATCCTTGACCGTGTCAATACGCGCACGTTGTTGAGCAGATTTGACGTGGCGTGTGAACGACTGGCTTCTAATACCGTGAGCCGGGACAGGTCCGGCGTTCGCGGTGAATTTCACCGTAGCGTCATCCGACCCCTCCTCCGCGGACCGCGCCGGGTGATTCATAACTCATTCTCGCCGCTGAACATCTGCATGTTGGGGGATGGCTCGCTACGGGTTCTGGACATGGAAACGGTGGCCATCGGGCCGGCCGAGTTGGACCTGGCCGAGCTGTTGATCTATCCGGGACCGGACATCGGGACTGGCGAGCACGAACTAATCGACCAGTATCGCCGGGCGATATCGGAGGGGAGGACTAACGCTGATTCGGCCAGACGGTTACAGATGGCGGCAATCGTGCGAGCGCTCGATTATGCGGGCACGCTGTCAGCGCGGGGAATCCGGTTTCGGAAAGCCGGGCTGGACGACCTGGCCAGCGCTCAGGACGATCGCGGGGGCCGATACCTGAGGGAGGCGCTAGACCGGGCGCGCAATATTGAGCTTCCGGCCAAGATACCGCGGTGGCTCGCGGGTCTGGCCGGCCAAAGCGGCGACGATCGATGATTTATCTGAGCGACCTCCTGGATGTGGCCGGAGTGTGGGCGGAGTCAGACGCGCTACCCGAGCGTTTCCCAAGGTTCGCGTTCGACAGTCGCCGGGTGCGAGAAAGCGATCTTTTCGTGGCGATGCGAACGGATCGCGGAGACGGCCACGAGTTCATCGCCGACGCCCTGGAGGCGGGGGCGGCGGCGGTGCTTTGTGAGCAGTGGGCTGGAGACAACGGGTTAGCGATTTTGAGCGACGATCCACTGGAGGCGGTCCGGCGATACGCGATGCTGGCGATCGGTCGATTCGGGCCTCGGGTCGTCGCGATAGCCGGGAGTGCCGGTAAGACTTCGACCCGGGAGTTCGCGGCCCACATTCTGGCCGGCCGCTTCAACGTATTCCGCAACCCCGAAAATTTCAACGATCTCGTGGGCCTTCCGCTGGCCATCGGCGAACTGGATCCGGGGCATGAAATCGCCGTACTTGAAATGGCCACAGACTCGCACGGGGAGATGGCCGAGCTGGCGAAACTAGCTCCGCCTTCAATCTGCATCCTGACTCGATTCGACGAGACCTACCTGGAGTACTTCGGATCGATGGATGCACTGGCGGCGGAGCACCGGGCGATCGTCGAGGCTCTGCCCGCGGACGGTCTGCTGATCTACCCCGCCGAAGATCCGGTCGCGAAGCGGCTGGCAGCATCGTTCGACGGCAGGAAACTTTCGTACGGGATTGAATCGGATGTGGCGGTGCGAGCGTCCGGCCTTGAAATTGAGATCGACGCCACGGAATTTACGCTGGAAATCGGGGGTTACAGCGAGCCGGTGACGATCGGGATGCCCGGCCTGCACAACGTGCGGAACGCCCTGGCGGCGGCAGCGCTGGGCCTGGCGCTGGATATGGAGATCGGGGAGATAGCCGGCCGGATCGCCGCGCTGCAGCCGGTGGAGGGCCGGTTCCGACTACTGAAGAACGAGGCGCACGGCGCCCTGTTTGACGACACGTTTTCCAACGGACCGGCCTCACTGGAAACGGCGCTGAGGCATTTCGACAGTACGAAACTCCATCCGGTTGGGATTCTCGGTGGCATACGACATCTGGGGGACGCGGGACCGGAGGTCATCGATCGCCTTGGCCCGCTTCTGCAGGCGGGGTTAAGCGCGCTCATCACCTACGGAGACGCCGGCAGGTCCCTGGGCAACGCGGCCCTTGCGGCCGGTCTTCCTCCAGATCGTCTAAAGGAGGCGCACACAATTTCTCAGGCCGGAGAACTCATTGCCGAACTGGCTGATGCCGATACTCCCGTATTTGTAAAAGGGGCCGCTGAAGACCGCCTAGAGCGCCTTACCGAGAAGCTCCTGGGTGAGAAGGCTCAGGCCGAGAAACTGCTGTGCCGTCAATCACCGGCATGGCGACAGATCATGACGGTGAACCCGGACGCACCGGTCTGGATTCAGATCGATCTCGACGCAGTCGGGGCGAACACGAGGCGCGTGCTCGAAATCGTGGGGCCGGACGTGTCGCTGTTGGCTGTGCTAAAGGCTGAAGGCTACGGCCACGGCGCCCTCAAAGTGGCTGCCGCCGCCGTGCGCGCGGGGGCGGGCGGGGTGGCGGTGGCGCGCCTGGACGAGGCCCGCAGTCTGCGTCAGGCGGGATTTGACGAATCGATCCTGGTGCTGGGAGCTACGGCGCCGGCCGAATCGCGCCAGGCCGTACTCAGCGGATGCACATTGACGGTCTTCGACCGGCGGGGAATCGAAGCACTCGCGCAGGCAGCGGCGGCCATCCGGCGAGCCGTGTTGGTTCATCTCAAGATCGAAACGGGCATGGGGCGCCTCGGGGCCGGCGTAGACGAGGCCGCCTCCCTGGCGAAACGGATTGCCGACGCGGAGTGGCTGCAGTTGGAGGGAACGTTCACGCATCTGGGCCGTGCCGACTTGGAGGACAAAACGGACGCGCTGGCGCAACTCGATAGGTTCGACCGAGCGCTGGCCGCGATCAGGAAGGCGCGGGTGTCTCCGGGGCTGGTTCACGCCGCGAATTCGGCGGCGGCGCTCACGATTCCGCAGGCACGTTATGACGCGGTTCGTTGCGGCATTGCCCTGCTGGGACTCGACCCGGCAGCGACGGCGACGCTGCCGGACGGATTCACCCCTGCCCTGACTATGAAGGCAAGGATCGCTCAGGTGAAAGACCTCCGGGCTGGCAGTTACGTAGGCTACGGCACGGCCGGTCTGCTCAAAAAAGACACGCGGGTGGCGGTCGTGGCAGCGGGATACGGCGATGGGCTGCGACGCGGGCCAAATAATCCGGGGCCGGTGATGGTACGGGAACAGCCGGCGGACATAGTCGGCGACGTGTGCATGGACATGTTCATGATCGATGTATCCGGGATCCCCACGGTTCAGGCCGGGGACGAGGTGACGCTAATTGGCGGAGGGAAGCACTCGCCAGTATCGGTGGATCGGGTGGCGCGACAAACCGGCACGATCTCGTACGAGGTCATAACCCAGCTCCTGCCCCGGGTGCCCCGGGTGTGACGAACTATTTTTGAGACGAGAGGACCGTCATAACAAAAATTTTCCTTCACAGCTGGAACTACCGGGACGAATCGTTTGAGAGCGCGGTCTCCCGCGCCGCTGAGTTTGGCTACGACGGCCTTGAGGTCTACGGAGGACACTTTCCCGACTCCGGGGACCCGGTCGCCGGCCTGGACTACGTGCATTCCGTGGGGGAGCGAGGTGGCGTGCCGGTTGAGGTGGCGCCGCTGGGGCTCGACGTCCTGACCAGGTCGCCGGACAAACGCGTCAGGCGGCTCGATGCCGCGGTGCAGGTGGTCGACGCGGCGGCGCGGCTGGGCATTCCAAGGCTGAACGCCATGATTGGCTGGCTTCCGCCGAAACCGGATGACGAGGCCGCGGACGGGTCGGCGGTGGCGACCGAGGAACATTTCGCCGTGGCCATCGAACTGGCCGGAACCCTCGCCGAAACGGCGGCTGGCGCCGGCGTTGAAATCACACTGGAGACCCATATGCGTACGATTCACGACACCGCGGCGGCGACTCTGCGCATTATCGACGGCGTCGGCAGCCGGCACCTCCGGGCGAACTTCGATGCCGGGAATATGTTCTCAACTGCCCACGCTGAAGATGCTGACGAGGCCCTGGACGCGCTGAACGAGCGGATCACCTACGTGCATCTCAAAAACTGCCGCGAGCTGACCAGGGGCTTCGACTATCACTGGCCGTTGGCGGGCGGAGATCTGGACTATCGCCGGATTGTCGGCGCGATCATTGGCATCGGGTTCGACGGTCCGTACTGCATCGAGTACTCAGGCGGCGGCGATCGAGATCACGTCAGCCGAACCGACCTCGAATATCTTCGCGGCCTGCTTGCCGACCTGGGCGCCGGCTGACCATGAACGCTCGCTGATGGGTCGTTTCACCCTGGCCGAAGTGCGGACGGCGCTTGGTCATCAGCCTCTGCCCGGTGATGACGCGGTCTGGCTGAACGGACTCCAGATCGACTCCCGACTCGCCGGACAGGGCGATTTATTCATCGCGCTCCGCACGGACAGCGGGGATGGCAATCTCTATGTGGGTGACGCTTTTGGGCGGGGAGCAAAGGCGGCGATCGTAGAACGCCTCGATTCCGAGCAGGCCGCCGCCCGACAGATCGCGGTTCTCGATTCCCTAGCCGCACTCACCGAGCTCGGACGTCATTTCCGCGCCCGGGCCACCCGAACGCAGGTAATCGGAATAACCGGAAGCAATGGCAAAACCACCGCGAAGGAGGCGCTGGCGGCAGCGCTCGGCGGTCCAAGCACGGTGGTCAAATCAGAAAAGAGTTTCAATAACGAACTCGGCATCCCGGTCACGCTGGCGGAAATTACCGCGGACACGGACTTCGCGGTGGTCGAAATGGGCGCGCAGGTGGTGGGTGAGATCGCGGGTTATTGCGAACTGGCGCGTCCTCATCACGGGATCATCACCAACACCGGCAGGGCGCACATCGGCATGTTTGGATCGCCGGAGAACGTGGTGCGGGCGAAGGGCGAGCTGGCGGATTACCTGAGCCTAAAAGGCGTGTTGGCGCTGAACGCGGACGATTCGGCCTCGACCACGATCGCGGACCGGACGCGAGCCCGGGTGGTGTGGTTCGGGCGTGAACCGAGGGAGAACGTGGTGGGCTCTTCGGTGCAGACGGCCCCCGACCTGTCCGGGCAGCAGGTGCGGCTCACGTGCGGGACCCGGACCGGTGAAGTGCGGATCCGCGCCATAGGCCGGCACCTGGGCGAAGCCTTTGCCGCCACGGTCGCGCTGGGACTGGCTCTGGACATCGCGTTCGACGGCCTTTTGAACGGTCTCGGCTCCTTCCAACCGATGGCACATCGCATGCAGGTACATCATGTGCAAGGCGCGACGATCCTCGACGACACGTATAACGCCAATCGCGAGTCCTGCATCTACGCATTGGAGGAACTCCGGCGAGCGCGTCCGACCGGGCGCCGCTTCGCGTTGCTGGGAGACATGCTCGAACTCGGGCAGTTCTCCGCCGACGACCACGCCGCCATCGGCTCTCAAGCGGGCTTTGTGGACGAATTAGCAACCATCGGGACGGACGCTGAAATTCTGGGCGGAGAAGCGATGGCGGCCGGCGTGAACCAAGCCAATTACCGGCATTTCGAAGCCGATTCGGGGTCGGCGGACAGCTCTGGTGCGGCTGTGGTGGAGGCCGCGGGCTGGTTGCGCCAGGAGTTGCGGCCCGGCGATCTGGTGTTGATCAAAGGCAGTAACGCGCTGGGGCTCGCGCGCCTGGTCGATGACCTTTTGTCGAACTCGTGAGGGGCGGTACCTGCGACTAGCAGAGAATCGCGTCCGCCCTTCAGCGCAGCGACTGCCTAGTCGCCGTCCTCATCAGCGTCGTCTTCAACGGAAACCGTGTACGACCGCTGCGACCCAGAGTTCGGATCCCTACCGAAGACGACGTTTGCGGCTCCTGACGATCTTCCCCACACTTCCTCGTGGCCAAACACTAGGATTCCGGCTGCCCCGACCGCGAACACGGCGAAGAAGACGATGGCATTGCCGGTGTCCAGCACGCCCCGACCCAAGAAGAACGTAGTTACGACTGCGCCGCTCAAGGATTGCACCAGGGCCAGCGCGGCCCAGGTGCGAGTCGGACGGCTGGAACGAGCCGCTAGAAGCAAACCGGCCCCCCAGGGGATCAGAAATGAACCGAAGAGCGAAACCAGGAAGCCATTCTCGCCGGTGGTGACACCCAGAGCGCCGGCCGCCAGGCCCGGAAAAAAGAGAGCCAGGACGCCGAGTCCGCCCGCCCACAATGCCAACCACACAAACGTCAGCCGATATCCTGGATCGCGTCTGCTCATGCTTGCGGCCGATTCTCCTGGGTGCCTAGGACCGACCGCATATTACTCAATTACGGCGTCCGGGCGAGCCCGGCCGAGAATCGAGTCCATCACCCGGGCGGCCTGTACGGCCTGGGACACGTCGTGCACGCGAATGATATCCACACCCTGGGCGATCGCGGCCATGTTGGCCGCCGTGGTGCCCATCAAGCGATCAGCCGTGCCATCACCCAGGGTATGGCCGATGAACGATTTGCGGGACGCTCCGAGGAGTAACGGTTGACCGAGGCCGTTCAAGATTTCCAACCGCCCCATCAGTTCCACGTTTTGCGGCGGAGTCTTCCCGAAGCCGATTCCCGGGTCCAAGATGACGTTTTCGCACGATATTCTGGCAGAAATGGCTCCGTCCAGCAGTCGTTCCAGAACGGCATAGACCGAGCCGACCACATCGCCATAATCGACCTCCCTGAAATGTGGCCCGATTTCTCCTTGAACCGCCGCTGCGGCGCGGTTGTGCGTGATTATGAACGGACATCCAAGGCCGGCCACGGTGGCAGCCATTTCCGGGTCGGCGGTCGTTCCCCAGACGTCATTGACAAGGTCGGCGCCAGCCTCGACGGCGGCACGGGCGACCTCGGCTTTGTACGTATCGATTGACACTGGGATTTCAGTCATTTCCCGGGCGATCGCAATGGCGGGTAACACCCGCTCTATCTCCTCGGCGGCGGATATTTTGGAAGCTCCGGGGCGGGTTGATTCGCCGCCGATATCGATCACGTCGGCTCCGCCGGATATAGCCGTTTCAATCTTCTCGCGGACCGCGCCGGGCGCGTCCCACAGGCCGTCTCCGGAAAAGGAATCAGTAGTGACATTTACGATCGCCATTACGTAAGTCTGGGAACCCCAGATGAAGGTCCGATCACGTATGACCATCGGCCGGGGCCTGGGCCGGGCGGGCTTTCCAGGGCGCGGCGGGGCGTCGGAGGTGAACTCGAACAGGGAGTTCTCCGGCGCGTGTCCCTGAGCGACCGCGCGGACGGTGTCGGCCGATCGCACAATGCACGCGGGCGCGATTCCGAGTTCCTGAGCGTAGCGGAGCGCCTGCCGAGCGTAGGCAAGAGGATATTGTAGAAACTTGTCTAGCTGTCGCCTTTCGGCGGGATCGTCCATGCTTCCTCCGGTAGGCGGTCGCTCTGCCGCTGGGCTAGATTATGCCGTCATCCGAGGAATCCATAAGCAATCATGACCGGGTACAGCCACCATCCTGAAAGCGGCACGGAACCATTCCGTGTCGATCCGCTCCCCGTAGATTCGGCCGGCCGGCTGATTCTGCCGGAGGGCTTCTCGGCGGCCGAGCTGCATAGCCACACGGATCACAGCGACGGGATTTTCACAGCGGCGGATAATTTCGCTCTGGCCAGGGACCGGGGACTCGCCGTGGTCGCCATAACGGATCACGACATGATCGACGCGGCGCTTGGCGGCGTGCGGGCGGCGGCGAAACACGGACTCGAGGCGATTGTCGGCCAAGAGATCACGACCCGGCGCCAACACCATATTGTGGGGCTTTTTCTGGAGCGAGCGATTCCGCTTTTCAAAACGGTGCCGGATACGGTTGCCCGTATCCGGGCTCAGGGTGGCCTGGCGATCATCGCCCATCCTTTTCTGCCGTTTCCGGGGGCGACATCGGAAGGCACCATCCGGGGGTGGCTTGAAAAGACGACGTTCGATGGCATCGAACTCGACAGTCAGTATTTGTCCAATAAGCGTCGGGCCCGCTTGCTTGACTTCTATTTATCCCACGCCGACGCCCTGGGCGCGGCCGTCGGCGGGACGGATGCGCATTTTGGTGACGTGGGCCGGGTCGCGACACTCTTCCCAGGTTCGTCGGCAGCGGATTTACGGGCGGCGATCGAGAATCGCACGACAACCGCGACCCGGACGCTGATCACATACCGGCGCCCGTCAATCGGCGAGCGGTTGCGCAACCAGCGGCGGAGCCTGCTCTATCTCCCGTATTACCGAGTGCGGGCCCTCCTGACGGGAAGATACCTTTGATTGGAGTTCCCCTCGCTTTGCCTAGCAATCGCGGAGTCGAGAACAGGACGGCTAGCGGAAACGCCCGAGTACCGAGGTCACATCCTGTCCGGGCTGCGCCTGTTTGTGGATGGAGGTAGTGGGGGCGTCGGGCCGGTGAGCGGCAAAACCATCGCCTAGGGTCGGAAGATCGACCCCGTAGAATATCCCGATCGGGATGCGATCGCCCCATTCAAACGATCTGGCGGTGGCGGCCACCTTTTTCGCGATGATCTCATCACCATCGTCAGGGTCGTGGACGTAGGGATCGAAGCCCTCATCTTCCAGCTTATACACCCGCGGAATCGCGGTGGCGAGGTCGCGTCCGGCGTAGAACTCGGCGGTTTGCAAGTCGTTGTAGACGGGGCAGGGCTGAAGGACGTCAATGATCGCCGTGCCCCGGTGTTGTATGGCCTTTATGAGGATGGCCTTCATGGACTTGACATCCATCGCGTAGCCGCGGGCGACAAACGTGTAGCCAGCAGCGATGGCGATAGCGATGGGATTGATATTGTCCTGAATTGACGGCTCTTTCATCGACCTAGTCTGGTCACCCCGTCGCAAAGTAGGGGAGGACTGCCCCTTTGTGAGACCATAAACACCGTTGTTAAAAACGATGTAGGTCAGGTCCAGGTTCCTGCGGCCGGCGTTGACGAAGTGGCCCGCGCCGATTCCGTATCCGTCGCCGTCCCCACCCATCGCCAGCACTGTCAATTCGCTGTTGGCTAGCTTCGCGCCGGTTGCAACCGGCAGGGAGCGGCCGTGAAGAGTGTGCAGACCATAAGATTTGATGTAGTGGGGAGTTTTACCAGAGCACCCTATGCCGGAAACAGTGAGGACATCGTGGGGCTGGATATTCAGTTCAGCCAGCGCCTGCCGGATGGCGTTCAATATGCCGAAATCCCCACAGCCCGGGCACCAATCCGGGTGTATGTCAGTCCGGAAGTCCGCTGGGCTTACTTCAGTTGCGATTGCCATCTAGGGAAACTCTCTATCTCACAGCCGGCGCGCCTGCCGGCCTTACACACCACTCTTTTCGGTGCTCAGCACAATCCGCTCCGGTCCACCTCGTGCGGCCTGGATCAATCCGGTCTCGACCTCGTTCTGGGAGAACGGCCGGCCGCTGTATTTAAGCAGCATCCGGTCGATCTTTATCCCGGTCTCCTCGGCGATGAGGCGGCCGAGCTGACCTTCGAAGTTGTCCTCAAGGAGAACGGGCATCTTTGCCTTCTCAAGAATCGTCGCGACGGCATCCGCCGGAAACGGCCGGAGCATTCGGATTTGCAGATAGTTGACCGAGATTCCCTCGCGCTCGACGACATGGTGAGCGTCCAGTATCGCACCTTTAGTCGATCCCCAAGCTACGACGGTCACGTCGGCATCTTCGGTGCCGTGGAGTTCCCAGCGATCCTCCACCGGCGCATCCCGTTCTACCTGGGCCAGTTTTCGCATTCGCTTCTCGACCTGAGCATGCCGGTTGGGGATGCCTTCGCTAATTTTTCCATATTCATTGTGCTCGTCGCTGGTGGTGACGAACTGACCGCCCGGCTGCCCCGGAACGCTTCTCGGGCTAACGCCGGATTCCGTGACCTGATGCCGCTTGTAGGATTCCCTGCCGTTGGGCTGGTAGAACTCCCCGCGGTCGACCTGCAGACCTTCGAAGCTGAGCTCATCCACGGTCCAAAAGCTGTTGGCGAGAAACCGATCCATCATGACGATTACGGGCAACTGGTACCGATCGGCGTAGTTGAAGGCTTTGAAGGTGAGGGAGAGGGTTTCCTGAACGTCTCCGGGCGCCAGCACGACATGGGGGAATTCGCTGTGACCGGGGTGGACGGCGAATCGCAAATCCCCTTGCGACTGACGCGTTGGCAAACCGGTGCTGGGCCCGCCGCGCTGATAAACGGTTAGCACCAGCCCCGGAGCTTCGGTGATCGAGGCAAATCCGAGACCCTCGGCCATGAGGGAAAATCCCGGTCCGGAAGTAGCGGTGGAGGCACGGGCGCCAGCATGGGCGGCGCCAATGGACATGTTGATGCAAGCGATCTCATCTTCTCCTTGCAAAACAACGATCGGGTATTCGCTTTGCAAGGATATGAGTACTTCACTTTCCTCGGTCGCCGGCGCGATCGGGTAGTAGCTCTGGAAGGAGCAGCCAGCGTGCAATTTGCCAAGCGCGGAGGCGTCGGCGCCGCGAATGAGCATCGGATTCGCGCGGGAGTCAATTCCCCGAAGGTGGACCGGGAAGTCGTCGCCGTAGCGTTCGTGCACATAGTCGGAGGTGGCCTCGAGCACCCGTTCATTCATGTCCACCAGGTGCTGACGGTGCTCACCGAGCCGCTCCTGCAGCACATGCACGATCTCGTCCATATTCACCCCGAGCAAGGCGAACGAGGCTGCCACGGAAACCATATTGCGCATGATGTCGTGTCGACGGGGCTCGTAGTCCACTCCACCCCGTGACAGTCCCGCTTTTAGAATCTCACCGTATGGCACCGGGAAAAGGCGGATGTCATCCCGTCCGAATTCGCCATCATCCACACCCAATTCGGCGTCGTAGATAACTCCGCCGTCGGGGGTCACCTGGCCGATATGCCCGCGATGAGTGGGATAGGGGGAATCTACGTCGCCGAAAAGGGACTCGCGATCCAGGGCGAGAAACAGATCGACCCCGTCGATGGGCGAGTTGATGGGCTTCTGGTTTACCCGCACCCGGTAATAGGCGTGCTTGCCGGAGATGTTGGAGTGATACTCGATGTTGGAGAAGACGAACAATCCAGCCCTGGCGCAGGCTTTCGCAAAGACCTCAGC
>Ga0310121_10005296_pt1 | contig 11133 bp, 2 predicted proteins | sample CB27_Tmax_986_MG_FD_203504 | JGI IMG/M metagenome (GOLD analysis project Ga0310121, IMG submission 203504) | Marine microbial communities from Western Arctic Ocean, Canada - CB27_Tmax_986 | ecosystem: Environmental > Aquatic > Marine > Oceanic | place: Canada: Western Arctic Ocean | collected...
GACAGGGCGAAAGGGTCGATGCGAGGGCGACGACGGAAGGGGCTCGCCGCAACCTATTGGTACAACATAATTTGCGCCAATAAACCTCCACTTTCTGTGCCACAATACGCTTAATCCGGATGAGCCGATTGTAGGCGTTCGCTAAAACACCCGTCCTTTTGATTGACGAACGCCGTTGATCGATGACATCGTGTGCCGGTGGAGCCAAGTCTAGCGCTTCAACCACAGGAGCCACCACTCGATCATCGGGATTCGTGCAATCGGTTCTGCCCGCTTCCAGACAAGCCATTCCTCGCGACACCGCGCGCGATTGGGAGGTTAGTCGCGAAACGATTCTGGCATGCCTCACCGTCTTGCAGCAGAAGGCAACAGAGCACGACGCTATCGACTACCTTCAAGTCTTCGAGTCTGCGGATGGTGATCGCCTTTGGTTCATCGAGAATGGCCGGGGCGGCGCGATCACCGCGCTACTTCCCGATGAGTATTGACCCAATTGCCCCATTTGGGGTCGATACGTGCAACGTCACACGTCCGACCGTCCCAAAACAGTTTTGTTTTTGCTTGCGCGTTAGAGGGCTGGTCTGCAGAATGGACGGGATGGAGAGCTTCCTTCCCATCATCGAGAACTGCGCTAACTGTGGCGCGTGTTGCATGGAGCAGCGGTCTCCACCAAGGCTACGCCATGCGATTGAGTTCGGAAGAGCTAATGGAGGACGCGGATCTGCGAAAGGAGGACGTGGATCGAATCCGATCGCTTCCGCACGCAGCCCTCGAAGAATTGCGCAACTAGATTCAACAGATTCGTACAGGCGTCGAAAGAGCGGACCATGCCTGTATCTGGCTCGACCAATCCGATGCGGTGCCGCCACTACGACCACCGGCCAATGCTCTGTCGGGACTTTGAAGTCAGTTCCGATAAGTGCGTGAGTTGGCGGAAGGCGTACCAAGTTCTGATGTAGCCAAAGTTAGTGACGCTGGTGCCGACAAAAGGTCCTTTGTTGTAGGTCTTATGCGCAACGAGTTGCTGGGACGATGCGTCGCCGACCGGCGTGAAGTACTGATCCGTGTCAAGCACGACTCTTGATCGCCGGCCAGCTGCCGCCATGTGGCTCTTGCCGTAGGCCGGCAAGCCACGCATCGGATAGGCACGTTTCTCGTTATCCTGCATAAGTGCAGGTGAGGACACCAATCACAAGAAGGAGGCTCGCGTCGGAGGATCAGGTTCAGGTTTCTCTCCGACGCGAGGCTTCCGTGGGACTTGCCAGGCAAGCCGCGAAATCGCCTTGTTATGGTGCCGGCCAAGTACGCCGCGGCTAGACAGACAAGGAGTCAATCAAATCGTCGGCCAGATCGGTCAACAGGTCGCCTTCCTCTTCGGAAAGCGCGCCGGAATTCACTAGCGCAGCGACTTGATTTTGGAAGGCCTCAATTTGATTGACCGCGGCAGTCAAGTTCCCCTTGTCGATGCTCTTGAGTGCGTTATCGAGTTTTTTCGTCAGGGCGTTTGTCTGCCCGTTGTTCAGCTTGCCGTCATCATTGTATTGTTCAATGATCGCAACCAAATTGGTGACTTGATCGGCCGGCGACCGGACGGTTACCTGAAGTGTAGTGTCAACCGCGGCGCCCTGAGAGTCGGTGCCCGTCACCGTGATCGTCACCGTACCACTTTGATTGGGCTGGTAGTCCAATGTCAGCGAGTTGCCCACCACCGAAACCGCCACGATACCGCCATCCGAACTTGCCGCGCTGGGTGTGACGGTGTCTCCCGTGTCGATGTCCGCGAACACACCCGCCAGATCGATCACGCTATCGGCCGCATTCTGATTCACCTCCACGTCTGTGATCGTGTTCGCGACAGTTGGAGCATCGTTCTGTCCGTGCACGGTGACTTCGACCTGCGCGGTGTCGGTACCTCCGTCACCATCGCTGATCGTGTACTCGAGTGAATCCAACGCCACCTGACCGGCACCTAGCGCCTCGAAGAAACCGTCGGGCGAGTAGGAAACCTGGCCGCCGCTCAACGTGACTGTGCCGGTCGTGCTTGAATCATCGACGCTGGTAATCGTTAGCGGGTCGTTGGCGCCCGCCGGGTCCGTATCGTTGGCAAGCAAGTCGATGATCGCGCTCGCATCGTCCTCGAGGAAATCGAAGGCATCGTTGTTGGCCGTTGGATCGAGGTTGTCGATGTTGATCGTGGCAGTGTCGTTGTCCGACTCGTTGTGATCGTCGGTCACGCGCAGTCCGACCGTGAACGTGCTGCCGACGAAACCGTCGAGCCCGGCAGCCGAGAACGTCGGCGCGATACCAACTTCATCGCCGCGACCAGCCGCAGCACCTGTTTCGCCAAACACACTGTCGCCGTCCAGATCCCACTCGAACATCAACGTCGCGGTCGTCTGATCGGGATCCGAGCTTCCGGAACCGTCGAGCACAACCGTAGCACCTTCGCCGACGGTGTACGGCCCACCGGCGTTGGCCGTCGGAGGCTCGTTCAGGACGACCGTCACGTCGAATGTATCGACATGCGAGCCGCCGTCATCGTCATTGACCGTTACCGCGACGGTGAACGTGCCTTCGTTGATGTAAATGTGATTCAAGTCGAACGACTTGGGCGTCTGATTGATCGTGAGCGATTCATTCAATCCACCAGGCTCGCCGAAGTTCACGGTGCCGGTCCAGGAATCCGCGCCCGGATCGGTGAACGTAATGCCGGTGCGAGTGAACAAGCCGACAACCGGCGGCAGCAACGTCTCGTTTGCACCGGCTTCGAAGTCTGGATCGACACTGTTGATCGTCAGCGAAGCTGTCGCCGTGTCAATGTTCGTGCCATCGGACGCTTCGACGGTCACCGTGATTGAGGCGTCATCGTTCAGTCCGAGCGCAGCCATTTGCGCGGCCGTCAAGGTCGGCGTCTCGCCGGTGACGTTCTCGTCAAAGTCGCTATCACCATCAACATCCCAGCGGTAGGTGAGCGAAGCCGAATCGGCGTCGGTGCTGGCCGAGGCGTCAAGCGAAAGACCATCACCTTCGTCGATCGTGTACGGACCACCCGCGTCGGCGACGGGAGCACTGTCGTCATTTTCAATCGTACCGGTGACAGTGACAGCCGCTGATGGTGACTGATTCAAGTAGAGGCGCGAGCTCGACCCGGCATTTGCCCAAACAGCATCCAGATCACCGTCGCTGTCCACGTCCCCTAACGCGGTTTGTATAGTGATGTCGGTGGGGAAGACTTGCGCGGAAGTCGTGAAGTTGCCAGCACCGTCGTTCAGAAATACGCGTTGAACGCCGCGCCCCAAGAAAGCATCGACGTCACCGTCGTTGTCCAGGTCGCCAAGATCCAAGTAAGTACTTGCGCCGGCCCCGACGTTTTGTCCGGTGTCCGTAAATGAGCCAGTCCCATCATTTAGGTAGACACGGTTGGAGCCGTTAACCACGCTGACAAAGGCATCCTGATCACCGTCACCGTCCAAGTCGCTGAGTTGGGCGTCGAGAAACTGGGCGCTCCCAATCGATTGGGCGAGCGTAAACGTCCCAGTTCCATCATTGAGCCACACATTGTTCGGCTCGTTTCCGAAGATGTTGCCATTCGCAACAAACGCATCCAGATCACCGTCGCCGTCCAAGTCGCCAAGGTCCACGGAGTTGCTGCGGAAGTTCCCCAGCAACTGGCCGCTGTCCGTGAAGTTTCCATTGCCGTCGTTGAAGTAAACGGTATTTGCAATTTCGTCACCACCACCCTCAATACCGGCGATGAAGACATCCAAATCGAGATCACCATCCAGATCTCCAAGCTCGAGGTTCAACGTGCCGTGCGCACCGAAGCCAAAGGGGACTACAATCTGTGACCCCAAACTGAAATTCCCAGTTCCGTCATTTATCCAGACGTTAGGGCCGATGGTCGAATTGCCCACGACAATGTCGATAGCGTCATCTCCATTGACGTCACCGACCGCCGCACGTGTACGGTTGTCTGTAGGCCCGGGGATCCCGAACGTCTGACCAAGGGTGAAGTTACCCGCTCCATCATTCAGCAGGACGAGATTGTCAGTGGTGTCCCTGTAGATGAGGACGATGTCCAAGTCGTTGTCTCCATCAAAGTCCGCCATTTCAACGCCGACGCCAGTCGTGTTCCCGGACACAAAGGCTTGGCCGCTATCGATAAAGCTGGCAGGCGTACCGCCGCTTCCTGGAAGCGTGCCGGTCCCCGAGACATCGACACTACGGTTGGATGCATCCAGGTTGTCGAGCACGACGAGCATCGTCTCGTCCAGTTCGACTTTATCGTCTTCGGTGATGTTGACGACGATCTGGCCCGACAGGTCACCGGCATTGATGGTCAGCGTGCCACTGGTGCTTTCATAGTCAGCGTCGCCATTTTCGTCTTCGGCCGTGTCGTCCTGTGTCGAAAAGTCAACGCTCACATTCGCGTCGATCGGGTTGTCGAGCGTCACAGGGAACATCAACTGACGGTTATCGCCCGCCACGTCGCCTTCCACGACGGTCGCATCGCCAACGGACAGTGTCGCGCTGTCGTCGTTTTCGACGTCGGCCGTGGCGGACTCCGTTGCTCCGGCTCCGGCGAACGTTACCTCGCGGCCGCCGGCTGACAGCGCGCTGAGTACCAGGTCAAAAGCTTCGTTCAGTTCGACCTTGCTGTCCGCGCCGACCGTCACGTCGACCGTCTGTGTGGTTGTCGATCCAGCCGCGAAACTGACCGTGGCTCCCGTGACTGCCGAAAAGTCATCGGTTGCCGTGGCCGATCCGTTGGCCGTGTCAGCCGTCATCGAGACTGCCGCATCGACCGGAGCCGACAGATCGATGTCGAACGTAAATGTCGTCGTCCCGCCCGTACCTTCGCTCTTCGACTCGCCCGTGATCGAAACCTCGGCACTGTCGTCATTTTCAATCGTGCCGGTGGCGGTGACGCCCTGCGCGGGGACACCTTCGTTCAGGAAGACACCGAACAACGCCGAACCTCCCTGCCCTGCCTGAAAGATATCTGGATCAGTGTCGCCATCTAGGTCAGCGAGAATGAGCCAACGGCCAGAACCACTGCCGACGCGGGGCGTGCCGACAAAATCACCTTCGGTCCCGCCCTGATCGCCCCCTTGGTTGAAGAATACGCTTTGCTCCTTGACGATGTCCAGGTCGCCGTCGCCGTCGATATCACCGGCATCGACTCCAGGTCCGTCTAAACTATTCGTTGACAGATTCGCGCCCCTTACGAACGTGCCTTCCGTACCAGCTTGAGCTCCGCCTTGATTGACCAGGATTCCTTCTTTTGTTGTCGTAAAGCCAGCGGCATAAATATCGAGGTCGCCGTCACCATCGAAGTCGCCAGTGGCCAGGTCACCACCTTCATTCTGCAACCCAGTTCGGACAAATTGCCCCAATGTACCGCCCTGGGCTCCGCCCTGATTTACCAATAGGCGTATGCTCTGCCCATTGGATTGGATCGTAATGACATCGAGATCTGAATCGCCATCGAAATCACCAAACGTCGCCCGATGCGTATGAAATCGAACATCAAATGGTCCTGCGCCGATCTGGAATTGACCTTGCGTTCCGCCTTGCAGGCCGCCCTGGTTGACCCAGAAGCGACTATCTCCGAGTCCAACTCCGAGATAGTTCCCGACAAACGCGTCCAGGTCTCCATCGTTGTCGATATCCCCGAGAGCGACCGAATTGCTTGACGACGAACCCAGTGTCTGTCCATCGAGCTGAAGTACCCCCTCGGTGCCGCCCTGTAGCCCGCCCTGGTTGACATAGATCACGTTGGCAGCGCCGGTGAGATGCGACGCCCGAGCGACGAAGACATCCAGATCGCCGTCGCCATCGAGATCGCCAAATTCTGCTGCACTCAGGACGTTATTGTCGGAGGTTCCAGAGTAGCCTGAGAGGACCTGATTGCTCGCCTCAAAATCACCGGGTGCACCTGCTTGGGCACCACCCTGGTTGATCCACAGTTGGTCTCCTGACGGTGTGTTGGGTTGCGAAGGAATAAAGGCATCGGGATCCCCATCCCCATCAACATCGCCGATCGTAGGCCGCCCGATGAAATTCTGAGCCCCGAATCCTCCCGAATCGAAGAGCGTAAAGACTCCAGGGTTGCCACCGCCACCGCCAAGCGTGCCGGTCCCGACAAGCGCGACATCGCGATTGCTCGCAGACAGGCCGTTGAGGACGACTTGCATCGTTTCGTCCAGCTCAACCGTCGTGTCTTCGGTGATGTTGACGACGATCTGACCCGACAGGTCACCGGCATTGATGGTCAGCGTGCCACTGGTGCTTTCATAGTCAGCGTCGCTGTTTTCGTCTTCGGCCGTGTCGTCCTGTGTCGAGAAGTCGACACTCACATTCGCGTCGATAGGGTTGTCGAGCGTCACAGGGAACATCAACTGACGGTTATCGCCTGCCACGTCGCCTTCCACGACGGTCGCATCGCCAACGGTCAGTGTCGCGCTGTCGTCGTTATCAACGTCGGCAGTAGCGGACTCCGTTGCTCCGGCACCGGCGAACGTTACCTCGCGGCCGCCGGCTGACAGCGCGCTGAGTACCAGGTCAAAAGCTTCGTTCAGTTCGACCTTGCTGTCCGCGCCGACCGTCACGTCGACCGTCTGTGTGGTTGTCGATCCAGCCGCGAAACTGACCGTGGCTCCCGTGACTGCCGAAAAGTCATCGGTTGCCGTGGTCCGATCCGCTGGCCGTGTCGGCGGTCATCGAGACTGCCACGTCTACTGGAGCCGACAGATCGACATCAAAAGTAAATGTGGTGGAACCGCCCGTCCCTTCACTCTTCGACTCGCCGGTGATCGAAACCTCGGCACTGTCATCGTTCTCAATCGTACCGGTGGCAAAGACGCCAGACACACCCGTGCCTTGGTTGATCCAGACCGTATCGGGTGCCCCAAAGTTAAAACGCGAAATGAAGGCGTCGAGATCGCCGTCGCCATCCACATCGGCGAGAGCCAGATCGTTAACCCTTATGATCGTAAAGTCGTTCCCGGAATCCGTGAAGGTGCCGGAGCCATCGTTGAGCCAGACCTTGTGGATCGCACCGCTGTTGTCAGAAACAACTTCAACCGCATCCAGATCGCCGTCTCCGTCGACATCGCCGAGGGCCAGACCATGCGTTCGGCTCGAACCGAAAGGCGTCCCTGCGATAAAAACGCCGGTGCCGTTGTTCAACCAGACTTCATTTTCATAGGGCGCCGGAATACGAGTCGGTGTGACCACGTCGAGGTCGCCGTCTCCGTCGATGTCGCCGACAACCGCATGCCGGCTGGTCACTGTGCCCAGATTTTGCCCCGAATCGCTAAATGTTCCAGAGCCGTTGTTCAACCAAACCTTGTTTGGGCCGCCCCCGGTGGCGACAAATGCGTCGAGGTCCCCATCGCCTTCCACGTCCAGCAGCGCGACATCTGCGCCTGGGTCATTACCAAGCAACTGACCGGTGTCGGCAAACGTGCCCGAGCCGTTGTTCAACCAGACGCGGTCGCCCTGGTTAAGCATGACAATGAACACGTCCAGATCCCCGTCGCCATCGACGTCGCCCACGTCGGATCTAAGCGAACGCTGATCCGGGCTACCGCTGGCAAACAGGTTCTGATGGAATGTGAAGTTTGCCGAGCCGTCATTCAGCCAGACCTCATCTGCTTGGCCGAAGTTGGTGATGATCACATCCAGATCGGCGTCTCCGTCGAAATCACCCAGCACGCCAAGTTGGCTAGCCGGTGGCAGGGGGAAGGATTGACCGGTTGACGTGAAGACTCCGGTGCCATCGTTCAGATAGACCCGACTGGAGTTGTTTTGGTGTGCAGCAACAAAGGCGTCCACGTCGCCATCCCCATCCAGGTCGCCCATTTCAACACCGGTACTCGTTTCACTGCCGAGGTTCTGACCGGAATTCAAGAAGACGCCCGGGTTGCCGGCACTGACTGTGCCCGTGCCTGCCAGCGTCACATCACGGCCAACCGCGTCCAGGTTGTTCAGAATGACCCGCATCGTCTCGTCCAGTTCGACCGTCGTGTCTTCGGTCACGTTTACGACTATCTGACCCGACAGGTCACCGGCATTGATGGTCAGCGTGCCGCTGGTGCTTTCATAGTCGGCGTCGCCATTTTCGTCTTCGGCCGTGTCGTCCTGTGTCGAGAAGTCGACGCTCACTTTCGCGTCGATCGGGTTGTCGAGCGTCACAGGGAATACCAACTGACGGTTATCGCCCGCCACGTCGCCTTCGACGACGGTCGCATCGCCAACGGACAGTGTCGCGCTGTCGTCGTTTTCGACGTCGGCCGTGGCGGACTCCGTTGCTCCGGCTCCGGCGAACGCTACCTCGCGGCCGCCGGCTGACAGCGCGCTGAGTACCAGGTCAAAAGCTTCGTTCAGTTCGACCTTGCTGTCCGCGCCGACCGTCACGTCGACTGTCTGTGTGGTTGTCGATCCAGCCGCGAAACTGACCGTGGCTCCCGTGACGCCCGTGAAGTCATCAGCTGCCGTGGCCGAGCCGTCTTGTGTGTCAGCCGTCATTGAGACCGCCGCATCTACTGGAGCCGATAGATCGACGTCGAAAGTAAATGTGGTGGAACCGCCGGTTCCTTCGTCTTTTGATTCACCGATGATCGAAACCGTGGCGCTGTCGTCATTGAGGATCGTGCCGGTACCGCTAACAGCGCCCGTCGGAACGCCCTGGTTGAGCCAAACCTGGTTGGGCGCAAACCCGTTAAAGCGCGAGAAGAAGGCGTCCGGATCGCCATCGCTGTCCACATCACCGAGAGCCAGACCGGCAACGCCAGTAATGAGAAAGTCGTTGCCGGAATCCGTGAAGGTGCCGGAACCGTCGTTGAGCCAAACCTTGTGAGGATCGCCGGTGAGACGCGCAGCATCGACCACGTCCAGGTCTCCGTCTCCGTCAACGTCGCCGAGTGCCAGGCGGATCGATTCGATTGAACCGAAAGTCGCACCAGCGGTGAAACCCGCCGAGCCATCGTTGAACCACACTTCGTTGGCAAAGGGTGCCGGAGATCGCGTCGGTGTCACGACATCGAAGTCGCCGTCGCCATCAATATCACCCAGGGCAACATTCTGGCTGTTGACCGTCCCGAGATTCTGACCGGAATCGCTGAACGTCCCCAAACCATCGTTCAACCACACCTTGTTGGGTCCATTGGAACCAACAAAGGCATCGAGATCACCATCGCCGTCTAAATCGACCAGTTCGGAATCGTAGCTCCCTCCGTTGCCGAGCAATTGACCAGAATCCGTAAAGGTAGCTGATCCGTTGTTCAGCCAAACCCGGTTGGGTTGCGTCCACATAGCCATGTAGATGTCCAAATCGCCGTCCCCATCCACATCGCCCACCGAGCCCTTGAACGACCGCTGATCGCTGCCGCTGGCGAAGAGGGTCTGCTGGAGCGTAAAGTTGGCCGCACCGTCATTCAGCCAGACTTCGTCCTGAGTACCGAAATTCGGGACGATCACATCCAGATCGTTGTCACCGTCCAGATCACCCAGCGTAACCTTTTGGCTGGCCGAGACGCCGAAAGATTGTCCTGTCTGGGTAAAGACACCGCTACCATCATTTAGATAGACGCGGTCGCTACTGCCACCGGGGGTGTGCGCGGCAACGTAGGCGTCCAGGTCGCCATCCCCGTCCAAGTCGCCCAGCGCCACGCCAGTGCTCGCTTCGCTGCCGAGGTTTTGACCGGAATTCAGGAAGACGCCCGGACTGCCGCCGAGCACCGTCGCCGTGCCGACCAGCGACACATCGCGTTGGCTGGCATTGAGGCCGTCCAGAATGACCCGCATTGTCTCGTCCAGTTCGACTGTAATGTCTCCCGTTACATCGACGACTATCTGGTGTGTTTCGCCCGCCGCGCCGGCGAAGTTGAGCGTGCCGCTGGTCGACGTGTAGTCATTGTTGCCGGTTTGATCTTCGGCCGTGCCGTCGGCAGTCTGGTAATCGACATCAACACCCACATCGACGTTGGCGTCCAGCGTCACGTCGAAGATCAACTGGGCAGTGCCGCCGATATTCTGCTCGACGACCGACACGTCGCCGATTGTGATCGTGGCGCTGTCGTCATTTTCGATGGTCAGCACGGACGTGGGCTGCGTCGTGCCAACCTGACCCGAACCGGAGAAGTTTGTCAGCGAGAGTGCAACGAGTTCATTCACTTCGACCGTGGTATCACCGAGCAACTCGATCGGCACGGCTTTACTGGATTCTCCCGCCGCAAAGCTGACCATGACGGGACCAGCCGTGAAGTCGCTGCCGGCAGTCGCCGTGTTTCCGGTGAGAACGACGTCGACATCCTCGGCGTTCGTGGCATCATCGCGCGTCAGCATGACGACGTTGGTGGTGTTCGTCGCGCCGCCTTCCGCGGTTTCAAAAGCCGCTTGGGTGAAGTCATAGTTGACCGGAAGAGCGGGCGGTGCCTGCGTTAGCTTCCAGAGGAAGCCATCTTGTCCCGGCGCGGTCACGGTCAGATTGGACACGCCTGGTCCCGGATCAAAGTCGACTGTTCCGCTGTTGGCATGGAGAGTACCCGTCACGACAATGTCGCCGTCCGAGTCGACGGAGAGCCCGCCGGAAGTATCCAGCTTAAGGCCGCCGAGTCCCGCTCCAAAGCGAAAGACACCGTTACTATTCAGGCTTACGAAGAAGAGATCCGTCGATCCGTTGCTCGTCACGTTGAACGTGCCGGCACCGGGGTCAAGGTCGATCGTATTGCGGAAAATGCCGGAAGCATAAACGTTGCCGGACGCGTCCGTGTCGAACCCTGCGCCATTCAATGAAATGTTCGTACCGCCGGTCAGTTCTCCGGCCCAGGCGAAAGCCCCGCTGCTGTCAAGTTTGGTGATGAAGCCGTCTGCGGCCGCACTGCCGTTCAAGTTCGAGACGCCGGCGCCGGGGTCCATGTCCACGTCGCCGTTGAGAATTCTTCCACCGATGAAGACGTTATCGCTCCCATCGATCGCCAACACTTCACCGACTGCCTGCGCCGAACCGGAACCGGCAAGTTGTTTGGCATCGACAAAGTTGCCATTACTGTCGAGTTGTTGCACGACCGCGGCGGCCGTACCGCTGAGCGCCAGGCTGAACACTCCTGCGCCGGGATCGAAGTCCAC
>Ga0310121_10005298_pt1 | contig 11131 bp, 2 predicted proteins | sample CB27_Tmax_986_MG_FD_203504 | JGI IMG/M metagenome (GOLD analysis project Ga0310121, IMG submission 203504) | Marine microbial communities from Western Arctic Ocean, Canada - CB27_Tmax_986 | ecosystem: Environmental > Aquatic > Marine > Oceanic | place: Canada: Western Arctic Ocean | collected...
TTCGTTTCGAACGGAAAATGATCCCCTGAGACTTCGTGCAGAAGAGATCCTCGATCTCACATCACAAAGCCCACTGCTTACGAAGCAAGCAGGCAAATCAAACACTTAGCGCGCCCGCTTTGTGCTTAGGACTTGTATCCCACTGATTATGCTTACTCTTCAATCTCACTGGATCGAGGGGAGGGGTATTTGATAAGCACAGTCTGTGCCTCTGCTAAATAAAGTGAAGAAAGCCATTAATTCAGGAAACAAAGAACTTGGCCATGAGTAGCTCTATGACAAAAGGACTGCCACCGGAAAGCTCCCCAACTGTCGCGACGATCGACGATCTCGCAAAGTTGGCAAATTACTCTTTCATGGACACGCTCAACTGCGACCCTGACGCGAAAGAAAATGGAGCGGATCACGCGCCGCGAGAAGTCTTCACGGGCCACTATGTCCCGGTTAACCCCACGCCAATCGAAGACCCCGAGTACATCGCCCATAGCAATAACTTTTTTCGGGAACTGGGCTTCGCGGACAGCATGGCACAGTCGGACGACTTCGTTCGCATGTTCAGCGGCGACACCGCTCACGTTCCGGAGCCGCTGCGCAAGTTGGGTTGGGCGTGTGGATACGCGCTCTCCATCTTTGGCACCGAATACACGCAGCAGTGCCCCTTCCGAACTGGTAACGGATACGGCGACGGTCGCGCAGTCTCCGTGCTTGAGGCCGTGATCAACGGGCGGCGCTGGGAAATGCAGCTAAAAGGCGGCGGTCGGACGCCATACTGCCGCGGCGCGGACGGACGCGCCGTCCTGCGGTCGAGTGTCCGCGAGTTCTTGGCGCAAGAGCATATGCACGGGCTCGGAGTGCCAACCTCACGGTCGCTGAGTTTGTATGTCTCGAAAACGGAGAAGGTCCAGCGGCCGTGGTACTCAGAAGGCACGCGCTCGAGGGATCCCGACATGCTTGTATCGGAGGCAGTCGCCATCTCGACGCGCGTCGCGCCGTCGTTCATTCGCGTCGGCCAACTCGAACTCTTCGGTCGCCGTGCCCGCAGCGGGGAACACCCGAATGCTATGGAGGAACTCGAGAAGATCGTGTTGCACGCGATTGATCGTGAGTACGGTGACGTCATCGACAAGGAACTAAGCACGGCCGAGAAAGTGGTGTTGCTCGCGCGCGAGTTTCGCAGCCGCTTTACGGCGCTTGTGGCGAACTGGATCCGCGTCGGCTACTGCCAGGGCAACTTCAACAGCGACAACTGCGCGGTCGGTGGTTTCACACTTGACTACGGTCCATTCGGATTCTGCGATGTGTTCGACCCGCACTACCAGTCATGGACGGGTGGCGGACATCACTTCTCCTTCTTGAACCAACCCTTGGCAGCGGAACGCAATTTCCACATGTTTTGTACGGCATTGAGGCCCTTGCTGACGTCGGATGATGACTCTTTGTTGCTGCTTGACGAGATTCAAGGTGGCTTTTCGAGCGTGATGCAAGAGCAATTGGAGAAGATGTGGGCTGCCAAACTTGGGCTCGGCACCTTTCACGGGGAGCTGTTCAGGGAGCTCGCAACGCTCATGATGGAAACTCCTGTCGATTACACCCTCTTCTTTCGCCAACTTTCGACGGTACCTGACGACATTGGCCCACTTAAAAAGAGCTTCTACAAAGACGCGAATCCAGACTCCGAAGCGATGGATAAGCGCTGGTCTGAGTGGCTGACGAAATGGAGATCACTCATTAGTGCCACGAATACGAGCGCCGCGAATGCCGCTGCGCAGCCCTCCCGTGAGGAAATCTCCAGCAAGATGAAAGGCGTCAACCCGAAGTACATTTTGCGAGAGTGGCTTCTTGTGCCCGCGTATCAGCAAGCGAGCGCGGGGAATTACGCGCTACTTCGAGAGCTGCAGGAGGTCATGACGCAACCATACGCCGAGCAGTCGCAGGAGATAGAGGAGAAATACTACAGGCTGAAGCCAGTGGAGTTCTTTGGCGTCGGTGGCTTGTCGCATTTGAGCTGCTCATCGTGACCCGCATCGCTGATCACGCAAACCCCACGGCTTACGAAGCAAGCAGGCGATCCACCCAAACTAGGTGGTAACCGGTTTGTAGTGTTGTCCCAGTTTGCCGGACCATCCATCCAGCGGGCTAACGGGTAATTTTCAATGTGGGCAGGGCTCTCTTGAGCGTCGCGACTTGGGTGTCGCTGACTTTGGTGGCGTTGAGGTCGAGGAACTTCAAATTCGTCAGCCCCTTGAGCGGTGTGAGGTCGGTGACTTGGGTGTTATCGATGGATAGGTACGCCAAGTTCGTCAGCCCCTTGAGCGGCGTGAGGTCGGTGACTTGGGTGGGATCGTAGACCTGGCTGAGGTCGAGCCACCCCAAGTTCGTCAGCCCTTTGAGCGGCGTGAGGTCGCTGACATTGGTGTTGTCGGCGGAGAGGACCTCCAAGTTCGTCAGCCCTTTGAGCGGCGTGAGGTCGCTGACATTGGTGTTGTCGGCGGAGAGGTACTCCAAGTTCGTCAGTCCCTTGAGCGGTGTGAGGTCGGTGACTCGGGTGTTGTCGAGACGGAGCTTACCCAAGTTCGTCAGCCCTTTGAGCGGCGTGAGGTCGCTGACATTGGTGTTGTCGGCGGAGAGGACCTCCAAGTTCGTCAGCCCTTTGAGCGGCGTGAGGTCGCTGACATTGGTGTTGTCGAGGGAGAGGTACTCCAAGTTCGTCAGTCCCTTGAGTGGCGTGAGGTCGGTCACCGATGAGTCCTTGCACTCTATGAATACGGCATCCCCCTTGTGAGGCTTACCGCAAAACTGGACGGGTTTGGCCTCTGGAGCCGTTTTCTCAGGTTCCGTTGTCTTCTCGGTGTTCTGCGTAGAGACGGATGCACACCCGACCGTGAACGCCAGAGTAAGCAGAACAACGGCAATGCCCGTCGTGTATCGCACAGCCCTCAAAGTCCACTGATAACGAGTTAAGAACCACCGCATCAAATCCTCCGCTGTCATCCGCGAGAGGGAAGTATAACCCAGGCCCTATTTCGTGGCGAGGCGGCCCGAAGCCCACTGCTTACGAAGCACCCGCAAAAGCATAATGATGCGCTGTTTGATATCAACCGAATAACAGGGCACCTATCACCCCTGTTAATTGGTTATGAACCCTCATCATTATCCTTCTCCAGAGTCTGGCTTTTTCAGGGGGTATATGGGTGCTTTGAGAAGCCACCCGAAGTTCGGGTATTTGGGGCGGGAAAAAGCCTACTGACTGCGTTCCCAAAAGATGCCCAGGCCGGATCGCGCTGAAAGCCGTCTTGGTCCACCGCCCGAAAAGCCTCGTGTTTGCAGCAGTTTAGGCCCGCCCGAGATGTGAAATTACACCCCGATCCGGCTGATTACGAAGCAAGCAGGTACTGATTCAATCTGGGAATCGTTGGGGATGTGTACGGCAGAGCTTAGATGACCTGAACTTTTTCCTTCCGCCGGCGCCGGGATAGAAGAAGCGCAGCCAAACAGGTCATCAAAATGGCAACTCCAGGCAAAGAGTTCGTCTTCCCATCAGAGACCGAGCAACCCGAACCACCGCCCTTGGGTTTGGGCGAGTCGGTCACGCTGCAGTCTTCGATGGGAGTAAAGGCACAACCCGTTGGGCTACATAGGTCCTGCGTGCAAGGATCATTATCATCGCAATGGCTATCTTGGGGGGACGCGGCGCATAGATCACCCTCTTCGTCGCAACTGTCGGTGGTACAATCGAAACCGTCGTCGCAGTCCGGAGCTTCTCCCGCCACACAACCTTCACTCAGCGAACAAGACTCCACGCCATTGCACCATGAGCCGTCATCGCAGACGGTGTCGTTCGCCGTTTCAACACAGCGGTCACCCTCTTCGTCGCAGCTGTCGGTGGTACATTCTACACCGTCGTCACAGTTGGGAGTTTCTCCAGCCACACAACCTTCACTCAGCGAACAAGACTCCACGCCATTGCACCATGAGCCGTCATCGCATAGGGCGTCGTTCACCGTTTCAACACAGCTATCACTCTCTTCGTCGCAACTGTCGGTGGTGCAGTCTACGCCGTCGTCGCACTCTGGCGGTAAACCCACGACACAGCCGTTTGTACCATCGCATGTTTCCTGGCCGTTACACCAGGTATCGTCGTTACAAAGCGTGTCGTCCACTATGTGGTTACAGTCTCCTGTCTCCGTGTCACAGCTATCGATGGTGCAGTCTATTAAGTCGTCACATGAAGGCGCGGTTCCGCTGACACAGCCCTCTATGGGGTCACAGAGCTCCACGCCATTGCACGCTTGTCCGTCATCGCAGTCCAACGCAAGACCCGGAACACAGTCGTCCACGAGGTCGCAAAGTTCCACACCGGTGCAGATATCTCCATCATTGCATAAGCTATCATCGGGAGTCCTGAGGCAAAGGTCCTCATCTTCATCGCAACTATCCACGGAACACGTGATCCCGTCATCACAGTTCGGGGGCTCCCCGTTCACGCAGCCTAAGCCGGGATCACAGAATTCAAGTCCGTTGCACCACGCACCATCGTCACAAGACAGGGCGGTAAAGAGGCAGCCCGTCAACGGATCACAGACCTCCTCAGTGCACCAGTTATTGTCGTCACACCCCTCATAAAAACATATATGAGCCTCGATGACAGTCGTGCTGGCTTCCACTGTTGGGGGCTTGCTCTCCCGATTTCCTACTGCATCAACGCCTACACTATAAAACTCATAGGCCGTGCCCCAAGCGCCGGTCCAGGTGGCGCTGGACCCGGCCGTACGCTCCATCCACAAGAACCACGCTCCGCCGCTCTCCCGCGCGAACACATCGAAAGAGTCCACGCCCGAGTGCTCGTCAAGGCCAGACCAAGTAACCTCGAATTGGGGATTAGACACGGTCTCCGGACTTATCACCCAGGTCTCAGGCGCGGTATGGTCGATGGTGTTTAGGCACTCTAAAGTGGGATCGGTGCCTTGGGACGGATCGTGGGGGTCGACTTGATTGGTGTCGATGTGTTCACCAAGATCAAAAATGATGGTGGCGATGTTACGGATTTCGGTACCGGAGTCCACATCATCAAAGCCCTCCACCGTGAAGGTCATAAAGCCTTTTCCACGCCCAGTCCCGTCCTCTGGCGGAAGAAAGCCGGTGAGGGCCTCCGGCGGCACTCCTGTGTTGGGATTGATCGAATAAAAGTGCATCTCCACATCATTGGTGAAGAGATCGATACCCCCCACTACACGCACATCAAACGAACCCGATGGGCCCTCCTCGATGAACACCTCATCAAACCATGTCGTGTTGGGCGGTACCACGATTAAGCGATCCCCCCAGCCGATGGTGCGAAGCTGAAACGTGGAACCATTCAGCGCGGGGTTTAGGGTGTCATAAATATCCACCTGCTGAGCGGGCACCAGGGCAGACTCATCGTTCTCAAAGTCAATATGATAACTAAAGAGATCATCCCCGCGAAGCCAGCCTTCGGGGCCCACACCCGAGGGGCCGAGTTTTTGGTTTGGATCGACACTTGTGACGCTCTCGGACTCCCCGTCATCTGGGTCTTTTGAGAAGAAATCCTCACACCCAGATGTATCATCTCCTTCAATCGCGGTCTCACAAAGTTGCCGCTGGAGCCTGTCTTTATTGTTCCAAAGGGCTGAGAACCCGTTGGCAATATCAACTGCGTTATCCGGATCTAGCGCGAACCCCACCGCGTCTCCGATCCCAGGCGGCAGTAGTATACTGCCCGTCACCGCGGCGGCTACCGACTCTGTGTCGTTACTTCCATCGAAGTTGAACACTGCACCGGCTACCGCGACCACGATGTCCCAGCCGACCGCGCCCGCCCGCGCCCAAAGCCCATTGGGATCATTTCGGTCTGTCGGTCGAGAATTTACATACGTATAAAGATTCGGGCTCCGCCCACGAAGGCCCACCGGATCTTCGGTAATGAAGCGCCCGAGCGACGGAATATAGTAACGCGCTCGCATAGAATAGAGGTCTTCACCCTCGCGGGTTACGCCGTGACCGCCGATCCAGGTAAAAGGATTGGGTACGGTGATATCGCTGAAGATGTCTTCACCGAAGGGGCCATATTCATAGTCATTTAATATTTCGCCCGAGTCATTCAATACATATTGAACGCTGCCCAAGGCATCGTGAATGAAGTATCGGGGCTCCCCTGCGTCGTTCACGCAACCCTCAAGTAAAGCACCGTGAATACAATGGAGTACCACTTGCCCGGCCTCATCTCTGATAACCAGGGTGTGATCCATCGCGCGTGGGTCAATCTGATAGGTGACAGGCGCACCATCTTGGGTGCCGGCGATACGAGATCCCATGGCATCATAGGTGTAATTACCGTCGCCACCCGGCCCGCTAAAGCCGATCAACCGATTTGACTCATCATAATTATAGGCCCAGATTGAGCCACCGTCACTGCGGCCGGTCATGCGCCCATTGGCGTCGTAATCATAAACCCAAGTGCCGTAGGAGATGAGGCGGTTGGCGCTGTCAAACGAGGCGGACCACTCAGCGCCGTCGATGACGCTGCTCACGCGGTTTCCGCGAGCATCGTATGAATAAGCCCACGAACCAGACACCAAGTCTTCTGACGCAGACACAAATTCAGCCAACACCAGACGGCCTTCAAGGTCGTAATCAAAGCTCCACCAACCTCGATCTGTGGTCTTGGTTACGAGCCGCCCGAGCAAATCATACCCATAGTTCACCAGGCTTAATAGCTCACCGATGGGTCCTTGAGTACGTATCTCTACAGGTAGGCCCCGAAGATCCCAAAGCCACGTGGTTACCGCCCCATTACCAAGAATTCGGCTCTCTAAGAAGCCGCCAGCGCCATAACTGTATTGCACATCAAAAGAGCCGGATTCGACGGATAATATACGGTCTGCGTCGTTAAAACTGAGGGTGGTTTGCCCAAGCTCAGTCTCAACGGTGATCGGGCGGCCGAGTGCGTCATAACCGAAATCTGTGATATAGCTCGAGGTGTCGCTTTGCTGGGTGATTCGGCCCGCTAAATCCCGCGTTAAGGTGGTGACGCCAGATGGCCCGGTGTGCGCGACGATACGACCGACTACGTCTCTCTGAAATGTGAATATTGGCCCTTCTACAAACGCCACTTCCGCGACCAGGTTATTCGCATCATAACTAAGATTCGCCTGCCCCCCCAAAGCGTCGGTGAAGTTAGAGATCAGCCCTGTGCTGGTGTAACTCGCGCTGTGTACGGCGCCCGTAGGATCGATCCGGGCCGACAGGTAGCCTTGGGTGTCATATTCATATTGAGTTTCTTTTCCTGCTGCGTCGACGGTGCTCGTGATGTTCCCGAGGGCATCGTAGGTGAGGCGAAACACCTCGCCCAATCGATCTTTCACCTCGATGGGCCGCCCGAATCTATCCACCAAAACGGTTCGGGCGTAACCATCACCCTGCGTAAGGCTAACCGACCCATTTCCAAAATCCCGTTTAAGTTTTGACACCACACCATAGGCGTCTACATATGCCAATGGAGCCCCATCAACATCGGTTAAAGTGCGAACCACTGCACCATCACTTCGGGTAGACTGGACCATGGTGTCCAAATAATCGAACGCAATACTTGGGCCGGTCGTGCCTTTGCGTATCTCCGAAATAAAGCCTCTTTCATTATATTCAAATTGCCACTGAATTACGCCGCTCAAAGCCACCGAGGTGAGGGCAGACTCCGGGAGCGCGCCTTCGTCGGCGCCCCAGGTGTAGGTGGTGACCAGCCCATCGGGCGCAGTCACCTCCGTGAGCCGGTTCAGGCTGTCATACCCGAAAGAGATCTCCCTACCGGTGTCGTCTGTGACCGCCACGATGCGATCATTCTCAACACTGATGCTGAAAGTTCGCCCTGTCCAATGCAAAAGCTGTGTTAGATCTCCACCGTTGTAGCTCGCGACGATGCCGTTACCCACGCGGTCTTCCACCCGCGCCAACCGACCTTCGATGAACACCCTTTTTGTAGCACCTCCATCGGATATAATGAACCCTTCGCCGAGTTTCTCAGAGAGCTCCAGGTCCACATTGGGTGGGTTAAAATATCCACCTCGAATGTCTGGCTGAAAACGAAAACGCGTCCCATCTGGCTCAATGAGCACCACGGTACCATCATCCAAAACTTCAAGACGGGCCTCAAACGGGTGGTTCCAGCCGAGGCCTAAAGAGCCTTGACGGTTTCGAGTTGAAAGGCTTGGATTATAGCTGCGTACCCACCGGAGTGGCACTCCTGGTACCCCGATTTCAAGATCTAGAACATCCTCTAAGTTTTGCAGCGTCTTGACCCCATTCGCTTGGGTCATCATCCAGCCTAGCCCGTCATCCAAACGTTGGCTTTCTAACCCATAATTGGCCAAAGTTTTTTGAATCGATGCCAGCCGCTCAACCACTGAGCCCCAGGTCTCGCCGAGCTGGGCTTGTATGTTTGCAAAGATCGCCCCCCAACTTAAGTCATCGAGTCCAGGTGGACGAAGAAGCACATTAAAGATGTCCCAGTCCACGGGTTCCGTGTTCTTCGAGTCGACAAAATATGCGCTGAAATCGATACGTGTGTCGCTGAAATTCCATGGGAACTGGAGCCCGGCATAATAAATAGGGATTACCCCCTGCTCTCCGGGCTGAAGCACGCCAGGAACCACACCGCCGCCGACACCAAATATCTTATCAGAGAAGCCAGCCGGCTGGGCGCTGGTCCAAAATCCACGGGTGACGCGTTGGCTTTCTAACGTTAAGAACGCGTTATCAGTCGCCGATAGCATTAAAAGCGGGGCGACCATAGATACCTCCCCGACGTTGGTATAGGTGAGCAAGATCACCCCGGTGCCGTGCCGCCCAAGAACGTGGGGCAACACGATGCCTAAGTCCAACTCCGGCGCAATTCCTGTCGCTTCAGTAACAATAAATTGAACAGGGCCAATGCCCATCTCTCCTAATAGATGCACCCGCACATCATAGAGACCTACCGGCAGCGTTGACGCGTCTAAAGACGTCACCAGCAATGTCGGCCCATAGGTTTCCGCCGAAAACGGGCCATAACTTGTGCCATTTTCAGCGATCAATTCAACCGTAACCCCGGGCTGAAAACCCGCGCCTTGCACCGCTAACTCAACCACCCCCGTGTTCGCATGGGTTGTGGGACTTATCCCCCCGATTCCTAGGGCAAAAGAATAGAGAGAGAGCGTATAGCCGGTGCCAGGCGTCGCCCCATATACCATAATATACCACGTTCCAGGCGGGAGCCCGGTCAACGTGAGGGTGTCTTGCCCGTCACAGACCACAACACTGTGTTCACCTTGTCCGCGGGTTGGAGGGCCCTTTGATGATAAATATACCTCAACGCAATCGCCTGGCGATGAGGCCACACCGAGGCGAATCGTCTGCCCATCGTCCACCGTAATTTTATAATAGGCCGGGTCGGATTTAGCGTCGATAACCCCACTCACTGTAGCGCCGTTATCGAGGGTCGTAAAAGTGATGAAGATGGGGGTCACAAGGGTGTTGTTTGCGCCAAAAATATCCCGTACTCGCCAATAATCGCCCACGGAGACGATAAGAAAATATTCGCCATTCAAGTCAACAGGTAAATTCACCGTGAAAGAGGCTTGATAGCTCGCCCCCGACGCAACAACATCAGCGTGAATCGCGCTCGCGATGCGAACGTCACCGACATCAAGTAGATCATCTTCAGATAGATACAGCGCATCCGTCCACTGCTCGAGGCCCGTCGCGCTGTCACCAATATTAGACACCGTGACCGTCACGTCGCTCGCCACGCCCACGGCGATCTCACCGGCACATTCCAGGCATTGTGGCCTAAGATCCGCGCCGTCGCTGCCGTCATACACTTCAATAAAGACCTGATCTGTGCCCCAGCTTTGCGTCCCTATTTGAATATGCAAATCGAGCCCTAAAGTCCCCGCCTCGGTGAGGACCGCAAAGCCGCCCACGGAGCCTTGAGATTGGCGCCCATCCGACAGCGCCCAAGCAACCTCTGCTGTGGGCGTTGGCGCGGCGCCGCTTAGAAAAGAGGACATCCACAGAGCGTCCCCTTGGGCCCTAAGCCCAGACCAACGTGGGGTCGCGATTTGAGTAGGCCGGTCCTGTAAAAGAGCATGTCTTTGCCCACTCTCTACCTCGACCCCTGCCCATAACCCGAGATCGTCCGCACCACGATAACTCACTCTCGGGGTGCTGGGATCACTCACCACCTGCGGTATAAAAAGCCCCTCATCATCTAAGATGCTGTTCCAGGCCACGTAAGCGTCAATGTCTGGTAGCCCTGGCGCCCAAAGGCCATTTTGAAGCCCAATCCAGCGCCAAGTGTCATCACCATCAATATCTAAAAGCCCAAGCCAGAGTTCTTGGTTGGGGAAGGCGAGCGCCAGGAAAAGCTGTTCTTGGTGATTGTGAATGGTGGCTAGACCCGCACCGATCCGAGCGGCGCTGGCGCGAGCATTTACCCATGATTCGCTCTTTGAGCTTAGATACCAATCTTGCCCAGCCATCTTAAAGCGCCCTTGGGGACCGTAGGCCACACGCAGCCGGTAAAACCCCTCAAATCCCTGGCTCTTCAATTCCAGATGAAATGGGCCTTCGCCGGTGAGCGCAAAGCCGCGTACCACCCGATCATGGCCCCAGGTGGTCCCTGAGACGCCCGACGCCAACGTCGAATTTGCCCCATTAACCACTTGTAGCCCCACCGAGCCCGGCTCCCCCGCCAATGACTCGAGCGCGTCAAAAGTCACAAAAACGCGATCGCCAGGACTCGCGTTCAGATCAAAACGGTCTATGGTGTCGTCACCGCCAATGAACCCCTTGACCACACTCCCAAAGAAGCCCTCCTCGCCCGCATCTTCTATAGGCGACAAAACCTGCGCATGAGCCTGATCATCATTAGGCTCCGTCTCGCCCACCTCATTGGCACTAAGAAAGCCAGATGCGTCAACCCAGAGCTCGTAAACATCCGGATGCACAATCCCCAACGGCGCCGTCACCTTAAAATGCACCACGCCCGTTGTCTCCAACGAAAAACCAGGCGGCTCCCCAGGCACCAACACCAGCGGGGTGATCCCATCACTTTGAAAAGCCTCTATTTGTAGAAGCT
>Ga0310121_10005299_pt1 | contig 11130 bp, 5 predicted proteins | sample CB27_Tmax_986_MG_FD_203504 | JGI IMG/M metagenome (GOLD analysis project Ga0310121, IMG submission 203504) | Marine microbial communities from Western Arctic Ocean, Canada - CB27_Tmax_986 | ecosystem: Environmental > Aquatic > Marine > Oceanic | place: Canada: Western Arctic Ocean | collected...
ACGGCTGAACCGACTGTTGCAGTTGTGCTCGACATCCTTGTCTGCACCTCCATTAATCGACAGAAAAACGAGATAGTAGTCGATCAACCCATACCCAACGCAATACCAAGTTTTCAACTGGCCAGGGCGGCCCTCCCCTAACCCCTCCCACAGGACTTCGGAGGGACCATTGGCAAGCCAATGGAACCCTCCGAAATCCTGTGGGAGGGGGATCGCTCGCCAGGAAATCACTGCAGCTATTCCCGGTGGGGCTTTCAGGTGACAATCGTTGCAGGCGTTAGTTGTCGGTAACCGACGGGTCAGGAGACCCATCCTCCTACGTTTTCGCTTGCGACTGCCCTGCGTCAAGGCAGTTCGAACACCTCACCCCCGTCGATCGTGACCATGGCTCGCCAGATATCTATGTCGATCGCATCGCCGACGAAGCGCACACTGCCATCGGCCGACAGCACGTGAACTCCTCCTGGATGTCGACTGCGGGCGGTCGCCGTGTTGGTTACTGGCGGGCTGAAACCCGGGGCACAGGGAAGATTTAGGTCGGGCCGGCTCATACCAGCCCGACACCAATTGTAACCCCAGCCGACCAGCACATCGGGGGCGGAGCTGTTGGGAGTGGTTTTCGTGAAGAGTAAACTACCTCCCGCCTGGGCCGTCATAAAGAACCCGCGCACATCCGCAGGGGAAGAATTGAAACCAGTTAGATATTCGGACATGAGCATGGTGTGGCTGGTGCCATCCATGATATCGCGGATTCTAGACCCGCGGTTCAAACCAAAGGCGGCCAGCCTGCTGGGCTTCCTCTTATCGATATCCGCCCGCTTCAGATCGCCATGGACATTGCCGCTAAAGAAGGCCAAATAGTTGGTCTTGGAAATATTCCAGTTGTGCGGCGGAGGGACGCTAACAACTTGTCCACCCATTCCGTCACTGGGGCAAAAAAAAGTCTGGACGGGCGTCGCCCGCATCGCGTCGGTCCATTGGTTAAAGTCATACCAAGGCGTGCTCATGTCCATATTGTCGAAGTTGCTGGTCTCCTCAAGATAGGGGTACAGCCAGACCAGGTAAGAGAGCTGCGGCGGTTCCCACCCCCATCGGGACGCACACGGGCCCGTACCATCGCCGCAGGTGAATCCGCGCGGAAAGCGACCCTGTGCACTGTGATGGTTGTGCAACGCCACGCCGAGTTGCTTGAGGTTATTGAGACATTGGGTCCGCCGGGCCGCCTCTCGGGCCGCTTGGACGGCAGGCAACAACAGGGAAACGAGGATACCAATGATGGCGATCACCACCAATAGTTCCACCAAGGTAAAACCGCGGAGGATCAGGCTGCTCGTTGAGGATGTGTTGCGGCGCATGATCAATCTCCTACGGTGGTAAGGAATTCATTGCGACTCGAACGAAATGCCGAGCTTGTTCTTGCCTGATTGAATCTCGACTTGCAGTATTGACTCGCTATTGTAACACGCGGCGACGGACCTTGTCCATTCCTCAGTCAACCGGCCGCCGGAAATGGGATCGGGCAAGCGAATTCACCTACCCGTCATGTAAATAAGTCAGAGGTAGGCTTTTCCAACAGTTTGTTCACCACACGTGCGTTGGTCAGCGACGCATCGGTCAACGTTTCGTCGCGGCCCGAATGCCGATAACTCAGCAGCTCATGGTCGAGGCCCATTTGATGCAGAATCGTCGCATGTAGATCGGCAACACTGACTCGATCGACGGCGGCCTTGTATCCCACTTCGTCCGTTTCGCCGTGGATGTGTCCGGCTTTGAATCCTCCGCCCGCCACGAGCAGCGAAAAGGCGTTGCGGTTGTGATCTCGTCCAGTACCATTCTGCGAAACCGGTAAACGGCCGAACTCGCCCGACCAGATGACGATCGTCTGATCCAGCAATCCCCGCTGCTTCAGGTCTTTGATCAATCCCGCTGTAGGCAGGTCAGTGTTGCCGCAGATGCCTGTCAGGTCTCCCTTGGTATTGTTGTGCGTGTCCCACGGTTGGAACGGTTTGGGGTGGATCTGCACAAACCTCACACCTGCTTCCACCAGCTTGCGGGCCAGCAAGCAACGCAGACCGTATTTCTGTGTGGACTCGTTGTCGAGCCCATACAGCTTTCGCGTCTCTGGCGACTCGCTGGAAATATCCAAGACATCGCTGGTTGCCAGTTGCATGCGGGCGGCCAGTTCGTAGTTCTGGATGCGTGTTTCCAGATCACTGTCCAGCGGAAATTTACGCTGATGCAGGCGATTCAAACGGGCCAGGAAAGCGAGGTTTTCGTGTTGTGCTCCTGCGGGCTGCGGTTGGGCAGGGCGCAGATTCAGCACCGGCGCTCCTTGCGCGCTGAACTCGGTGCCGCGATACAGTGACGGCAACCAGCCGGAACTCCAGGTCAGTGTCCCGCTGGTGTTGTAGCCCGCCGGATCACGCAGCACGACGTAGGCGGGTAAGTTCTGGTTCTCGGTTCCCAGCCCATAACTGATCCAGGATCCAAACGTGGGACGCCCCTGGAACACTTTGCCCGTCATGAACATGATCAACCCTTCGGTATGGTTGTTATGACCGGTGTGCATCGAGCGGACCAGGCACCAGTGATCGGCAACGCTGCCAATGTGGGGAATGACCTCCGACATTTCCATGCCACAACGGCCGTACCGTTTGAATTGAAAGGGGCTGCCCAGCAAGACGTTCTGCTCGCTGCCCGATTGGAACATTTCGACCTTGATCGAATGGGCCTTGCCGTTGTACTCGCGCAGCGCTGGCTTGGGATCGAACAAGTCCATCTGGCTGGGACCACCATTCTGCATCATCATGATGACCGCTTTGGCCCGTGGTTGGAAACGCGGCGATTTCTCGCGCAAATTGATCGCCGGCTGCGTGGCGGTTTCCAGGCCGTTCGCCTCCGTGGAGTCTATCAGCTGCAGGAGCGCCAGACTTCCCAGCCCGAGCCCCGTGCGCTCCAACAGTTCGCGCCGCGAAACGAGTGGCTTGTCGGCTAGCGGATCCGATGGTGGCATCGCTGATATCTCCTGTCCTTAACTCGACTTTCGCACTTTTTCATCCGAACGCCACCTCCGAGCTCTGCTCGTTGGAGCCATGATTTTGCACTAAAACGACAACAACCCGAAAACCCTGTCCTTGTCGTGTTTTTTTTAATCCGCCGCTTTCGCGGCGGAGTAAAAAAAACACGACAAGGGCTGTGGAGAACTGAATCACGGCGTCTAGTGCAGAATCATGGCTCCACCGAGCTCTGCTCGGCAGGGGCCAGAAAGTGCGAAAGTCGAATCTTAATCAATATAAAGGAATTCGTTCGTGTTCATGAGCATCTGACACAGGTTTATCAGCGCCGCGTCCGATGCGGGTTGGGTTTCCAGTTTCTCCTGCTGGCCGTACCTCCGAGCCTGGTTGGCCAACAGTGTCTGACACAACTGGAATTCTTCGGCACTTGGCTTACGAGCCAAGCCGAAGAGGAACACGGTTTCAATCCGTTTTACCCTGTCCATTCCTGCCGTTTTCATCACCCGCTCCGCGAAATGTTTTGCTTGATCGAAGGCAAAGGGACCATTGAGCATCAGCAAGGACTGCAACACGACGGCCGATGGTCGCCGGCAAGTACAATTATGGGCTACCGTGGGTTGGTCGAAAAGGTTCAACTCGGTGAGGTGGTAGTTGCGGCGGGCAAAGATGTAGATGCTGCGGCGGTATTTGCTGCTGGCGGTGGGAAGGCTTTTCACATCGACTTCAACACTGCCATCGGATTTTGGATTCAGGGGAACGGGAGGGCCCCCGGGGGTTCGATCCAGCACGCCACTTACGGCCAGCATGCTGTCGCGAATAATCTCTGACTCCAGCCTGCGCAGCGGCATCCGCCAAAGCAAGCGATTGTCAGGGTCAATAGAAAAGGGAGAGACATCCGGCTCCGTCTGGCGTGCCGCATCTCCTTGTCTTTCTGTCTCCTTGTCGTCCGTTCTCCCACTCTCAGACGCCTGACGATAGGCGGTAGACATGAGAATCGCTTTGTGCAGCCTCTTTAAACTCCAACCCTTCTCGATAAACTCTACGGCCAGCCAATCGAGCAATGCGGGATGCGTGGGAAGCGCTCCCGAGACGCCAAAGTTGTCGGGCGTCGCCACAATCCCTCTTCCGAAGTATTGTTGCCAGACACGGTTTACAAACACCCGCGCGGTCAGCGGGTGATTCGGTTGAATTAACCAGCGGGCCAGCGCCAGGCGGTAACCGCTGGAAGCACCGTCCGGTGCCGGTGCGGGAATCGCAAACGGATGCCGCGGATCATCGAGAACCGTGATCACGCCGGGTTGAACGGATGGTCCAGGGGTCTGGAAATCACCACGTCGATAGAGGAAAGTCGGTGGAGGGGGCGCGAATTCCCACAGCGCTTGGATTTTTCCGTATGTCTGCTTGGTCGATTGGAGATGCGCAATTTGCTCTTTCAAGGCCGCAGTCCGTTCACGGGTCGGAGCATCGAGTGACTGATCGATTTCGGCCGGGGATACGTTGACCGTCGGACCCAGTTTTTCTGCCAAGTAAGCCTCGACGGGACTTCTCTCGTCCTTTGCCTTACGCAGCGCCGCTGCCACATCCTCCCGGATGGGCTCGGGAATCGTGGCCAGTTTCTCGCGGAACCGCTTTTCTTTGAACGGTTTATGGGCCACGTTAATGCGTTGCTGCAGCTCGCCAATCTCGCCGTCCACACGGGCGTTGTGTTGGTCGATCTGTTGTTTTTCTTGCGCGGCCACGTCGAACAAGAACCGCTTTTTGGGATACTTCCAATTCTGCAGGTTGTAGGCGGGGGCAAATAGGGCCGCAAAGCGATAGTAGTCCGCTTGGGAAACGGGATCGAACTTGTGCGAGTGACACTGGGCGCATTGAAGCGTCAGGCCCAGCACGTTGGTCGACACGATTTGGACCGTATCGAGCAACACTTGCGTGCGAATGTCGCCGGTGTTCAGCTCCGGGTTATCGGACACGTCGGACGCCTGTCGTAAAAACCCAGTCGCCGTCAGTTGTTCGCGGATTTCGGGGGTAAATGCAACCGCTTCGCGCCAGTCGACCAACTCGTCACCGGCCAATTGTTCGATCAAGAATCGATCATACGGTTTGTCCTCGTTCAACGCCTTGATGACGTAGTCGCGGTATCTCCAAATCGCCTCGCGGGGTCGGATGGCGGCATCGTTGTCGGAACCTACGACGTCGACATATCCGGTGGCATCGAGCCAGTAACGTCCCCAACGTTCACCGTAATGAGGTGAACCCAACAGCCGGTCGATTAACTTTTCGTAGGCGTAAGGCGAGGTATCCGACAGAAAGGCCTGGATCGCGTCTGGACTGGGCGGCAATCCAACGAGATCCAAAGTCACGCGGCGCAGCAGCGTCGTACGATCCGCGTCGGGAGAGAACCCCAGATTTTTCTTTTCCAGTTCGCTAAGTAAAAACGCGTCGATTGGCGTGCGTACCCGATGTTGTTGACGTACGGTCGGCACTTCGGGGCGAACGGGTGGCTGAAAGGCCCACCAACCGCGATCCGCCGCGGTCACCGGTGGCGATTCCGCTACGGTGAGTGGTCGGTCTTCGTAGACAGCCGCTGCGCCCGTGTCGAGCCAGCGACGAATTGTCTCAAGGTGCGCCTTGGTCGGTTTTACAGGAGAATAGATGACGTTGTCCTCGACGGGCTTGTCGGGAGGCATCTGCCGTTTGATCAGTTTTTGATACAGCAAGCTATTTTCGGCGGATCCCCGTACAATCGCCGGGCCGTGCTTGCCCCCTTTGAGCAACAAGGGCAGTGATCGCAGATCCAGCTCGGCCTCACGCCCTCCCGTACCGTGACAGCTCCAGCAATAGGTTCTCAGAATAGGAACCACGTCGTTTTCGAACGTAGGGTGTTTGGCGACATCGTCTGCCGACTTAGAAGATGTCGGCGGCAGCGCCACAGGCATCAGCAGGAGATAGAAAAGTATGCCTCGAGACATTAAGCCCTCTCGGATAACGTCGTTAAGGATTTTGGTAGTGGTAGGTGCCGCGAGCCGAGCGGCACCAGTGCGGTGTCAATTCTAGCAACGCTGATTCACTTTAGTTTGCTGTCGAAAGAACTGTGCATTATACAAGATTCAAAACACTTAACGGCGTCGCCTCTCGGAGCGCAAGGGACTACAGCGCTCCGCGATTGGGATCATACTCGGGATTCGGCGTGGGCAGTCGCGCCTCGACGGATTTCAAGTAGCGCGCCAAGGCCTCGCGCAGCTGCTGTACCTTTTCCGGCTGGTCCCAGCGCCGTTCAATCTTTTCGCCGATATCATTCGCTAAGTTGTAAAGCTCGACGCGGTGGTCCTCGTAGTGATAGATAAGCTTCCAGTCCCCTTGACGGATTGCCGATTGGGGCCGTGTGTCAACGGTTCTTATATAATACGGAAAATGCCAGTACAACGTATCACGATTCCATCCTTTTCCCGAGGCGTCCCGCAGCAGCGGAACGATGGAGACACCATCCAGCGGACGATTCTCTGCCGGTGCAATACCAGCCAACTGGCAAATCGTGGGGAAGATGTCCATGCCGGCCACGGGAATGTCGCAGACGGTTGCCGATTGAATCACAGCTGGCCAACGCACAATCAACGGGACGCGGATGCCGCCTTCGTAAAGATTCCACTTGCTGCCCCGGAGCACTGATCGGAAGTGATACTCTGGGCTGCCACCGTTGTCAGACGTAAAGATGACGACCGTATTCTCCGACAAGCCAAGCTCGTCGAGAGCACCCAACAGTTGACCGATATAGTGGTCCATCATGGCGACGAAGGCGCCGTACATCGCCCGGTTACTGGGTGCACCCGTTGCGTCGGGCTTGTCGGCAAATTTGTCGTACAGCCACTTACAGCGTGTGTGAACCGGGTTGTGCACGTAATAGCTGGAGTAATAGAGCAGCATCGGCCTGCTCTTGTTGTTTTTCAAAAAGTCGATCGCTTTTTCGGTCATGGCGTGGGGCGGATATTCGCCACTCCGAAAGTGTTCGAATTGGCGATCACTGTAGGTATAAGGGTGGCTGCCTCGGTCTTCATCCCCGAACCTGAAGCCTTGCGCTAGGGGTCCGTGCGTCGGGCTCCAGCCTAGATAGCCTTGATGGTGCTGGTTGACATGCCACTTGCCGAAAAAGCCGGTCACGTAACCGGCCTCTTGCAGCGCCTCGCCGATGGTCACCTCGTCCAGTGCCAGCTGCTCGGCGTACGGCGGTGAAAGTAGCGGCGCGTTGGGGACCTCTGGCCCGGAGTTTTTCGACTGAATAACGAACTCGAATCCCAGCCGGGCGGGCGAACGCCCCGTCAGAAACGCCGCCCGCGACGACGAGCAAATCGGTGAGGGTGCGTAGGCGTTGGTGAACCGCATCCCCCGCGCGGCGAGACGGTCGAGATGAGGCGTCTCAAAAAAAGTGTCACCGTAACAGCCGAGTTCATTCCAACCCAGATCATCGACGAGGATAAATACGATGTTCGGTGGGCGGTCAGCGGCAGCGCGCGAGGCGACGGCGGGCACCAGCACGAGAAGCGTGATGATCAGCCGCATGTTGTGTTTCCACTGGCGGCAATTCATTTCTCGATCCCTCTGTCTTCGCCATGAACGCGATGGGGTTCTCAAGTCATAGCCACTGACGTTGTTCACCCGTGAGCGAGCTCACGGGGGTCTCCCAAACAGTCGATTAAGACAGTAGCAACAAAACAAGCTACCGGCTACGGGTCGATCATATTACCGCCGCTGCCTTAAAAGTTTAGCCGATTACAGCCTGTTTTGGTTGTACATAGGTCCGGGTTCCGCCGACTTTGGGACGGCGGCCCAACCCCCTAACGGGGGGCGAAACACTCACACGACGCTTGCGCTCACCCGCAATTTCAAGTTTGTCTACACCGGGAATTTTTTCCGAAAAATCTGGTCTGGCGAAGAAAAGGGCTTGCAATGCCAGAAGTTTCATCTATTTTGAAACTGTCGTAGGAGTCCACGGACAATTCAGATCTCATGAAGTTTAGATAACCACTGGAAAACGCCACTGGCGACGAAAAAACCGTAGACTTCGGAACACGTAGAAAACGTGTTTCAGCGTGTACGGTTTTTTTTATTGGTCTGACCGCGGTCATGCTTAGTCGAGTAACGTTCGAAAACCGGCGAGTATGGTCGCACTTAACGACGGGGGGTCTCTAATGTTCTCATCTAACTCGATTCGGTCTTCTGGCTATTACATTCTGTTTCTCTCTGTTGCCGCGGGTGTGCTCTTGATTGGCGATGTGGCGCGAGCTGCCCTGGTCCACCGTTACCAAGGCGAAGGCAACGCTCAGGACTCGGCGGGTAGTGATGACGGCACTTGGAATGGAAATGAAGCCTATGACACCGGCCTGTCCGGGCAGGCGTTCAGTTTCGATGGTGACAAGGGAGCCGATACCGGTGTGCATTTCAGCGGGCCGGGGATTCCGACGTCCGGCGACTGGACGATCGCGTTCTTTATGAAGAGCACATCAGTGTCCGGATTGGCCGTTCCCGTTTCGCAAGGACATTCCAATGCAGACGGACTCGCCTTTCAGTACGGGGCGTGGGGTCAGCCCGTCCTGACAGTATCTGGTTTTAACGATACTCCTTCCCGTTTTAACGACACTCAACAATGGGAAGATTATCCCGATACCGACACAGACTGGCATCACGTCGCCCTAACCCACGACAGCGGCTCGTTGACAAACACTATGTACCTGGACGGCGCTCTTGCAAATGCTCAAATCTACAATGGTGGGCACGACCCCAAAACAGTTGATATGCCTAATTCTACTTGGGACGCCCCCTTCACAAACGAAGGCCCCTCTCCTTTGAGATTCGGAGACGACGTCCATAATGGTAATCGGAATTGGAACGGCGTCCTCGATGACGTGCAGATCTATGACATCACGGCCAGCGCCATCCAGATAAGTGATCTGGCTGCTAATCCCGGCTCAGTGATCCCCGAGCCGGCGTCCTTTGCCTTGAGCATCCTGGGACTGCTGAGCGTCGTCACCTTATTCAGTCGTCGACGGAAGTGATGTACAATGGGCTGAGGCCCAGTTGGGAAAGACGATATCGACCCTTAGCTTAGCCTCCAAACGAAACATTAAGCCCCGTAGGAATGTCCGACGGGGCTTGTTTATTGCGCAGGCGATCGGCAAACTAGGTTCGTTGTTAGTTCTCCCGGGACAGCTCGTTGTATCCCTGGTCCGCGAATGTTAGCCTCCACGAAAACCACCCGCATCCGATTCTGCCGATTCGACTCACGAAGCACGTTGCATTTTTTGGTGCCTTGACCTGTATTCGGAGAGTTTCCGTTGACGAACGAAGGTTGCTTGGCGTGGCTGGCGATGATGGTTCTAATGGCGGCCATCTGGTTGCCCGTATCCGAATCGGGTGCGATCGAACTGGATTCGTTATTGGATAACGAGACTGGTTACGCTCCTCACCCCCAGGAAACGATATTCCATCCGAGGTTATTGCCATTGTGGTTGCAGGCTCTCGGCCGGCCCGAGGTAGATCTTCAGCGCCAAGCAGCTCAAGCGATGGTGAAAGCGCATCGTCAAGGCATGAGTCAATTGGATGAGGCAGCACCTCAGCTGATCGAAACCCTTCGGGATAAAGAATTACACTCGGTGGTTGCCTTTGATATCGCCCGCGCCTTGATTGAATTGGACGCCATCGAGGCCGCTGAAACCCTGAGTGAATTGGCCCGACGTGAAGGTTTGGCCATGTCGTTGCTGGTAGAACCAGCGCTGGCCAAATGGGATTTCCAGCCAATCCGCGACGTCTGGTTGGCACGTCTGGTTCAGGGAAGTGTAGAACGTCCGTTTCTCGTGCTGGCCATCGAATCACTTGGACAAGTCGCGGAGCCGCGGGCGATCAAGGGACTCGTTCAACGAGCGCTCGATCCAAATGGCGCCAGCGATCTTCGCATCAAGAGCGCACGGGCCGCTGGGAAAATTCAACGTGAAGGCTTCGAAGAGGACGCGGAAAAGCTACTTCAGCCACCGTCCGATTCGCGACTTATCAATCGGCTCGTGGCGACGCTATTGCTGCGGCATCACGACGGATCGGCTGCTGAACAACTCTTACTCAAGCTGGCGGTCGATCCTGAAGGCGCCGTCGGAGCTTTGGCGTTGGCTCGCTTTGCCGAACTGGATCCCTCGCTGGTCGAACCCGTCAATGAGGAGATTGCTTCGAGTCAGGACGCCAGCGTGCGCCGGCTGGCAGCCGAGTTGCTGGTTGGACAGCGGACTGCTGAAGCGGCGGAGCTCTTGGGGCCACTGCTAAACGACGCAATCCCCGATATCCGCATCTATGTTGCGGATTCGCTGGTTGAATTGGATGAGGACGACGCCTTGCGAAGTGCGGTTCGAGAGGCTGCCACCAGGATGCTCCTGACAAATCAGCCCCTTGGTCTTGAACAGTCCTCCATGGTCCTGGGAGCCGTCGATCATGAACCCGTTGCCGATCGATTGGTAGAGCTGTTGGAAGCGGAAGAAGCGCCGGTTGGGTTGGCCGCGGCCTGGGCGCTTCGTGAACTCGCCGTTGAGGAGACCGGCGACGCGATCTTTGACAAACTGCGTCGCGTGACAGATCGAACGATTGTGTTGGATGCGGAGCTGTGGAAGACATGGAACAACGATCCGCACCCGACGGTCGATTTCAAATCTCTCGACGCGACTTACAAACAGCTCGATCAGCTGATGCAGGCGCTGGGAATACTCCAGTACGATGCCTGCGCGGATTATTTGAAGAAGTTTTTGCCGACGCCACCGACACGAGGCCCAGCGGATCCTCCCGCCGTGGCGGCGACGTTAATAGTGAACTGCCGCGCGAACGCGATTTGGTCGTTAAGCCGGGTGGCTACCGCGGATGCGCGGCGAGAAGTGATTGCGACGCTCCTCGAATTGGTTCAAAAAGCCTCGGCCGTCGGCCCAGACGCGGAACCGGCTGACACCCGCGCAGCCGCAGCGCTTGGCCTGGCGCATTTGGAGGCCAAAGAAGCCATACCCATTTTGCGGAAGTATCGGGGCGAGAAAGCGCGTCACGACAAAGTTGGTGCTACCTGCGGTCGCGTGCTGCATGATTGGGCTGGTGATCC
>Ga0310121_10005300_pt1 | contig 11130 bp, 10 predicted proteins | sample CB27_Tmax_986_MG_FD_203504 | JGI IMG/M metagenome (GOLD analysis project Ga0310121, IMG submission 203504) | Marine microbial communities from Western Arctic Ocean, Canada - CB27_Tmax_986 | ecosystem: Environmental > Aquatic > Marine > Oceanic | place: Canada: Western Arctic Ocean | collected...
GGCCATCTACCTATCCGACCGGATCATCTTCTTCACGCGACAACCCGGCCGTATCAAGGCTAACATACCGCTCGAGTTCAAAAATGGGCGGCGCTTTCCACGTAAGGAGGAACTCTTCGAGCAACCGGGCTATATTGAGATGAAGCGTCAGCTGTTCGCCATGATGCGCGAAGAGATCACTGGTACAACCGCCTGAACGAGGAACGTCGCCAGACATCGTAACAAAGCCCGAAATCGGAACATAACCATTAAGGGAGGGAACCATGAGTGTTACAAAGCGTATATTCAGAGCTACCACAAAGGAGGAAAACATGAGTGTTACAAAGCGTATATTCAGAGCTACCACCACATTCGCCTCGATCACCTGCATCGTTAGCGGATTGAGCCTGGTGACGCCGTCTCCAGTGCAGGCGGCCGAGGAGATCGACATCGCGATCATCTCATTCTCGCCCTACGCCCCCTGGTACATCATCCAGGAGAAGGGTATGGCCAAGGGACTCGACATCAACGTCCGCCTCATCGAGGACATAGCGGCCAAGAACGCCGCCGTCACCAGCGGCAAAGTACCGTGCATACTGAACACTCTTGACTCGGTCGTCGTCGCCCGTGCCGCCGGAGTGCCACTCAAGGTCATCGCCATACCGGCCATGTCCTACGGTCTTGACGAGATGGTGGTCGACGCATCGATCACCTCGGTCGACCAGTTCCCGGGCAAGAGCTACGGCGCCGACTACGCATTCCTAAATCATATGTGGATGCTTTTGACGCTCAAGGACGCAGGCATCCCCCTCGACGCCTTATCGCATAAGATCATGCTACCCCAAGATGCGGCGGCGGCGTTCGTCAGCGGCAACGTCGACATCGACGTAAACTACAAGCCGTTCTCAACCCAGTCCCTTACCCGCGACGGCGCCCATGTGCTAAAAACCAGCCTCACGGATCGGACCTGGGAGCGTGGATTGATCTCGGAATCCATCGCTTGCAACGAGACCTGGCTCAAAGACAACCCAAGCACCGCCAAGGAATTGCTGCGCGCCTGGTTCGAGGCCATCGATTGGTGGAAAAAGAACCCGGATGAAGGCAACGATTTGATTGCCAAAGGCCTCGACTGGCCGGTGGCCGATGTCCGGGAGGTCCAGTATGGTGCCATCATGCTGAGCCTCGATCAGAATCTTGGCGCTTTTGGCATCGGTGGCGGCAAGCCGGTCTGCGCGAGCCTGCCCGATGCAATGCCCCTGGGACCATCCGAGCCGAGTGGCTGGGGCGCCACCCTGTTCGGCGGCCGGCCGGATTGCGAGGCCGGCTATTTGCCCGCCACCTGGGACCTGTTCGGCAACCTCTATAAGGAAGCGGGAGTCACCGACGTCACCGCTCCGGCGAGCGACGGTCTCGATTCCAGCGTCCTCGAGGGATTGGCCGCTGACGGTGTTAACAAGACCTATTCGTCCAACGCCTGGATTGGGCGAATCGGACTGTAAGCTAAGTCGCTAAGGCCGGGTGTCAGGTCACCGGGCTCCGTGACTGGCTCGGTGATTCTGGCTGCTTTGTGCAACCAAACAGGACGAGGAGACGATGTGATGACTGATCCGAAAACCGGCGAGTTTCGGGGCAACCGCAACCTAAAGCGCTTGCGGCGAATCTCGCAAAGCAAGCAGGACGAAGAAATTCAACGGTCCCTGGAACTCGGGCTCGAAGCCGCGGAGTCGATTAATGATCGCAGCATATCGCTGTTCAGCCGCGGCCATCAGCCGGCCTTCGCCGGCATAAACACGTTTATGAAGATGCCCTATTGTGAGGACGTTCGAAAGGTTGGCGACTATGAGGCAGCGTTCGTCGGCGTGCCGTTCGATACCGGAACGACCTACCGCCCTGGGACCCGCTTCGGGCCCCAGGCGGTGCGCCGCATCTCGGCGGTCTACGACGGCTATTCCGTAGACGGCGGGGTCGACATCTTCGAAGAACTAGACATCTGTGACGCCGGAGACGTGTTCGTGATTCCAGGCAATATCGAAAAGTCGTTCGACCAGGTCTCCAAGGCGATCTCGCACATCTACACCTCGGGTGCCTTCCCGATCATCTGCGGCGGCGATCACAGTCTGGGCTATCCCAACGTCCGCGGCATCGCACCGCATATCGACGGCAACGTGGGCATCATCCATTTCGACCGGCATATCGACATGCAGGACATGGATATGGACGAACGGATGCACACCACGCCCTGGTTCTGGACCTCCAACAACCACGAAAGCGTGGAGGTTCACGGCTCGCATCGCGCCCATAGCCATATGCACGACGTCGGACTCAGTAACTGCCCGCCCAAGAACCTGGTGCAGATCGGGATCGGCGGCTGGTACGGTTCTCGGCCCGGTTCCCAGGTCGCCAACGAGCGCGGGTCCAGCGTCATGACCATGAAGGACGTCGAGGAGTTGGGCGTATACAAAGCCGCCGAGATGGCGCTGGAACTCGCCTGGAAAGGCGCTAAGGCGGTCTATCTGTCGTTCGATATCGACAGCATCGACCCAGGCTTCGCGCCCGGGACCGGAACGCCGGAGCCCGGCGGATTCACACCGCGCGAGGCGCTGGAGATGGTGCGCCTAATCGCCCGCGAGGGCCTCTGTGGCATGGAAGTCGTCGAGGTCTCGCCACCCTACGACGTCAACGACAACACTTCGCAGCTTGCCTGCCGGGTGATGCTGGATGCGCTCGGCACCATGGTGGTCGAGAGGAAGATCGGCCATCGCGACCGGGTAATGTCTGCGGATGACTAGGGGTCATGATCGGAATTATCTTCCTGGGCCTGTTGCTCGGCATACAGCACACCATGGAAGCCGACCACTTAACGGCCTTGGTGAGCATCATGGCGGGCAAGTGATTTGAAAAAGCGCGCGGGCAATCCACCAGAGCGTCCCGAATTGTTCTTCTTGAGACTTACCGCCCACAAAGCGCAGCATAGGGCTCATTTGCACAGTACCTGCGACAGTGCCCAAGGCTTTGTGCCCAACGCTCAAGATCAAGCCATAAAAGGCCCGGTGATCGCAAGCGTCAAATCCTCCCACTGGATATTCAGGAACATCCATTTGCCGTCAGGCGAGAAACAGATCCCCGTAATCTCACTGTCGCCGTCATTCATGACATTGCGCGCAAAGTAAAGCAAGCGACCATCGGGTTTGAGTACCCGCACGCCATTGGGTGCGTCGCCGTCCTCAGCCAGGAATATATCGCCCCAGGGCGATACCGTAACGTTGTCAGGGTGATCAAAATCACCATCCCCTTGCGCCTGGGCAATCAACGTCAGAGTATCGGTTTGCGCCGCTTTGGCGATATCAAGCCGATACAGTTGCCCACGACCTTTTGGACCGCCATCAGTGGAGCACAGGTACACGCTGGACCCATCGAACCAGGCGCCCTCTCCACGCGAAAAAATAGCGCCACCGCGTTGGTGTGCCTGCGTACGCGTATGCGTATCGGCGGCTGTTGGATCAGTGATGTTCACCCACTCAACTGCAAACTGGTCGCCGATCTTTGGGCCTTCAGACAGGTCGAACCGATTCTGTCCCTGAACTTTCAGTGCCTGCAAATGCCCGCCCACAAAAGGTTGCTCGGGACTATCCGGCACATGACGGTAAATAGCGCTTTGGGAGGCATCCTCGCTGAGGTAAGTTATGCCCGATGTCGGATCAAAGGCAGCCGCCTCGTGGGGAAAACGCCCCAGCGCTGATAACCGATGTGGGGCCTGCACGGAAGATGCTCCTGGATCACAAAGAAAAACATAACCGTGCTCCACTTCCTCGCAACTCAACCAACCATAAGGTGTCGGCCCACCGGAGCAGTTACGTGAAGTCCCCGTCAATACCATGTTGCTTGCACGTAGCGCAGCGCTCGCGCGATCGATCACCAGCCGGCTGACCCCACCCCCCCGATCAGGCGCGGCGGCAAGTCGGATATCGACCGGGGTACCTTTGTGAATCTCGTGGTTACGCATGATGATCCAGGTGTCTTCTTCTCCGGGAAAACAAGCCATGCCATCCGGCGCAGATGGTGCATTAAGGCCGTCACTCATGACGTCACCGACCCGCTGTAACACCTGATAGGAAAAGTCCGGCGGCAAATCGATAATGCCTTGGGGGTCGGCAACCAGGCCGACGGCTTCATCCCAACTGGTCCGGGCTTTATAAGCCCAACTGAACGCGCCAGCAGCTGCAGCCGCGGCGACCCCGGCACCGAGAAACGAGCGGCGGGATACTTTCGGGAGCATTGTGAAAGACATTGGGCTAAGTCCCGTTATCCGGAACCACAACGATCTGTGCAATCACTGTATGGGCTGGTTGTTCCAGCACAAACAGAATCGAACGTGCAATGTCTTCAGCCTCAAGGCATTGCCCATGGTTGTCATAGAACTCGTCGCCACGCTCGGCACTGAAAAAGCGCGTTGCTGCAAAATTGGTTTTCACCATGCCCGGCAGCACTTCTGAGACGCGGATACCGGTCCCGGCATATTCTTGTCGCAGCGTTTCACTGAAACCGTGCACTGCAAATTTGCTTGCGGCGTAAGCACCGCAGCCAGCAACCGGAGCCAAGCCCTGCGTCGAACCGATGTTGACGACGTGCCCATGCTCCCGAGCGAGCATGCCCGGCAGCATGGCCGCGGTCACCTGCATGAGGCCGGTCACATTGGTCTGTATCGTTCCGGCCCACTGGTTGATATCACCTTCATGGAAAGGCTGGCGTCCGCCGATATCACTGCCGGCGTTATTCACCAGAATATCGACCGCTTGCCAGTCTTCGGGCAGTCGGTCAGGCAGGCTGGCGGCAGATACAGCGTCGGCCACATCCAGCTCTACGGCCAGGCCAGGTCCAGGCAACTCATCGAGTTGTATCTGCAAGCGCTCAAGACGGCGAGCGCAGCAGATTACCCGCGCTCCTGCATGGCTCAGCATGCAGGCCGTTGCATGGCCAATGCCCGCACTGGCTCCGGTCACAAGGGCTGTTTTTCCCTGGAGTGTTGTCATTGGTGTCTCCTGATCTGGGCCGTGGTTTGGATTGATGACGAAAGTATAATGTGGCGACGTCTGCCCCTAAACGCCATCTTTATAACCTTATGCCCGAAAAGACCCTGCATCAGCTGATCGATCAGCTGCGTGATGAAATCAGGCAGTTGCCTGCAGCCGACCACAGCGCCCGTGACCGCCTGAACATACTGGTGGCAAATCTTGAGACACGCCTGGAAGTCTCCGGCGAGGAGAGTCACGATACCCTGGTCAACAATGTCCAGGAATCGATCCGCCAGCTGGAGGTTGAACACCCACGCACAACAGGGGTGCTCAATCACATCATGATGGCTCTTAGCAATATGGGCATCTGAACCTGCCCCCGATCAGTCCATCCCCAGTTCTTTTAGCTTGCGGGTCAGGGTATTACGTCCCCAACCGAGCCATCGGGCAGCTTCCTGTTTGCGGCCACGGGTAAAAGTGAGCGCGGTACGCAGCAGTACACGTTCGAAGTCCGGGCCAACCTCGGAAAGAATGTCGTGGTGTCCCTCGGACAAACGATCTGCTACGACCCGGCCCAGCAGTTGCTGCCAGGTCTGAGCCGGCTCACCGAGGCTGGCCGCGGTGTTAAAACCGGACGGCAGATCGGTCAGTGTAACGGTCCGCCCGGGGGCGACAACGGTGAGCAATCGGCACAAGTTTTCCAGTTCACGGACATTACCCGACCAAGGAGCCTCACAGAGTACCGTCATCACCACCTCATCCAATTGCTTCGAGTCAACCTGTAACTCATGCGCAGCCCGGTCCAAAAAAACCCGGACCAAAGCGGGAATATCCTCGCGCCGTTCACGAAGCGCCGGCAAGTGAATGCCGATCACGTTAAGCCGGTGGTACAGGTCTTCTCGAAATCGGCCTTCGCGAACTCGCCCTTCGAGTTCCTGATTGGTCGCGGCGATCACGCGCACGTCCGCTGCTATTTCCTCGTGGCCACCCACCCTAAAAAAGGTGCCATCCGAAAGCACCCGCAACAGCCGAGTCTGCAGATCCAGCGGCATGTCACCGATTTCGTCCAGAAACAGCGTTCCGCCCGCGGCTTGCTCAAAACGCCCCTGGCGCTGGCGCTCGGCACCGGTAAACGAACCCTTCTCGTGACCAAAAAGTTCTGACTCCAGAAGATCAGCGGGAATGGCCGCGGTGTTGATGGCAACAAAAGAACGCTCTGCCCGTGGACTGTTGCGATAAATCGCACGCGCGACCAGTTCCTTGCCAGTGCCAGACTCACCAGAGATCAACACGTTCATGGCCGAACCGGCCAGCCGACCAATCATGCGAAACACGGCCTGCATGGCCGGCGCCTCGCCAATCATGTCGCCACTCGGTGCAACTGGCGCCTTAGGCGTCTCCTGGCCGGCTTTTTTCTGCAGGGCTCGCCCGACCAGCGCTACCGCCTCTTCCAGATCGAATGGCTTGGGCAGGTACTCAAAGGCGCCGCCGCGATAAGCCGACACCGCACTGTCGAGGTCCGAGTGGGCAGTCATCACAATGACCGGCAGGTCGGGCAACTCATCGCCCAGCGCCTTTAGTAGATCGAGGCCACTGGTGCCAGGCATGCGGATATCGGTAATAAGTACATCAGGGGCGCGGCGCAGGGCGCGGCCGAGCACATTGTCGGCGTTATCGAAAACGGTAGGTGCAAATCCGGCGCTGGTAAGCGCTTTTTCAAGTACCCAGCGTATAGACGCATCATCATCAACCACCCAGACTACAGGCGCCGGTCTCATTGTGCTTCCCCTACTGGCAGGGCTAGCACAAAGCAGGTTCGGCCCGGCTCACTGGTGCACTCGATCGAGCCGGCATGACGGTGAATAATTTCCTGGGCCAACGCAAGACCCAGGCCAGTACCCTCGGCCCGTCCCGTCACCATCGGAAAGAACACCCGGTCAATCAGCTCGGGATCGATTCCCGGTCCGTTATCCGTGATTGAGGCCTCTACGACTAGCCGATGTCGTTGGTTACGCAAGGTGTACTGTCGCCTGACACGGGTCCGCAGGCTAATCTGCCCACGCCTTTCCATGGCCTGTACCGCGTTACGCACAATATTGAGCACCACCTGGATCATCTGCGCGCGATCCCCGCAGACATCGGGGATGCTCGGGTCATAATCGCGCTTGAACTCTACCCCTTCCGGTGACTCGACCAGTATCAGTTTGCGCACATGTTCGAGGACCGAATGCAGGTTAAACGGCTGGCGATCCATGGCCTGAAAGCCGCCGGTCAACCGATCAACTAATCGGCTGAGGCGGTCCGCCTCGTGGGTAATAATATACGTGTACTCGCGCAGCTCACGCCGTGGTAATTCCCGATCCAGCAATTGCGCCGCACCACGCAGGCCGCCCAGGGGATTTTTGATCTCATGCGCCAAAGCACGCACGATCTGATTCAGGGCATCCTGGCGTTCATGTACCCAGGTATCTCGCGCGATACGCGTCAACTGGTCGACTCGGTCGAGCTCAATGATCATAAAACCACTCTGGTGCTGTACGCCAAACGGTGACACCGTGCAGTCAACGCACAGCGTGTTCGCATCACCCAGACGCACCAGTGTTTCCTCGCGCAGCGTTGTGGTGTCCCCCTGCTCCGCAGCCATTAACGCTGCCTGCAAAGTGATGCCCAACGGCACCAATTCGCCTACCTCACGACCCACCCCGCGTTGAATACTGGTCGCCAACAATGTCTCAGCGGCGGGATTCATGAAACTGACCCGCTTATCTGCATCAACGACCAGTACGGCCGTGGTAAGCGCCTCTAGAACCTGCAGATAGTCGACAGTCTGGGGTTGGTTCATCTGATTTGCACCATATTGGTGCATATTAACTCAGAACAGGCGGCGGTCCAGGACAACTCGGGCTGCCGATGCCCCGCTCAGACGCTGTAATACATATCGAACTCGACCGGGTGTGTCGCCATCCGCAGACGCTGCACCTCTCCCATCTTGAGTTCGATATAGCTATCGATCATATCGTCGCTCATGACACCACCCACTTTGAGGAATTCACGGTCGACGTCAAGAGCGTCCAGCGCCTGATCAAAAGAATGCGCTACCGTTGCGATCTCGCTCTCTTCTTCGGGCGGCAGATCGTAAAGATCTTTGTCCATCGGGCCGCCCGGGTGAATCTTGTTCTGGATGCCATCCAGTCCGGCCATCAGCAAAGCTGAGAACGCCAGATAGGGATTCGCGGTGGGGTCGGGGAAACGCACCTCAACCCGCCGCCCCTTGGGGTTGCTGACATGGGGAATTCGACACGAAGCCGAACGGTTACGGGCCGAGTAAGCCAGCATGACCGGCGCTTCAAAACCGGGCACCAGGCGCTTGTAACTATTGGTGCTGGCATTGGTAAATGCATTCAGCGCCCGGGCATGCTTGAAAATACCGCCGATGTAATACAGCGCGGTCTCGCTTAGGCCGCCATATTCATCGCCAGCGAACATATTGTCACCGCCTTTGAATATGGACTGGTGCACATGCATGCCGTTACCGTTATCTCCCACCAGCGGCTTGGGCATAAAGGTCGCAGTCAACCCATGGGCGTGGGCTACATTGTGGATACAGTATTTGTAAATCTGGGTCTGGTCAGCCTTGGCGACCAGGGTGTCGAATCGCACGCCGATCTCGCCCTGTCCCGCAGTGCCAACCTCATGGTGGTGCACTTCTACCCCGAGGCCCATGTCCTCCATGGCAAGACACATGCTTGAGCGCACATCCTGTAGCGAATCAACAGGCGGTACGGGAAAATAGCCGCCCTTAATGCCGGGACGGTGGCCGGTGTTACCCTCTTCATAATCCTTGCCTGAGCTCCAGGCTGCCTCGACCGACTCGATGTGGTACGCCGCTTCACTCATCTCGTTGGACCAGCGTACAGAATCAAAAATGAAGAACTCGGGTTCAGGGCCAAAGAAAGCATCGTCGCCGGTGCCGGTTGACTTGAGATAGGCCTCAGCCCGCTTGGCAATAGAACGCGGATCACGATCGTAACCCTGCATAGTCGCAGGTTCGACCACGTCGCAGCGCAACAATACTGTGGTGTCCTGCATAAAAGGATCGACCACCGCAGAGTCGGGATCAGGCAGCAAGATCATGTCTGATTCATTGATGCCCTTCCATCCGGCAATCGATGAGCCATCAAACATCTTGCCCTCTTCAAAAAGGTCGGCATCAACCACGGACGCCGGCACGGTCACGTGTTGCTCTTTGCCGTGCGTGTCGGTGAAGCGGAAATCGACAAACTTGGCGTTTTTATCCTCGATAAACTTTAAAGCGTCATCAGCTGACATGGGGACGGATTCCTCGACGGTTAACGCGCCACATCAGGACCGGTGCAATGCCCGGACTCTAGAAGCGCGCGGTGAAAAATGAAACAACAACTAAGCCTGCCTGTAACTAAAGCAAATTACGTGCCAGCGAAAAAGTCCCGTATTGGCGTTCTTAATTAGTGCATTAGCACTAATTTAGTGCGTCATGATTTAATTATGCACTATTTTTGTGCACTTCTGTCTTATTTTCGTACCCGTATGCAGATTAGCACCTCTTCTTCGCTTTCTTGCGTACTTAACAACTCGTGACCGTGAATCCGGCACCAGGCAGGAATATCAAGCAGGGCTCCCGGGTCGGTACAGCGAACAGACAGCACATCCCCTTGCCTTAGGGTCGCTACCCGATCCTGGGTACGAATGACCGGCAGCGGACAGAGCAATCCGGTTGCATCCAGTTGATACGTGCTCACAGGTACCAGTCTTCTAGCACTTCATCCACCGTGAAGGGCGCCACCTGCAATTCGCGTTCGATACCGTCCCGGCTGACGAACTGAAAGCTGACACTTTTTGCATCGCGGCCCTGTCCGAAACGCGCCGCAATCCGGGCAGCCAGCTCCACATCGGCGGCATCCCTCTCGCCTTCAACAAGCGTCAGTGGTCCGTTATGACTGGTCATGTCGAGGTAAGTAAAACGTTTGCGGTAACCGCGCAGGTAACGGGTCTCGCCAGCATCGCGGGCAACGATCACCTTGAGATGTGGCTTTGGCCGCAAATGCCGCCCGACCTTGAGCAACATAATGTCATCCAGGTCATAGTCTCGCTTGGCCCGGCTTTGCCATAGATCGCGCAATTTGCGGCTATAGGCAGCATCGGTCAAAAAACAGCAACCACCGGCAGGTTGTGCGTAATCTTCGATCCCCAGCTGGCGGGCCAAGGCGATCTGCGGCTTACGGGTACGCCCGGAAAACCCGTACAACTGCTCACGATCAACCCAGCCCTCACGCTCGGGCAAGGTCGGTGGCTGTAGCTGCGCACAAAGCGGCCGCAACAAACGGTCTTTCGCTCCTGACTCACGGGCCACCACCGGAAAAGTATCCCGGCGCTGGGACATTGGCCGCTGACCCAGCACTTCACCGGTAATAATGAAATCAAAATCATGTGCCTGCATCCACTCCAGAGCCTTTCCCACCATGAAGGTTTTGCAGTCCAGGCAAGGATTAAGGTTTGCGCCGTAGCCATGACGAGGGCGCAGTAACACCGACTTGTACTCCTCAATCACATCGACAATGTGCAGGGGCATGCCTAACTGCTCGGCGACCCACAACGCATTGTTGCGCCGGGGTTTTCGGTTCGGATTATTGCGGATAGCATGGGTGTGGCCCTCGACACAGAATCCGGTAAAAAAGTTAAGGCCCTCGACATGCAGTCCCTGATCCTGCATTACGCGGGCCGCCAGCATGGAGTCCAGGCCACCCGATATGAGCGCAACCGCCCGGCGGGTTCCAGGTATATGAGCAACGGCTTTCATAAGTTGGGATTGTAGCAACTCGACTTATCTGTGCCAGCCAGTGCGAGAGCAAACTATCGGATAAAACCCCTGCCGTTATAATGCGTCGCTCAACCCGTATTTGCGCTGGGAGCGAAAAACGTTGCATTTCCAGGACCTGATCCTGCGCCTCCAGGCGTACTGGGCTGGGCAAGGCTGTGTGCTCATGCAGCCTTACGACATGGAGGTCGGAGCCGGCACTTTTCACACTGCGACCTTCCTTGCGGCCGTGGGTCCGGAGCCGTTGCGCGCGGCCTATGTACAGCCCTCACGCAGGCCAACAGA
>Ga0310121_10005301_pt1 | contig 11128 bp, 14 predicted proteins | sample CB27_Tmax_986_MG_FD_203504 | JGI IMG/M metagenome (GOLD analysis project Ga0310121, IMG submission 203504) | Marine microbial communities from Western Arctic Ocean, Canada - CB27_Tmax_986 | ecosystem: Environmental > Aquatic > Marine > Oceanic | place: Canada: Western Arctic Ocean | collected...
TGAAGCCCTGTTTCTCGGCGGCGGCCCGTACCTCCGCCTCGTCAAGCAACTCGTCCACCGGATGTGCGCCTTCCATTTCCTTCTTGTGGAGCTCGATCACCGCCAGCCAGCCGGTCTTCTTAACGCAGCGCATCGCCTCTTTGAGCAGTGCCTTGTAGTCCTCGGCATGGTGCAATATCCTCGAAAAGAAGGCGCCGTCCACCGAGTCGTCTTCGAGAGGCAGCTTTTTCTCGTCGGACAGAAGCAGATCGACGTTGCCGAGGTTCGCGTCTTCCAGACTCTCGCGGGTGGCGTCCAGCTTGTCCTTGGAGACGTCGGTCGCGAGGACCTTGCCCATAGGTATCTGCTTTGCGAACGGGACCGTGAAATACCCGCCCCCACACCCGATGTCAGCCACGTGGTGGTAGGGCTGGATGGGAAGCCACGAAATCACTCTTCGAGTGTCGATCTTCTTGGCGTCGGCGGTCTGGGTTGTCATCAATTGGGTCCGTTCGTGAGAAGCCGTCTACTTGGCGGCCATTACCATGTACTGAGCCCCGTTGAGGTCGCGGGTCGACCGAAATCTGAGGCCGACCTCCTCAACCAGGTCGCGCATCGCGTCTGCCCCGATACGCTGCTCTACCGGGGGACCGGCTTCGGTCTCCCCTTTGTTCCATTCGAGGACAGCCAACCACCCCGACTTCTTTAGACATCGCACCACGTCCTTGAGCAATGCCCTCGGGTATCTTGCTTCCTGCAGAACGAACGCCATCAGAGCCCCATCCAAGACTCCGTCTTCAAGCGGGAGTTTTGATTCCTTCGACTTCGTCACCTCGACATTGGTCAGGTGCACCGTCTCTAGAGACCGTTGAGTCGCGTCCAGCATGTCCTGTTGTACGTCGAGGGCGAAGACCTTGCCATCGAACAGGTACTTGCCCAGCGGCACCGTGAAATAGCCCGGCCCGCACCCGACGTCGGCGACCCAATGGTGCGCCATGAGCGGGACCGTCGATAGCAGCCGGTGAGTATCGAGCGACTGCTTTCGCTCGGGCGAAAGCAGGAGGTCCATTTTCTTGGGATCGAATTTTTCCTTCGACGCCATCGCTTCAGTTCCTTGCATTCCCGGTCACGGCCGGTCCACCCAGTCGCCGTGCCGCCTCGCGGATGTCGATAGCTCCGGTGTAAGCCGCGGTGCCGACGATGGAGCCGTCAACACCCAAGTCAGACAGCCGCTGCAGGTGGGCGATCGATGCGATCCCGCCTGCCACCAGCATCTTCAGCGAGGTTTGCTGCCGCAACTCTTCGATAGCTCCGAAGTTGGGCTCGGTCAGAGTGCCGTCGCGGGTAATGTCAGTATACACGAAGCGGTGCATTCCCAGGTCCTCGATGCGCTCCAGCAGCTCCGATGTCTCGACGCTGCTTTCGCGGGTCCACCCGCTAAGCGCAACGCGCCCGTTCCGGGCATCGACGCTGACGACCACGGACTCTTCGCCAAGCTCCCTGCAGAGCTCTGAAAGCACCTCGGGGCTCTCGATAGCAGCGGTCCCGAGGATAACCCTGGCGATGCCAAGCCCAGTCGCCCGCCGGGCGGATTCGAGCGTTCGGATACCGCCGCCGAGCTGCATTGGAATGTCGACGGCCGACGCGATCTGCCCTACGAGCTCGATGTTGGTCAGGGTGCCCTCCTTGGCGCCATCCAGGTCGATGACGTGAAGGCGTGGAACGCCCTGGCCGGCCCAGTTCTTGGCAACGGTCACGGGGTCGTCGGAGAAGACCGTTTCCCTCCCGTAATCGCCCTGGTAGAGTCGGACACACTTGCCCCCTTTGATGTCAATTGCGGGGATGACTTCCATGTAGACCTATCCTCCCTTCGCGAGTCGAACGAGATTCTCGTACAGGGTCAAGCCTATAGTACCGCTCTTTTCCGGATGGAACTGAACGGCGACGACATTGTCCCACGCCACAGCGCTGCAAAACTCGACGCCGTACTCGGTGGTCGCAGCAACGACCGATTCCTCGTCCGGGTCGGCATAGTAGCTGTGCACGAAGTAGAAATAGCTGCCCGTTGGCACTCCGGCGAAGACTGGATGGTCGGTCCGCAGGTCAACCTGGTTCCAGCCCATGTGGGGGACCTTGGCGCCGGCGGGCAGACGGCGTACCCACCCGGATAGGATGCCGAGGCCCGGTTCGACGCCTTCGTCAGAGCCTTCCAGGAGCAGCTGCAAACCCAGGCACACGCCCATGAAGTGTCTGCCGCCGGCCACGAACTCTTTGATGGGCTCCACAAGGCCCTTGGCCTTGAGATGGCGCATCGAGGAATCGTTGGCGCCCTGCCCGGGAAAAACCACCGCGTCCGCCTGTCGAATGTCGCCGGGATCGCTGGTGATCAGTGCTTCAGCACCTACCTGTTGAAGGGCCTTCTGCACGCTGCGCAGATTGCCGGCTTGGTAGTCGATTATCGCGATTCGGGGGGGTTTCATAGGCATACGGTCTCAGGCGTCGAGAACTGATGAAGCTGAAATGGTGTGTGGTACGGTTACGACTGCTCGCGCCTAATCTTGCCGGTCGTTATCTCGAAGGAGAGGTCCTTGTCTTCGAGACGGGCGAGCATGAACAGCAGGTCAGACAGCCGGTTCAGGTAGCGTAAGACCTCGCCGTTCGGCAATCTGATCGCTCCGTTGAAGGCCACCGTGCGTCGCTCGGCCTCTCGGACCAGCCCCCGTGCCAGATCGAGAGCGCTCGATCCGGCCGAAGCACCGGGCACGATGAAATTGTGGGGCAGATCGATCTGCCTGTCGATTTCGTCGATAGTTGCCTCGAGGCGTTCGACCATTTCGGCGGTCACAATCGAAAAGCGCTCCTTGAGCTCATCGTAGTGTTCGGGCCCCGTCGCAAGCTCCGAGCCGATAGTGAACATGTCGTGCTGGGCCTGGAGCAGCACATCTTTGGTCCGGTCATTCGCGCACAAGGCTCTCGCCAGTCCCATTGCGGAGACCGCAGTATCGACAGCGCCCGCGGCGTCGAACCTCTCGTCGGCCTTCGACGCTCGCCCGCCGAAAAGGAGGCCTGTCTCACCCTCGTCGCCCTTCCTGGTATAGACTCTCATTCTGACAAGCTGCCTCCGGCAAAAGGCGAAAATGTCATTCTGAGCCCTGCGAAGAATCTAGGGAGGTCGACGCCCGCGATCCATCGCGAGCCGGACGGCCCCGTCCCCAGGCCTTCGACGCTACGCTTCTCAGGATGACAGTAGAAGATTATATCAGTAGATCTGTGGCGGTCCGTGAGCGGAATAGCGAGTGAGAGCCAACAAGGAAAGCAGGCCCGCTCGGATTCGCGGGCCTGCTTTTTCCGGTCCGGCGTCAACGTCAGGCTATAGGTTAGCCCACCTTGATCTCTATCTTCTTGGCCTTCTTCTCCTCCCGTTTCGGGAACCTCACCGTCAACACGCCGTGTTCGTACTTGGACTCCGCGTTGTCGGCGTCGACGGTGGCGGGCAGGCGCACCGATCGATCGAACGACCCGGTCCTGCGCTCCCGGATGAGGTATCGACCGTCCTTCTCCTCGTGCTCTTCACTGGCCTCGGTCTTAATCCTGAGCACGCCATCGTCGACAGTGACCTCGACGGCGTCGGGGTTCACGCCCGGGAGAGAAGCACTGACGGCGACATGTTCGTCCTCGTCGACCACGTCCAGAGGTAGCGGTCGATGGAAGGAGTATTCACCGTAGGGCTGGAGTCCAAAGCCTCGCCAGAATCGGTCAATCCATTCATCTGTCTGCCTGATTCGTGTCCTCGGGTACCAACGTTGCAACACCATTTTGCACCTCCTATGTGCTTGGTTCTACGGGCGGCCTGGTTCAGAGTATAAGGCCACCTATTTCGCCGATAGCATAACAAACATGAAGTAGATGAGATAAGTCTACTGACTCGATACTCTTCATGATAGATTGATCTGATGATAAAGCATATGTTAGGGTATCAGTGCAAATGAGTAGCTATGGCTGACTACTACGACATATTAGGGGTCGAGAAGCACGCGGACGAGAAAGAGATTCGTCAGGCGTTCCGACGTCTTGCGCGCAATTACCACCCTGACCTCAACCCAGGCGATGAAGCCGCGGAGGAGAAGTTCAAATCGATCAACGAGGCCTACGAGGTCCTGTCTGAGCTGGAAAACAGGAGAAAGTACGACAAGTACGGCGAAAACTGGAGGCATGCGGACCAGATTGAGAGCCAGATGGGCGGTTCTTCATTTGGCTGGACTCGCCGCCAGCGACGGTCGGGCGGGACATCGGGACCAGACCCGTTCGGAGGGTTTGGGGACCTGTTCGGGGGTCTTGACGACATCGTTGGGCGTGGTGGGAGAACGGCGACGCCGAGGCGATTCGAGACCTCTGTCGAAGTCACGCTCGAGGAGGCTTTCCAGGGCACGAAACGGACCGTTACGATCTCGGAGGCTGGCAAGGACCGTCGCATCGAAGTGAGCATACCCGCCGGAGTCGACACAGGCTCGGTCGTTCGCATAACCCCGGGTGCAAATCAGGAATTGCTGCTCAACATCACTGTGGCTCCGCATCGACGATTCAAGCGAAACGGGACCGATCTGGAGACCGAAGTACAGGTACCGCTCGAAGTCGCGATCTTGGGCGGCGAGGTGGACGTAAGCACGCTTACGGGGACCGTGAGACTGAAAGTCCCTTCAGAGAGTCAAAACGGGCAACGAATTCGTCTCGGAGGCCAGGGTATGGCGAGACTAGGCAAGGACGATACGAGGGGCAACCTCTTCGTCAAGCTACGTCCCGTCATGCCGAAAGACCTCACCGACGAACAAAAGGAACTGGTGCGCAAATTGCTGGCACTCCGTTCGAAGGAGAAGTCGTTGCAATGACGAGTGAGATGTTCGGGTACGACGAGCCGTGTTTCGTGATCAGCGTGGCCGCGCGGATTCTTGGCGTTCGCAACCAGACGCTGCGGTACTACGAGCGCCTGGGCCTCGTCGAGCCCCACCGCACTGGGGGGAACCAGCGGGTGTACTCTCGGCGGGACGTCGAGCGTGTCCGGCGTATGCGGACTCTTATGGACGACCTTGGCGTCAATCTCGCCGGGGTCGAGGTTGTGATGAAGCTGCTTGACCGGATGCGGGAAACCGAGCATGAGCTCCAACAGCTTAAGGCTGAAAACCAGAGGCTCAGGGCCGCCCTCGGGTCGGTCGAGTAGGACCAGCCTCAGGACACCCAGCGGCAACCCGACTCCAAGCAACTTCCAAGGCAAAGGGAGGTGCTTGGATAAACACGAGGCGGTCAGCGGGCTGATCCAATCGGGACTGGGTTGGACTATGGCAGTGTTCTTGGTGTCGTGTGGCGGCAAGTCTCAGGAGGCGACCGCCGATGAGCCGGGTCAGAGACACCGAATCTCGGCTCACCCCAACTGCTCATGGGCCTGTCTCTGTGACCTCCGTGGTGAACATCTTTACTGAACAATGGCACTCGCCATCCGCCATGTACCTACGAAGGCGCGAGGGCGTCGGACTCCGGCGCGGCAACATACCGCTCCCCTACGATGGTGTATACTGTGGCGGTCCGAATCCGCCACTTTCATACTGGAGCCAGCACCGAATTTGGCGTCCGACAACAAGCCGACGAACGACCCCGACGAGATACCTCGAGACGCAAAGGTAATAAAGCAGGTCCAGTACGCCTGGATCTGGTCTTCGTTGCCCTGGGTGTTGGTGGTGGCTGTTCTCTACGGGATCGGCTTCTTCCCAGAGCCGCTCATGACCCTGGCCGTACTCGTGGCGATCATGGCGCCCAGGTTCATGATGTGGAGGGGGACCAGGTACATCCTTACGTCGGACCAACTGATCTATCAACGCGGCAAGTTCCTGGGTGGTTCGAGCCGCTTCCAAATTCCTCTCTCGAAGCTCGCTGACGCCCAAGCCAGATACGGTGCGTTCGGGAGGGCTGTTGGCTACCAGACGGTGGACATCGTGTTCCAGGAGGGCGGCGTGGCCAGCCTGAAATACATTTCCATTCTCGATGACCTCGCCGACGAGCTTCGACGCCTTATCGTCGCGGCTGGCGGTGGACCCGACAGCGGAGACGGTGGCGAACCGCCTGCAGACCCTCAGACGCCTAACGGCGATCGGCCAGCGGCTGACTGAATCCAGGAAGGTCAGATTAAAACACAGCGGCGCTTCCTACAAGCTGATTAGCGGTGCTCGTCTTATCGACGGTCGCGAAAGTCGCCCTATTGAGAGTGGCGCGGTGCTGGTCGAGGGGTCCCAGATCATCGCAGTCGGGCCGGCGGACGAAGTCGCCCCACCTGAGGGTGTCCCAGTAGAAGTCCTGGACTTTGCCGGCAAGTCGATCATGCCCGGCATGATCGACTGCCACACCCACCACAACGGCTTCGGTGACGGCCGCCTTGGCGACACCCTAAAGGCTATACCGGACGAGGTCCTCACTCTGCAGTCGGCCCGCAACGCTCGGGCCGCCCTCTTTTCCGGCGTCACGACCATCCGAGAGAACGGCCCCAAGAACGACACGATGTTCCGGTTACGAGACGGCTTTCGCGAGGGTATCGGCATAGGGCCCAGGATGGTGCTCTGTGGAAGGGCCGTCACGATCGTCGGCGGACACCTCTCCTATTTCGGCCCGGCGATTACAGGACCCGTTGAGGCTCGGGCCATGGTCCGACGCTTGATCAAGGAAGGGGCCGACTACATCAAGATCATGGCGACAGGTGGCAGCACGCTGACGTCGAACCGATTACGGCCATCGTTCGAAGTCGAAGAGCTGAGGGCCATAGCTGACGAGGCCCATAAGTTCGGGAAACTAACCGCTGCGCACTGCCTCTCGACTCAGGGCATCGTGAACTGTCTCGATGCGAACGTCGACATGATTATCCACTGCGTCTTCCAGGAGCCCGATGGCTCTAACAGGTTCCGCGAAGACGTGGCCGAGCGGATTGCCAAGCAAGGTGCCTCCGTCAACCCAACGCTCCATGTCTTCCGAGCGAGGGTATGGGCACAGCAGTTCAAAAAGGCGCAGCAGGGACTTACCTCAGAAGAGCAGGCCGCGCTCGACGACGACCTTCGCTACTTCGACGTCAGGTTGGATCACTGCAAGCGCATGATCGATCTGGGGGTCAAGCTGGTCACCGGCTCGGATTCGTCGTGGGGCGACTACCAGTTGGGCAACACACCCTACGAGACCGAATGTCTCGTCATGGCAGGTTACTCGAACGCCCAAGGCGTCCGGTCGGTAACCGGCGATGCTGCGGCGTCCCTTGGAGTGGACGGTGAAACCGGCACGTTGGAGCCGGGCAAGGCGGCCGATATTCTGGTCGTCGATGGCGACCCGCATCGAGACATCACAAGACTCTGGAACGTCAACGAAGTCTTCCTGGGAGGACGGCGGATCGACAGGGGCTCACAAGACTCCCGGGCCGCGACACGCCAACACCCGCCTCCGTAACCGGACCGTAGTGAGTTCCCAAGGCTCACAATTTCCGGCGACACCACCCCACGTTTCCACTTTCACAGATCTACCTGAAGGAGAACGATGTCCAACAGCACGACTGACTTCACGCTGATAAAGGCAGCCCGATTGGTGGACGGCACCGGCGGCCCTCCGACGGAACGCGTTGCCGTGCTCATCGAAGGCGACCGGATCAGATCGGTCGGCACCGAAGAAACCGTGTTGCCTCCTGAAGGAGCAAATGTCCAGGAGTTCGAGTACAACGACCAGACGGTCCTGCCGGGTCTGATCGACAGCCACGTCCATCTCATCGGCTTTGGGGACGATCGCATGGGCGACGAGCTTGCGACCATACCCGACGAGGTGCTGGCTTTGCAGGCGGCGCGCAATGCCCGGACTCATCTCTACTCGGGCGTTACGACGGTGCGCGACTGTGGAGCCAAGAACAGGACCACCTTCATGTTACGCCAGGCCATGCAGCTGGGCATCACGCCCGGCCCACGGTTGGTCCTGTCCGGGCGCCCGATGGCCATAGTAGGCGGCCACTTGAGCTACTTCGGCGTACAGGCGACCGGCGAGGTCGAGTGTCGCGCGGCCGTGCGGCAGCTTGTGAAAGAGGGCGCCGATTTCATCAAGATAACGGCGACCGGAGGCAGCACACGCACCTCTATGATTCTTCGACCGTCTTTCACCGTGGACGAGCTGACGGCTATCATCGACGAGGCCCACAAATTCGGCAAGCACGCTGCGGCTCACTGTGCGTCGACGCAGGGGATACTCAACGCTCTGGATGCCGGCGTCGACACGGTCATACACGGCTACCACCGCGACCCTGACGGTGGTTTTCAATACCAGCCCAAGGTGGCCGAGAGGATGGCCGAACGTGGCGTTTTCCTGAATCCAACACTGAACGCTGGGCGCCGCCGTATCAGGGTACTCGAAGACAAGCTCGAATCCGAAGGGCTGACAGAGGCCGAGCAGGCCGAGTTGAATGAGACGAGACAAGCCCACGACGTCCGGTTCGACCACGTCTCGAGGATGATCGCCGCGGGCGTCAAGCTGACGTGCGGATCGGACTCTGCCTGGGGCGTGTACGAAATGGGCGATTTTCAGGGAGAGGTCGATGCCCACGTCGAGGCCGGCCTTTCGCCGATGGAAGCAATCGTCTCGGCTACCGGCGACTCGGCGCGCTCATGCTGGATCGACGGCGACGTCGGCACCATCGCTGAAGGTAAGCAGGCCGATCTTTTGGTCGTCGACGGCGACCCAACCCAGGACATCGGTGCTCTCAACAACGTTGTCGACGTATTCCAGACGGGAACCCGCGTCGACCGAGGCAATTACGTATAGTTCTTCGCCCGGAGGACGCTAGCCGGCATGGCGAAAAGCGACGCCACAACCGTTGACGAGTACCTGACCGAGTTGCCCCCTGGCCGCCGGGAGACAATCAAACCGGTCCGCAAGGTAGTCCTCGAACACCTGTCGGAAGGATACGAGGAGACCATGCAGTACGGGCATGATCGGTTACGCTATTCCTTTGAACAAGTATCCGACGATCTATAACGGGCAACCCTTAGAGTACGCGGGGCTTTCCTCGCAGAAGAACTACATTTCGTTGTACTTGATGAACATATCCGGCAACAAAGAGACCGAGCAGTGGTTCACCAAGGAGTACGAGGCCAGCGGGAAGAAGCTGAACATGGGCAAATCGTGCGTTCGTTTCAAGAAGGCGGAAGACCTGCCTCTCGACCTTGTCGGTCAGGCCATCGGCCTGACCGACAAGGTCGAGTTCATCGAGCGCTGCGAAGCGGCGAGGCAAGCCATGGCGAAGCGCAGAAAGTAACGGCGACCCGCCGTCACGCCTGCTGCTTCGCGGGGATGGTGCCCATTCGTCCGGCTTGATAGTCGTGGACCGCCTGGACTATCTCCTCGTGGGTGTTCATTACGAACGGTCCGTACCAGGAAACCGGCTCTCGAATCGGCCGTCCACCCATCAGCAAGATTTCGAGTGACGGGGATCGGCTCCCCTGCTGCTGGTCGCCATAGATCGTAACGACGTCGCCTTGCCCCATCACCGCCAGCTGGCCTTCCTGTATGGGACGGCGTTCTGGCCCAGCCGATCCGCGACCCGCGAGAACGTAGGCCAGAGCGTTAAAGTCCGGTCGCCATGGCGTCTGCAAGCGGGCTCCCGCGGTTACGGTAGCATGCGCGTAGGTGATCGGCGTGCGAGTATAGCCGGGCCCGGTGTGCCCGGCTATGTCGCCGGCGATCAGACGGACGATCGCGCCGCCGTCGTCCGACGCCATCAGCTTGGTCTGGTCCGCTTCGAGGTCCTGGTACCGCGGGTCGGCCCACTTCTGGTCCTTTGGAAGGTTGACCCATAACTGCACGCCGTGGAACAGGCCGCCCTTTCTGACGATCTGCTCTGTCGGCATCTCTGAATGCACGATTCCGGCCCCAGCGGTCATCCACTGGGTCGCTCCGTCGGTGATGAGTCCTCCTCCGCCGTTCGAGTCCCGGTGCTCCAGCTCCCCGTCCATCATGTAGGTCACCGTCTCGAACCCGCGATGGGGATGGTCCGGAGCGCCTTTGGCTTCACCCGGAGCGTACTCCACAGCTCCGAGATGGTCCATGAGAAGGAACGGGTCCGCCAGGCGGAGGTCGATGCTGGCGAAGGCCCGTCGAACCTCGAAGCCGGCTCCTTCGAGCATTTTCGGCGCGTCCGTAACCGAGATGACGGACCGGTCCCTGACCTGGTTGTCGTCTATCGCCTCTATCCGAGGAACGGCAGAAAGGTCATCGACGGTTATGGCTGGAATCAGTTACTCCTCTTTCGTACTATTCTAGCTGAGAATGCTTGGGGAGGGAGTGGTGGCTCGTCTCGGAATCCCGAAGCTCCATCACGAGGTCGATGAAATCGGAGAGAGACTCCCCTTCAAACGCCTATTGGGAGACCGGCATTATAGCAGCGGTCCAGGTGTCCCCCGGCTATGCTGAGCGGCTTCGAATCCTGCCTTGACATAGGTGACTCGTCATGGTTACGATTTGCTCAAGGGACATCGGGATGTTCTAGGGGCCTAATGGGTCCTTCGATTGACTCGGTCCCGTCATCAGCGGCAAAGCCTGTAGGCTCGGATTCACGGTCCTCGGAGCGACTAGATGCCCGAACGCTATCAGCAGGAGATCGAAGAAATCCTCCGGCAGTCGGGGGAGCTGACCGGCAAGCCAAAGCGTCAGCCGAGCTTCTTGAAACTGGTCTGGCGACACTTCCTCCAATCGCTCGGCGGCAAGACGTGGTCGATCTCCCCGGGGCGCGTGATGCTGGCGGCCGTGAGCCTTCTTCTGGCCGCGCTGCTGATTAGCTCGGCGGCGCCCGGCTTCGTCGCGCCGCTGGCGTGGGCCGGACTGCTTCTCTTTATCGTCGGCTATGCGATGTTCTTCATTAAACCGCAAAAGCCGTTGGAGAAGCGATGGCGTGGCCAAAAGATCGAGCTCGAAGGGGACTCGTGGTGGGACCGGCTCAGGAAAAAGCTGGGCTAGGTCAACCGGTCCTGGAATAGTGGTTAAGAACAAAACGCCCCGGAGCACCGGGGCGTTTGTTTTCAACGGGCTAGGGTGATAAAAGGGTCCGGGAGAGGGTTCCTAAATCGCCCTAGCCCGTTGAAAACAAACG
>Ga0310121_10005302_pt1 | contig 11125 bp, 7 predicted proteins | sample CB27_Tmax_986_MG_FD_203504 | JGI IMG/M metagenome (GOLD analysis project Ga0310121, IMG submission 203504) | Marine microbial communities from Western Arctic Ocean, Canada - CB27_Tmax_986 | ecosystem: Environmental > Aquatic > Marine > Oceanic | place: Canada: Western Arctic Ocean | collected...
ACTTTCCCGGTGATTTTCCCGCCCCAATCGGGATCGACAATGGTCCGGGTATGCACATAATTTATTGGACCAACAACATTAAATATTTCAGCACCTTCCAGAAAGAACGGTCGTAACTCTGGATAGAACAGCGCAAACCGCTGATTTGTTTCAATCTGTGGCCGATCTGATTCGATCTGAGAAAAATCAGGGTTATACGTGAAATCTGCCGTGAGATTGGATGTGATGCCATACTTCACATTGACACCACCTTCCGGCTCAGGGTCTTTGGCGACGAAGTCGCCACTCGAACTATTAATCGAACCAAACTGGATTCCTGTCAGAACCGGCATGATCTCAAGGTTTCGACTGGTTGAGAGATTGGTCATCCCGTCCAGCAATCCCATCTGAGTCAGAAATCCTGAGACACCACGGGAAATCGGCGCCCACACAACATTCTCATCTTTCCCTCGAATTTCTCGAACAATCTGAAATCCCCACTGGTGAACATTTTCGCGCTCGCGCTGCGGGTATCTGAGACTCTTGAAGGGAATTGCCAATTCGGCCGTAAATCCATCGGCAACGATCTCCGCTCCACTGTCGAATAGTGCATCCCACGAATTATCTCCATATGGAATACCGCGACGACTAAACCCACCGCCCCGGCCTCCACCGCCACCACCTCGACCACGGCCACCACCGCCACCGCCACCGCGAGCATCAATAATTGCGTCACCCTGCACACCGTACGCATTCACGGAGAAGCTGTAAGCACGTTGTTGATCGAGAAATGGATCGAAATAAATACGTACCTTATCGTCACTGAATGCTTGGTCTCGATCCACCCGGTTGGCCCGCATGATATTTGGGTCAGAGTAATGTGCGTGAACTGCTAAATAAATATTATCGCTGTCGTACGCAATATATACATCCGTCGCTTCAGTCGCCGGTGCGCCCTCAAGAGGCTGCTGTTGCACAAATTCGGTAAGGTGCACCGCCGAGGCCCACACAACATCGTCCAATGTCCCATCAATACTCGGTGGTTGGTCAGTCCGCGGTATCTTGATAGCAGGTCGACCCGCGAGACTTCGAGCGGCCGGAATAAGGCCAACACCCGCATCACCTCTCTCTGGATTCCTTCGCGCACTCTCTCCAGTTGCATCAGTTGACGAACGCGGCCGATTCTTGTCAACCGTCCGAGGTTCCCGGCCAGGAGCTCGTCGATCGACTACTTGGGATGGTGTTTCCAGTGCTCTATCCGTCGTGACTTCAGAGCGCCCTAGTATCTCGTGCATAAATCCATTCTGTAATTCGGCAACCACCTGGTCTTGTAGTTGGAAGATTTCAGCCGCTGCGCCATCAACTTTAACAACACGACCAGTGCGCCCCGTGTCAGTATTTATTACGCGGGCAATAATTCGCATTCGATTAGTGAATCGCTGGTACCCACCAACAACAAACCATTCTGAGCCAAGTTGTTGGCTACGTTGCCTCGCCAAAAGAGAAAAATCTTCGTCGCCGCGATCCGCGGAAAGCTCAAATGTTGCTTCCTCATCCGCATCACGCCTAATGACACTTAAGCCTTCAATTCTCTCAAACTCAGCGGCAACAGTTTCAGCAATACCAGCACCTATCCACTCGTCTTCAGGTGCCGCGCTAACGTTCACAAAACGAAAGATGGCGACACTCGCCGATCCTAAGTCAGCCATCCCAGTTTGACTTTGCGTCTGCACCAACACGACAGCAACCGTGACAAGGTGGAAAATGAGGGTTGCGATCAGACGGGCCATTCGATTCTCACGTTTCATCTCATAATTAATACTCCATTTACCTACAAAACGTTTCTCACGGCAAAACCGATTTAGGCACTTTCATCTAATTAGTCGTTCGAATCCGTTGTTGACACGACCAAGAAAAGGGACCACCATCCCGTCATTAACTAGTCAGGGATAGACATAATGATTAATCGTCGCCAGTTCGTCTACGCAGCTGCGGCTGCTGCTGCGATGCTCACTCGCACTACACATACATTCGCAGCCAGCTATGACCTCATTATTAAAGGTGGTCGCGTCATCGATCCCTCGATGCGCCTGAACGCGACCCGTGATGTCGCCATCACCGGTGGTCGGATTGAAGCGGTTGAGATTGATATTACTGGTGACGCCACTGAGATCATCGATGCGACTGGCAAGCTCGTCATCCCCGGTCTCCTCGACGTACATTCGCACTATGCGCGCGATGCCGAAGGCCCTCGGATTTGCCTCTCCGATGGCGTAACAGGGTGGGTAGATGCCGGATCGGAAGGGGCGGACCAGATCGACGACATGGTCGAGACAGCACGTACAGCACCACAACCTGCACGAGTTTTGCTCAACATTGGCCGAGAAGGAATCCTGCCGGATGGTGACACTCATGACCTTGCTCTGGCTGATGTCAATGCAGCGAAAGCCGCCATTGCACGCAATCGTGACTATGTAATTGGTGTCAAGGCTCGTTTAACCGAGGGTGTTTCGGTCGATGACGTCGAAGTCCTCCGGCGAGCCCAGGAAGTAGCTACCTTTTTTGATCTGCCGCTGATGATCCACATGGGGCAAACCGCGTCGCCATTTTCTATCCTCGTCGACCAACTGAAAGCCGGTGATATCGTCACTCACATGCTGGCCCCACCGCCGAATGCCATCATTGACGACGACGGACTGATCTTTCCGGCTGTTCTTGCCGCCAGACGGCGAGGAGTGTGGTTCGACGTGGCCAACGGCAGAACGGGGCACTTGCTCTGGGATACGTTCGATCGCATTATACAGGCCGGATTCTGGCCAGACACGATTTCAACCGATGGCAGTACTACGAGCCGAAGCGCGGCAAGTGTCATCGATTTCCCAAACGTCATGTCAAAGTTTTTAAATTTTGGTCTGACGATAGACCAGGTAGTAGCTCGAGCGACACTGAACGCCTCACGAATCTACCCCGTATTTCGTGACCGCGGCACGCTGAACGTGGGTGCCCCGGCCGACGTCGCGATCCTTGAACTTCGTGAAGGAACGTTCGAATTTATTGACAACTATGAGAACCTTCGTGTTGGCACGCAGCGCTTGTTCCCTTCTGAAACCGTACTCGGTGGGCGACGAGTGTCTCGCGTATAGTGACTGTTGATAAGCAGGAAAACAGCGGCCACTATGAACTAATTCGTGAGTATCTCCGAAGCACGTCTAACATCTCACTAACAGGCGCGTTATCTCCAAAGGTCTCGCTCGCATAAGCAAAGAGTTCAATATTTCCAGGCGCAATAACAAAGGCCCCTCCCAACTGGAAGGGATTTGTTCCCGCTTTGTATTGGCGGTGACCGTCCGCCTGAGCGACATTTCTGGCACGAAAATTACACCGCCGAAAGAGGTGCAGAAGGGACGCGTGTTTCAATTCCGCAACCTTGTACGCCATACGTTTCTCGTCCACCAACAATGGGAACGTAATTCCGGTTTGTTCTCGGAAATCGCGTGCATAGTTCACATCACCAAGTCCCACCGCTGCAACACTACCGCCAGCCTCACGAATTTCCGGTTCATAATCACGCAACTGCGCGCTGTGTTGCCGACAAAAAATTCATCCGTAGTGGCGTAAGAACACCAATACTGTAGGCTCTGTCTCCCAAAGGGAGCCAAGAATTATTCTTTCACCGTCAGGGTTCGAAAGATTAATCGGCGCAAGGTCCGAGGCCATGCCGCTATCAGATATCGTCATAAACGTCCGCGATTAGAACCATCATTCCTTCTGCAATCGTCAGCGCCAAAAAAAAGAGCACCCTCACAGACGAAACAGGTAGGACACTTTCGTAAATACGGCACGATTGGTTCGCTGAAGATGTGTCAAGGGAAACAGTGTGTTATTAATTCTGGTGCCACGCTGATAGCGATCGTCATACCCCACAAACACAACCGTGCCAGCATTAATACGGTAAGTCAGCAATAGATTATTACCAACGCTCACGGCCTGAGTATTGTGCTCCGCAATGTGACGCAGCAAAAACCGTCGACTTAATTGGAATGTTGTCCTTGTCCGAAAAATTTTCACGTCAAACACTTCTGAGTTTTGAACACGATTCACAAATTGACTAAAAATATTGCTGAGTTCAACCCGCATACGTGAGTGAGGGCGGACACTCACATTGATGTTGCCCACGATATTTCGACCGACGTATGGATTCTCACTGAAGAGAATTCCATCGCCACCATTAAACCCGCCGTAGATAGACAAAGTCCGACCACTCACAACGCCAAATAAACCGTAATTCGTTTTCCGAAAATCGATCTCCCGATACCGTTCCAAATCTCGATTTACTGTGGTGTTGAATGAAATATTGTTTCGAAACTGAAAACTTGTCTGAGCTTGGATCTGTTCATCCTGAAGCTCACCGGTGTGATCATAAAGTCGGAAGTAGGTGACCGAAGGTCCCCATGTCATAAGTGTAGACTCCGGCCACCAACGGTAAGACATCGTCGCATTCGCTTGCTGTAGATCCACTCGCGGAATGAATCCACTCTCTGCACGAAACTCAGGATCAATACTTCCATACGACGCGCTGTATCCAAAGTTTCGACCTTGTCGGGTTAAGTCCGCCTCAATTGCTGAACCAGCAAGATCACCCTCTTCCTCACTATGCGAAGACGAGCCCACGGCCATGAAGCTTAAGCGATGTGTTTGTCCAAGACGGAATCGTCCGTCAATACCAGCGACTCGACTGTGATCCTGGCCAAATTCCCGCGCGGTCATGATGGCACCAAGATATGATTCAGAGTAAAAGTCATACCTCGCCCTCCCAACCACCGTTTGAGACGTCATACCAAAACGCGAGTCACTTGAATCGTCAAAATACCCGGCTGCCTCATCATCAGCCACAATAACTCCGAGCGTCGTGTCGCCAACCTTACCGGTTAATTTGCCACCAAACCGCGGGTCAACGATAGTCCGAGTATTAAGCAATGCCATCGGTGTCGAAGTTTGAAAAATTTCCTGTCCCTCAAGGAAAAACGGTCGTTGTTCAGGATAAAAGAGCGCGTAGCGTTGATTGGTTTCAATTTGTGGTCGATCGGCTTCTATCTGAGAAAAGTCTGGGTTGTAAGCAAAATCAGCCGTTAAGTTCGGTGTAATACCGTATTTAAAACCCATTCCGACATCACCGTCTGGATCAGCCTGGTTGTAAATACCAGTCTTACGATCAAGCGACCCGAAACTGATACCGGTCACCTCCGGAAGAATCTCAAGGTTCCGACTCTGCGATAGACCTTCAAGTCCTTCAAGAATTCCAAATTGCGTCAGTTGTCCGGCGATATCGCGTGACACTGGAGACCACGATTGAGCCTCAGACCGACCACGAATTCGCCGAGTAATTTGAAACCCCCAAAGATGAGATTCGTCCAACTGGCGCGCCGGATAGCGCAAACTCTTAAATGGAATAGCGATCTCAGCCGTCCATCCATCGGACACCAACTGGCCATCGGATTCGAAAAGCGCGTTCCATGAATCGTCGCCGCGGACTCCAAATGTTCCGGAACTACCCAGACTCGAACCACCGCCACCCCGCTGCCAATAACTACTGCCTAACGAGTTCGAAAATGATGAACTACTGCTTCGTGAACTCCGTCGTCTGGTGCCTTCGGCATTTACAAGTGAGTCGCTCTGTATCCCGTATCCGTTTACCTCAAACTGATATGCCCGCTGCTGATCAAGGAATGGATCAAACAGCACGGACATCTGGTCATCACCGCGTGTCTCATCACGATCCGCCCAGTTAACCCGCATTATTCCCGTATCGCTGTAGTGTGCATAAAAAGCAAAATACAAATTGTCACTGTCATACGCCATCCAGACTTCGGTCTCTTCAGTGCCTGGAGCACCAGCTATCGGTGCAATCTGAACGAAGTCCGTAATGTGTGTTGCGGTTCTCCACACAACGTCATCAAGGCGACCATCAATCTCCGGCGGTTCCGTGGTTCGACGAATCACTGCACGAGGCACATCTCGATTCTGATTCGCAGCGAATCCGCTCCTTCCAGAAAACCTGGCTTGGGTTGGAGTGTCAACGTTTTCAGGTTGTCTTTCATTTTTATCGAACTCCGCTACTTGTCCAGAATCGATTTGAGCAACCTCATCTCCCACAAGCGCTACTACTTGATCCTGCAGTTGAAACAGGTCTTCGATAGCGCCATCAATCGTACGACTTTGCTGAACGGCACCAGATTCGACATGAAGAACTCGGACCGTAATCCGAATTGCATCAACCACTCTTTGGTATGTACCCCGTACCAACCAATCCGCACTAACCGCACGACTAGCTGTGAGTGCAGATTCGTCCGTTGTTAGAGATGACCCAACAACTGTCACCGTCAGTCCGCGTTGTTGGAGTGCGTTAGATACCGTTTCAAGGATGCCAGGACCGATCCAATCATCAGGAGACTGCTGACTCACATTCACGAACGGCGCCAAGACAACAGAATCAGCCGGCTGGGCGATTACTGAAAGTGGCACGACCAGCATGAACGCAAACAGAGCAACTGAAATGTCCCTGCAGTATTTTTTCGGATAAAACATAACGATCAACGACAACGTAGTTTCACAGCCAAATAAAAAAGGTATCACCAAGAAACATGAAAGTGGGATCTCTAGATAACTGAAAGTGGCTCCCTGAACTACTATGCATTCTTAGGCAATAGGCTGACTGGATATACCACTCTGACGACCAATGTACTTAAATTCTCTAAAACACAGTCCAGACGCCTTTTGTCTGACCAACCAAGGTCACATTGCTAAAACAGCAACACCCTATTACTACAGCGGAACGCACGGCCTACGCTAACGCCGTTTCCAATAACACCAGAAGGCGGCTCCATGCACGCTCTGCTTGAGCTTCATGGTAGACCTGAGAATCAAGAGAGCACCACCCATGCATGGCTCCTTCGTACACCTCAATTTCAGCCGGTATTCCTGCGGCGGCATACGCATCTCTTAATGTGACTTTTGCGTCAGGATTACTCTCGTCGTCATTCGCCGCAACACAATGAAGCATTTGCGCTGACGTGTTTGGAATTAGAAGATGCGGACTGTCATCTGCTTCAGTCGCAAGTCCACCGCCATGAAAGGTCGCTCCTGCGCCGAGTCGATCAGGGACCGCCGCGACTGTCCGCATCACGATCGGACCGCCCATACAGTAACCAGTGGTCCCAATTTTTCGATTGGTATCGACCGGTCCTTGTTGGTCCAAAAACGCTACGAACGCCCGTGCATCGGTAAAGTGCGTTTCAGGTGTCAGGTTCCGCATCATTGGTATCACGAGTTCTCGAATTTCTGGTTGGCCAAAATGCGCGCCATCAGGAATAACTGGAGACCGCGCTTCTCGATAAAAGGGGTTAACAACCAACACGGAGTAACCAGACTGTGCCAACCGCTTACCCATCGTCCTAAAAGCCGGTCGCAAACTGAGAATATCTGGCCAGACAATCACAGCAGGATGCTGGCCACTAGACGGATGTACAAAGTAGCAATCCGCTACCCCATCCGGGGTCGTTACTTCAACATCTGACTCAGTAACATCTTGTGCATTCGCAACCGGTGGAAACATTGCCGCCATACCTGCTGCCGCTGACAACTGACCAAACTGGCGCCTTGTTATCCCCGAACCTCGAAGAAATGCTTCTGCATCGTGTTGGGTATGGTCGTCGCACATGATTTTCTCCTCGTATACGCCTTCTTTAACGGCTACAGCTCTTATACATTGCCGCAGAACTCTACGGCACCTCTCACTGTACTGACAAAATCAATAGACACTGCTTGAATGCACCGACCTCTGTTTAATATAACGAGGTTCATAGCCTGGCAGTTTCCCGCAACCAATCGTTAGTGATTCTGACGCCAAACGAAGCAGGGTACCACTTCCTTCTCTAGATGTGGCTAAATCATCAGAAAATCTTTGAATGGGCAGCAAAGAAAAACACACCCAGATTCTAGAACGGAGAGCGACTCAGATTATCCTGTTGTAAGCCGATTGACATTATTTAATTAGCCAGAAAGGCCCCAACTCGTGCCATCTTTTGACGTTGTCTCGCAAGTAGATCTGAATGAAGTCTCAAACGCGGTAAACCAAGCAACTCGTGAACTCGACAATAGATTTGATTTCAAGGGTACCAATGCAAAATTTGAACTCGACGACAGTGCCGTGACTCTGCGTGCACCGAACGAATTTCAAGTCAACCAGATGTATGACATCTTGACCGCCCGTCTCGCAAGTCGAAAAATCAACGTCGGTTGTCTCGAACGTGAGGCACCCCAACAGAATGTCAGTGATGCGTGGCAAATTGTGCGGGTCCGACAAGGCATCGACACGGACTTAGCAAGGCAACTTGTCAAACTCGTCAAGCAAGAAAAAATGAAAGTGCAGGTTGCCATTCAGGGAGATCAACTCCGTGTCTCTGGTAATAAGAAAGATGCCCTGCAGAATGTTATCGAGCTAATCAAGGAACAGAACGTTAGCTTACCGCTGCAGTTCGTGAATTTTCGCGATTAACCACAAAAGGCGGCTTGGGCACAGTCATCCGCCAGTTGTAACATGCGCTATGCGTAGGACGCTGTCAACGTACACGTTACGACTTCAACGTTCGTTAATCAGCGGTCTCTGGGGACTGCTCCTCGTGGCTGTGTCACCAGCAAGCCCCGCGGCGCAAATCACAGCCACGGCAAGGCCTGACGCGACCCCACCGTGGTACCAAGGAATCTTGCCCATCTCATCTGAAAGCTACTATCACGCCATTGACTGTGGCAAACAAGGGGGAGAGGACCCCCCGTGTGTCTTTTGGGATACCGGACTCTGTAAGAATGATGACTTCGAATTATCTGCGTACACGGCATACAAACAGATCGCGTACGAGGTATGGCGAGTCGTTCGAAACGGACAACCGGCGCCACAGCCAGACTTCTATGCGGCACAAAGCACTCGGGTGACAATCGGCGTAACACCAATTCAAGGCTCTGGAAACGTACTTACAGACCTGACCCTGACACGTAATGGAACTTCCGTAAACCCAGTCGACCGTAACGTACGAGACGGACGCTTTACCTTTAACTACCCAGCGTGGGCTCCAACGACTGCGGTCACACTCGAGATAATCGGCGACGCACGAACAATTTCGTGCACCATAGAGCCTGGTGTGCTCCAACAGTTTCGTTAATCTTCGCAACCAAGACTAATAAGTCGAATTACTTAACGGCCGGCAGGTAGCTACTAGACCGAAAACCCGGATGCCCCTGATAACCAGCACAGACATTTTACGGTTGCGTCAGCCCCACAGCATCATCCAGAAGATCGTTGCGGCTATAACGCGGTTGTTGCTTGCTTCCCTTCGGCATGCGGCACAAATACGCCCTCGAATCCAATCGCCACGACTCACCGACAAGTGCCGGTCCATGGGCAACAGAATTAACCCGCTTTTCAATTCAAGACCAATCGAATTGATTTGCGAAAGGGGGCGTGGTTTTTGTCGGAAGTTCATCCATACGATTCTGGGACCTCAATGCGTGGTTTCCAGGAAAAACATATCTAAACCGGGGGGGGGGGCGGTGGTTCTCAGATTTCAGATTCTATCGCCAATGTTGAACTCCTCATCTTGAAGCACCAACCGCGAACAGTTGTGTTCTATGCCGGAGACAACGATATCGCTGCAGGGAAAACCGCGGAACGCGTAGCCAGTGATTTCGCCGCACTCGCCAAGCGTGTGCACGCGACACTAACCCAAACAAAGATCTTATTTATCGCGATCAAACCAAGTATTGCACGATGGAATTTATACAGCCGTATGACTGCAGCCAATGAACTCATAAGTACCGCTTGCCATGTCGATGAACGCCTTCCCTATATCGACGTGGCAACACCTATGATTGGCCAAGAAGGGACGCCTACTCCTGAGCTTTTTGTGAGCGACGGTCTTCACCTTTCAGCTTCCGGATACGGGCTCTAGACACAACTTGTCAAAGCTTATCTAGACTAACCTTGTCCGGCGCTTAGCGGATTCCCAACCCTGTAGTTCCAACCAGAATAGAAAAAAGGCCGATCTTAAGACCGGCCTTCCCGTCGAACCCCTATTTACACAACGGAACACTTATCCAACCCCTCAGGATAAAGCTACGATTTTAAATCTGATCAATGTTCTCGCACGATCAACGTGCTGCCGCTGCCTCCGCATCTTCAGCACGACCACCTGCCAGAATCCCGGCCATTCCTTCGTTTCCTTCGTGACACGCATACTCAAACATCAGATCAGACGACAACGAAAACGGGTAAGACACTGTCCACGGTCGCGTATACATCTGTGGGTCAGTTACCTCAACCTCATACTCAAGCTCACCAGAGGAAGTGCGAGTAAAACGCTCCACGAGCGTCAAACCATCACCAGAACCTTCGTGCGAGTGAAACAACGACCATGGCTGAAGACCGCTGACCCGATGATCAAGGTTCGTGGTGGTAACAACTAATGTGTCTCCATCCCAATAGCCCCGTGCATCACCGTTCCATTGCGTGATGTTTTCAGGTAGGTGTGGTCGATCATCCAACGGAACGACCCGAACCTCATGAACTTGCTCAAGCAACATCACAACGTAACCCGGCGATTGAAACACATGCATGTTGTTATTGTAGGAACGAGGAAACATGGCATTCGGCATACCGCCACGCGTGACACATCGCTCCCAGATGTGTCTATCCTCCCACGTGTCGTCAAGCTCGCGCCCACCGGGTGCCTTGAGCCATCTATTTCTAGCTTTCTGACCTTCTGGAGTCAGTGACGGAAGTCGACCGTTAGGCGGGTCAATCACCATCGACGTCCGATTCGTCCGCGCGCCACGGTCCATCCAGAAATCGTTATAAGCGCCAACGTTCGAGCCCGCCTGTGCCCTCCGTGCTGGCGCATTAAGAAGTTCCTGAGACCGTTCATCGGCTTCAGTTCGAAATTGAGCTACTTCCTCATTGCTCAGCGTCTCTCGCCCCTGGAAATCATTCGGTCGTTCAAACGGCGTCGCACCAGACGACGTCCAAATTCCCTGTATGTCTGGATCTCCCCACGCTGTGTGAGAAACCGAACCTTGCCCTCGACCCACGTCGGTCACC
>Ga0310121_10005303_pt1 | contig 11125 bp, 12 predicted proteins | sample CB27_Tmax_986_MG_FD_203504 | JGI IMG/M metagenome (GOLD analysis project Ga0310121, IMG submission 203504) | Marine microbial communities from Western Arctic Ocean, Canada - CB27_Tmax_986 | ecosystem: Environmental > Aquatic > Marine > Oceanic | place: Canada: Western Arctic Ocean | collected...
CATAAATGTCGAACGCCAAAAGCGATTGGAGCGTAATGAACTTGCTCGCCTATATCATTGGAAACGACATAACCGTTTGGCACCGTTGAACTTAAACGTACGCAAAATCTAATACAGTCGAACTAGGAAGCTACTGATTCCTGACGCCACGAAGCTACTGATTCCTGACGCCACGACCTCGTTCGTGCCCGCGCCCCCGTCGAATTTAGCTTTGGCCAAGAATGTTGAATGAGCCAGGCGGAGCCCGTCGTCTCCTGATCCGAGATTGATATTGACGGAGTTTTTGGCCGTGATCCCTGTCAGCATGACTGCATCATCTCCGCCGCGGGTCGCAACCGTCAGTTTGTGTCCATGGACGGACTCTAAAGAGATGAGGTCGTGTGTGGCACTACCCTTAATCGTTGTTTTTCCTTCAACGTTGCCGAGCTGCGTCACGTTCTGGTCAAATCCTGAGAATGAGCCCTCACCGTTGACGCCTGAATCCAAAAAGATCTTTAGGTTCCCGGTGAACTCTACGTCGTCCAAGAAAAAGATCCCATCGTTGCCACTTCCACCCTTGGCGATACCGTTGCGAAAGGAAAGCCCTTGGACAACGATAGTGTCGTCGCCTCCTTTCATGTCGATGCGAAGGTCCCGCAAGGCGCCGGGGTTATGCAAAATCGCGGTTTCACCCAGTGCGCCGCCGTTGATTGCTGTTCCCGAGTCTGGGCTCAATTGGAGTGCATTACTGTCCATTTCAGAGACGGTAACGAGGTTGCTCTCATTGTCTCCGGTGATTTTCAGGTCACCACTGGCGGTGATCACGGCGATGACATTCCCCGCCAGCAACTGGCGACATTCCAGTTGTTCGATATGAAATTCCAGACGATCCTCGTTCATAGTGTTGGCTGCTCCGGACGACAAAAAAGGCGGAAAACCTCCATTATAACTTCGCAAATTTGCTCTCAAGAACGAATCTTTGTTTTTCTTTGCTAGGGGCCAATATCCGGAGTCATTCGACCGACACTAGGTGAGAATCGGGCACTAGGTGAGAATCAGGTCGCAGAACTGCGGCCTGCCCAGAGGGGGTACCGTCTTCCGGTGCGATGACGTCGTGGCAAGACCCAGGACTCGTGTTTCGGCTCTCGTTCAAGGAGTCCAAGTGGGTTGGTAGAATGTCATCAACGTGCGCCTCATGTCGGTGAAGACTCGCCGTAGTTGTCGTTAAGCTTGGCGCTCGTAGCACCGTAGGTGACAACCGATACACAGCTCGAACCCCGCTCGGCTTGAACGGCAAGGCGCTAGCCGCCGGTTTCACTTCTGACGGCGCGCACCCTGGTGCGACCGACGGCTAGCGCCATGTCGTTCAGATTGGCGCGCGCACCACCGTTGGCGGCAACCGATACACAGCTCGAACCCCGCTCGGCTTGAACGGCAAGGCGCTAGCCGCCGGTTGTACTTCTGACGGCGCGCACCCTGGTTCAACCGACGGCTAGCGCCATGTCGTTGAGCTTGGCTCCCGCACCACCGTTGGCGGCAACCGATACACAACTCGAACCCCCACTCGGCTTGAACGGCAAGGCGCTAGCCGCCGGTTTCACTTCTGACGGCGCGTACCCTGGTTCAACCGACGGCTAGCGCCATGTCGTTGAGCTTGGCTCCCGCACCACCGTTGGCGGCAACCGATACACAACTCGAACCTCCACTCGGCTTGAACGGCAAGGCGCTAGCCGCCGGTTGCACTTCTGACGGCGCGCACCCTGGTGCAACCGACGGCTAGCGCCATGTCGTTCAGATTGGCGCGCGCACCCTGGTGCAACCGACGGCTTCAGATTGGCGCGCGCACGCTGGTGCAACCGACGGCTCAGCTTGGCGCGCGCACCCTGGTGCAACCGACGGCCAGGGAAAACAAAGCAACCCGTGCTCACCGATACCTGGAGGCAACGCAGGCAGGTTACTCCCGCGCCAGCACACAGCGAACACCGACGGCATCATCTCGCATCGTCTTGTCCGCGGCCCTTCGGTTGGAGCTTGTCAGCTTCTCCGCGTCATCCTTCCAGCTGCCACTCCGAAGCACCCGCCGATTGGAGTCACCACCTTCAATCCAGGCGGAGCCATCACTCGGCGCGCCCTCGTAATCATCGTGCCAAACGTCGGCGCACCATTCCCAAAGATAGCCATGGTTATCATAGATCCCCCACGGGTTCGGTTTTTTCGCTCCCACTGGAGGATCATTACCTGCCGCATTGCCGTTGAACCAACCGTAGTTGTCAAGTTCCAGCGGATCATCACCGAAGGAGTAAAGAGTGTTGCTGCCGGCGCGAGCGACATACTCCCACTCGGCCTCCGTCGGCAAGCGAATCAACTGATCGGGGTCAATGATCTTGGCGGAACGCATCAACGTGGTCGCCCGGTCGCAAAATTGCCGCGCTTCGTCGAACGAAAACATTTCGCACGAGTTTCGTGGGCCTTTCCATTTGGATGGATTCGAACCCATCACTGTCTCCCATAAGTTCTGTGGAACTTCGTATTTGGCGATCGAGAAAGCGTACGCCAACTGGATACGGTGGGCTGGCCGCTCATTCGTTGGCCCCCCTTCGGATCGGCCGACCGTCATTTCGACGGGATAGACACCAGTGCCGGGCGTGATCTGGATGAATTCGGCACGAAACGTCTTCAGCAATTCCAGCTGCCCGCCAGACGGTTCACTCAACAAGACAACGGCTATGAGCAAGGAAGATTGCATGGTTTCACAACGATCTCACTGGTTAAGAGTTTAACGTCATGCATCACGGACTACCGAGTCAATATCCAAGAAGGCCATGGTGAACGCAAGGTGTAACCAAAACATTGAACTGAGCGACCTAGATCCCAGCGTGGTTTTTCTCGATGTTCGGTCGAATATTGGCGTACCCGAAGACCGTCGATTTGCCGGTTGAACGGACGACGACGTGGGAGGCTGGATTCATTTTACGCCCAGGCCCCTTTCGCCATCATACCGCCGTCGACGCACACGTACTCGCCGGTCATGAACGAAGCTTTGTCACTGGCGAGGAACGTGACGACGTTGGCAATATCTTGCGGTTGGCCGATTCGACCAATCGGATGCCGATCTATCGATCGTCTAAGCTGTTCATCGGCCGTTGGCCCGGCCACCTTTTCCCGCAACATGGGTGTGTCCACCGCACCTGGGCACACTGTCAAGACGCGGATGTTCTCGGCGGCGTAGTCGAGCGCCATTTGTCGGGTCAGTGAAATGTCTCCACCCTTTGAAGCGGCGTACGCGGGCACCAGTTCCTGAGACTGAAGACCTTGGGTGCTGGCCGTGCTGATGATCACTCCTCCACCGCGTTTCCTCATTTCAGGGATCGCATACTTGGCCATCAGGAACCGGCTCTTCAAGTTGACTGCGATAATCCGATCCCAATCGTCTTCGGAAGTGTCTTCTACGTTGGCATGCGACTCGAGCGGCTGAATTCCGGCGTTGTTGAACAATAGGTCCACCCCACCGAACGTGGCCACTGTTTGCTGGACGGCGCTCAGGCAGTCCGCCGACTTGGAAACATCGGATTCCAAGGCGATCCCGCTTGTACCAGCCTGCTCGATCAGTTTAACAACTTCTCGACCGGCCTGAAGATTCACATCCACGATCGAGACGTTCGCGCCCTGCCGCGCGAACTCGACGGCAACCCCAGCCCCAATTCCAAGTCCACCGCCGGTGACGATCACCACTTTTCCGCTGTGCTCTGCCATTGATTCCTCTCGGCCGGGATACCATCCCGCGTACGTGCCAGTTGACAATATACGCGACTTGGTCCGGCCTTTTGTAGGTGGCAGTGATGGCACGACGTGTTAAGTTCTAAGTTCTAAGTTCTAGAATTTAGAACTTGAGACGAGGCATTCGCCGGAAGCATAGCCAGCTTTGTCACCTACAAAAGGCTGGCGACTTGGACCTATCATGCCCGACGATGCTCTACGATGAGGCTCGCGGCTATCGGATCGAAACGCTCGGTGACTGCTCGCCCGCGGGCCTCTTTGTGACGGACTCACGCAACGAATGGGCGCGATGTTCGACGAGTTCACACCGTCCATTGACGTACATGATGCTAATTGAAAGGTGATTTGACATGAATCCGACGCATGGGGAGCTCTTTGAGCGGCGAAGATTTGTAAAACATGTGGCCCTAGTGGCACCGTCGATCGCGGCAGGGCTCGGCATGGCCTCTAGAGTGAACGGCGGAGTGCCCCTGTCCGAGGATGGATCCGCGTCGAACCGACAGGTGGTGCAGGCAGCTGAGCGGAGAAATATCGTCGTTTACCGTGATCGCTTCGCCTATTGCTCGCATGCAACCATCGCTCGACTGTGCGACGGCGACTGGATCGTGGCCTTCAATGAGTGCCAGCGGCGGGAGCCTCACACCCATCCACCTCGCGATCCTCATTTCCACAATTTGCTCACCAGGACCAGCGACCAAGGTCGGACGTGGAGTACGCCACAGGTGATTCCCGGTTGGGACTGGTACGGAGTCGAATGTCCAGGTCTGGCGGAACTTCGTGACGGTACCGTCGTACTGAACCAGTGGCAATTCCGCTGGTACCCCTTGGATGTCGGCCGCGGAATGGCCGCCGAGGGCCAGGAGATCTGGATCGACAACGGCAACGGATTCCGGCTCGCCACACCCGACTCGGACTGGTCGCGGAGCCGCTTCCCTTGGGCGAGGGCTAAGGGCGGGTGCTACGTTCACTTCAGCTCGGACGGTGCGCGAACGTGGGATCGGACCGTCAAGATCGACACATCGCCATTCGTCGGGGGCTATACTCCACGCGGTGTAGTGCAACTTGAGGACGGAACCCTACTGATGTGCACCGCCGATCATCCTCGTAACCGCGACGCCTTCGCCATACACTCGCGGGATGGTGGCCAGACTTGGCAGAAACCGATTCTGATTGGTCGCAAGGGGGACGAGGATTTCTCCGAGCCGACGGCGTTGGTCTTGCCTGGCAACCGAGTCGTCACGCTGGTGCGCAACGACGACACGTTTCACTTGCAGCAGGTGGAATCAAGCGACGGCGGGAACACCTGGGGGCCGGTGCAGTCGACGCCTATCTGGGGATTTCCGGCCCATCTCTTGTCGCTGTCTGACGGCCGGCTGCTGGCTACCTATGGGCATCGCCGACCGCCCTATGGCATCCGCGCTTGCGTGAGCGGCGACCAAGGGAAGACCTGGCAGTATCATCGCGAGGTCGTGATCCGGGACGATCTACTCACCGGGAACCTGGGTTACCCAGTGACGATCGAATACCGACCGGGCAAGCTGTTCACGATTTACTACGGCGAGGACGATACATCGGTCACGAGCATCCAGGGTTCGTATTGGACGGTCCCAGTCTGAACGGGACGCCGAGCGAGTCCCAGCGTTAGCCTCTTTTCCTAGGGGCTCATTTTCTTAGAAGGCTTTGTTTTGAACGATCAGTTCACTCGGGCGATCCGGGATCAAACAGGTTGCGCGCGTCGGTATCAAAGGCTGTGTTGGCCAGCGCTGACTCCGCATTCAATCCCTCGTTGTTGACACGCCAATTCACCATGGCGATATCACGCGGCATCGGTTTGCCCAGTTCGCCGTCCTTCGACTCTCGGGTGCGGTACCCGGTCCCAAAGGCGGTCAGAATCGATCCGTCGGGAAGTATCACTGACGTCGTGGCCTGACAGGCACCCCAAAAGGAGGCCTTGCCTTTCCGCGTGGATTTCCACACCGCCAACATGTACTTGTGGTCCAAGTCCCACGTCTTGCCATGATCTCGGCTGACGATCGCCTCGATCCCAAACCGAGGGTACCCATCCGCCGCGGGTACGTAGCCCTTGCGAACGACGTGCGACATCACTATGTCACCACCCGGAAGCAAGACCATGCTTGGATGGTGACGTCCCCAGTCGTAAAGAATCGCGGGTTGCGACCAGGTACTGCCATCGTCTTGCGAGAGAGAAATCGCCAGGCCCGCGTAGTGATCGGTCCAGGGCCGGGACGGATCAAACTTTCTCGATTCGGTCCGGCAGGCCGCCACAAGGTCTCCATTGGCCGCACGAAACAGCGCCACTTCGTTGGCGTTTTTCCATTGGGGCACCGGTAAAGATTCGCTCCAGCTCCGGCCTTCATCGACGCTGAAGCGGAGAAACGGCTGGTGGTAACCGAGGTTTTCGTTGTATCCCGTTTCCCAAATCCGGGTAATCTTGCCGGTCTGCTGGTTCCTGTCGACCAAATACGGATCCCACTGGTACCAAGGAGGACCGACCGGACTCGGTGGCGTCGGCACCGGATCGCTCCAGGTTTGGCCATAGTCTTCGCTGAAGTGGCGTCCCTTTCCCTCCACGGCCAAAACGACTCGGCCCTCGCCCAGATAGGTCAAGCTGACTCCCGTGCCCGTATGGTGATCGCCTGTCTCTTCAATATGCATGTACTTTGGCGACGTCCACGTCACACCCAGGTCATCGCTTTGCAAGACATGTGGGCTAAGCGGGTCATCGCACGATACCAACATCAACAGCCGTTTCTTTTCCGGCATGTAGACGAGATACGGATTCCGAGCGATTCGGTTCCAGGTCTCCGAGACAACTTGGTATCTTGCCGGCAAGACAATCCGCAGCGCGCTGCCATTGAGCTGCCGCACCTCATGGTCTTGCCATTCAGATGCCGGCACGACCGCGGGCAGAAGAAGACTCCAAAGAAGCAGCGACTGGAGTCGTATGCAAGCCCCTTCGAACGCGGCCCTTCGTCGGGAGTTTGCCATTACAAGTCTCCTTCGTTGAATTCCGTGCAGTCCGTTCCCGCGACGTCCCAGTTGGGTATTCCGCGATGGGCGGACAGGGGTCTTCGCTCTAAGTCAAACAGTCGAACGAATGATAAATCTTCGAGGGCTCGCATTGCCTTTATGTTAATCCATCATTCGAAACCCGCCTGGGTGCCTACGAGTTGGGCGAATATTTACCGTGGACGGGAGGGCACGGTCCTAGCCTAAGGCGTTGGCTACGATTCCGCAACCACACGAAGCATTCCAGGTCGCAGTCCAGCCGCGTCGGTAACTTGGTCGGGCAAATCCTAGCGTTGCCGTCTTAGAACGAGCCGGAGGAATCCCCTTATGCGAATACTTTTGCCAATACAACCACGTTCCCGCCGTAGCCTGACTTGGTTGACTTCATGGGACCGGTATCTATTCTGCCAGGTCGAAGTCGTAGGTGAACTTACGCTGATCGCCGGGAATCGTCACCTCCAGTTCAGAGGCCTTGTTGTACTTCCGTGGAATGTATTGCTCCCGCGCCCCCGACCCGCTTAGCAAGTCTCCGCCGGTCTCTCCACCGGGACTGCGGTAACCCTCGATCTTGACCAACTGCGTTCCTACCGGAACGCCGTCCTTAGCGACCGCGCGATACATGCCATCCTTGATGGGCGCTCCTGAGACCGGACCTTTCGTTCCCTGACCCGGATAAAAGTAAATCTGACCGTTTCCGACGGGCTGACCGGCGTACGAGACTTTACCGCTGACGATGACCTTCTGTAGCCCGTCGCGCGGTCCACACCCGCCAAGAAACGTCAGCAGCACCGCCGTGCGGAGCAAGAGCCATGGGTCTTTCATTTCAATTCCAAGTTTCTACCGACCGGATCAATAGGAAGTCCCGTCCACGACCTCTTGACCGGCTCGGGTGGTGAGTGCTTCAAGCACGAACTGATCGACATTCTCCGACAGAAATTTCACGCTTCCGTCCACAAACGTGAAATGAGCCCCACCGGCATGATAGCTGGAAAATCCTACTTCGCTCCAATATTCGATATGACGGTTCCCTCCGTCCCCGTCCAACGGATCGATGGCGTCATCTCTTCCGCCGGGAATCGATCCGACTCCATTGATGCCCAATGTCGTGGACTGGGTGTTCCACTTTCCCCACATATGACCAATCCAAGTGAAACCGGAGGAAGGATGAGCTCCTCGGCCCGACGTAATCTCCCCCACAAACAGCGTCTTGCTGGAGCCGTCCGTGATGTCCTTGAAGCTGACATCGCTGTTCATGAAGAACACTCCGTTACCGTCGATCCGAACCTCCGCGTCAAACGGGTGTCGGGGGCCTGGACCGTTGCTTCGGCTGTCCGACACTCCCGCCATGTTGGATTGGCGCATATCATCCACACTTTTGTCGCCATTGCGGACCCCCGAACAGCATTCAACCCAGGCTGCCGAATTGGCCGTGTCAGGACAAATAAAGTCATCGATCCTGACCGCCATGACCCGCCAATTCGTCGGGTCCTTGGGGGGTGATAGTTTAAGGAATCCATGTTCCCAAATGACCTTTCGTACAGCTGGTTGTATTCCAGGAACGGCAATAGATAGGTTCCCCAGGACCAACCGCTAAATGATTCCGCCGCGGGGTCATTAGGTATCCACCACTGGTCACCAGGTGGAAACTCACCCTTCAGACTGTGGTAGTTGTGCAGGGCGAGACCAACCTGTTTGAACTGGTTCAGGCAAATAGACCGGCGGGCTGCGGCGCGTGCCGATTGAACCGCGGGTAGCAGGAGAGATACGAGGATACCAATAATGGCGATAACCACCAGTAATTCGACCAGCGTAAAGCCGGGATGCGGTCCACCCTGCCGAAGCTTCCCGCAGCGATCTGCAACGAACACGCTGATACCTCTCTCTTTGTCAGACTGTGTGTCAATCAAGCAATACGCCGGGGCAAGCCAGCTGACCTACCCCGACATTGTATCCTTCAATCTACCATTCACGCCGTATGCTATGCAACACTTTTATATGATGCGGCAAGGCGGGATTGCGAAGCCTAGGAGTTCGAGCGTCGACGACGCCAGCAAGCTGCCAGGCCCATCGCCAGACCACTGGCGAGTAATGCACTGGACGGCTCAGGAATTACGACCGTGGGCATACGGGCAATCTCTGCATCGCTCATACCGACGTCGAAGATCATCGGATTGTCGACGTGAGCATTGCTAAGCCGGAACTCAAAACCGCTCGGAATTGCCCCAACCCTTCCGATTGTCGCAATATTGACTTCGCCGAACGTGCCCTATGTAAGTCATTGACTCCGAAAATCTTTGCAGGTACAGTGTAATGTTCGCAGCCCTCTTCGACATAAGGGTTGGCGGTTTGGGTCTTGCCATTCCCAGCGACCGTTCCAGGCGATTGAATGGGTGGGATTTGGCACAACCGCAGTCCGACCTTTTTAAGTTGCGCCAGGTTAGATTTCCTCGGAAATAGGTTAGATTTCCTCGGAAAAGAATAACCCGGTGCGTAAGCGAGGGACGTATCGAACACGCGTATTTCCCTCGCTTACGCGTCGGGTTGCCGAAAATCGCAACTTCAAAACATACGCGTTGGGTTACCAAAAAGCGCAACTTCAAAAGTCCGACCACGGGTGTTTGTATGTTACACGGTAGCCATCGGTTCACGAAAAACATATAAAGTAGTACGATTCGTTATCACTTTGGCTTATCGGGTGGCCGTTTGAGAGAGGGGGGTTGGATGCAATCAGCCGGCAACAGGCTCCAACGTGGTCTTACCGATCGTGGATTCCTCTTGGGCACATTCCGCTGGGACATATTCCACTGTGACAGCTTCCCCTGCGACGCGCGCAGGGCATTTCTCTCAAGGCCCAAGAACGGGTTTACGCTCGTTGAGCTGCTTGTGGTGATCGCTATTATCGGGATCCTGGTTTCGTTGTTGCTACCGGCGGTCCAATCCGCCCGCGAGGCGGCCCGAAGGGCGCAATGCATCAACAACCTTAAGCAGATCGGCCTAGCGCTGCACAGCTTCCACAACGCCAACGAAGAGTTCCCCTCGGGGGCCTACTTTTACAACTGGTCCGGTGATGCCCGGGGGTCCATTCTCATCCGGCTTTTGCCCTACATGGAGCAGCAATCCATCTATGATGCGTTCGATCTCTCCCGGCCGACGGACGGGCAAACGTTTCCCGGCACCACCGAGAGGATCAGCGCGACGATCTTGTCTTCATACATTTGTCCCAGCGACGATCACGGCGGGATGATCAACGGCAATGCCATGCACAACTATGCCGCCTCGACGGGTCCATCGCGGCGTGACAGGAATAGCAATTGCGGATGTTCCAGCGGTTGGATGAAGTTCGCCCTGGGCGGCCTCAACGATCCGAAGAATTTTGCTGGGCCTTTTATTCGCTTGGTGGTTCCCACTCGTGTGCGCGACTGCACGGATGGTTTGTCGCATACCATCTATTTCGGTGAAGTCCGCCCGAACTGCTCTGGCCACGTTCGGCAGGGCTGGGCGTTGAGCAACAACGGCAACGGCTTGTGTATCACCTGCATACCGATCAACTATGATTCATGCGACCACTCCCCGCCCGTCTCTGGGGGTAAGAACTGTGGCCGGCCCTGCAATTTTATGACTGAGTCGGGATTCAAGTCGACACATCCGGGAGGGGCATTGTTTCTGCTCGGGGACGGCTCCGTCCACTTCTTCGAGGAAACCATCGACCATTGGACCTACCAGTTTCTGGGTGGAAAAGCTGACGGCAGGGTGGCCAGTATCCCGTTTTAGGTAGCGGCGCTAAGTTTGCCATCCCTCCGCTCCTGAAAGGCACTCCCGATGAGATTTGCGCCATTGCTTACGTTGGTTCTGACGGTCGTTTGTCCTTTGACGGCGGTTGGCGGCGATCCGCCGCACGTGACGGCTCATGTCGACATCTACAAGGAAGCAGATCGTTTTTCCGGCTGGCCGGCCAACCACGGGATTTGGGTTTGGGACAATGAGATCGTCGTGGGGTTCATACTGGGATATCACAAAGAACAAGAAGGGCACACGATAGATAGTGGACGACCAATTCCTCGTATGCAAGCGCGTAGTCTCGACGGTGGTCGTACCTGGGCAATCGAAGAAACGTCGCTCGTAAGCTCCGACGGAGAAGCTAGGGACAGCACAAGCTTGCCACGGCCCGTCGATTTTACTGATCCCAACTTCGCTGCTTGGCTGATGCACGATCGGTTCTCATACTCCCTCGATCGCTGCCACACATGAGAGGGGCCTTTAACTTTGCTAACGTTTGGCCGCCCTGGACTACTCGCCCGCACCGACTACCTCGTGGAAGGAAAGCATCGCCTGACTGCCT
>Ga0310121_10005304_pt1 | contig 11124 bp, 11 predicted proteins | sample CB27_Tmax_986_MG_FD_203504 | JGI IMG/M metagenome (GOLD analysis project Ga0310121, IMG submission 203504) | Marine microbial communities from Western Arctic Ocean, Canada - CB27_Tmax_986 | ecosystem: Environmental > Aquatic > Marine > Oceanic | place: Canada: Western Arctic Ocean | collected...
GTTGCTTGGGGTGCCGGGCATGTGAGCCAGTGTGTCCTTCGAGCGTCCACTACGGAGTCTTGCTAGAGGCCGCACGGGAATCTGTTTTCCGGGCTCGAAAGACACCCGCCGTGGTGGGAATGCTCCTTGCCGTCTTTTCGAGCCATTTTTGGACGCGATGGAGCATGCGGCTCGCGAGGGTAGTGCGAGGACTGGGCCTCGCCGGATGGGTGGCGAGGCTGATGCCGGGGAGCCGCCTTTTCCACCCCATGCGGTTCGGTCTCGCGATGCTCGAGGCGAGTAGGGAGAGGCCACTCCCGGTCGGATCACCTTCGGGTTCCGCAGCCACGCGAGGGTCACCGGACGACGGGTCAGGTTGGCGGGAGGGGAGTCGGGGACGGGTGGCTATTCTTCGGGGGTGTGTCCAGGATGGCCTGTTCGCGAGGGTAAACGACGCTACCGAGAGGGTCCTTCGGGCCAATGGTTACGATGTGATCGAGGTGAAGGGGCAGGGATGTTGTGGTGCTCTTCACACCCACGCGGGGAATGCCGAAGGGGCTCGCGAGCTGGCTCGTGCCAACGTTGAGGCGCTGGGTTCGGCCCGGGTCGACTTCGTCGCGGTTAACGCGGCCGGCTGCGGTGCCGCTCTGAAGGAGTACGGGCATCTTCTCCAGGCCGAAGCGGAACACGGGCAGATGGCGGCGCAGCTTGCTGCTTCCACCCGAGACATCTCGGAGCTTCTATCCAGTGACCCCTTGCGGGTGGGTGCGCCGCTACCGGCTCGGGTGACGTATGATGCCGCTTGCCATTTGTGCCACGCACAGGGCGTGAGGAAGGAGCCCCGGATGCTGCTTGGGGCCATTCCGGAGCTCGTCGTCCTGCCCCTCCGGGACGAAGAGGAGTGTTGTGGTGGGGCTGGGATCTATGGGATCACCCACGCCGAGCTAGGGGGCGACATCGGCGCCGACAAGGTGTCCGCAGTGTTGGCCACGGGCGCGGACATCGTCTCGACCGGAAATCCCGGCTGCATGATGCAGATCGGGGCCGGGCTTCTGCTCAAAGGATCCGACGTAATGGCGTGCCACCCCGTCGAACTGCTGGACGAGAGTTATCGGCGGGCGGGCTTCTATGACGGACCTTGAGGTTGCGGGGGTCGGGGACTACCTCGCTGAACGGCGAGACGACATCGCCAGGCTGCTCATCGAGTTAGCCGATAACGAGTCCCCTTCGCTGGTGCCCGAGTCCCAGGGGGCCATTCAGGAAATTGTGTCCCGGCGGCTCGAGGCGATCGGCTTCGTAACCCAGTTCTTCCCCGGCGAGGAATCGGGTGGCCACCTCTACCTGTCGCGCGGGGAGGCGCCGGCGAAGGCCGGGTATACCGAGGAAGCGCCGGTGCAACTCCTGCTCGGCCACACGGACACGGTCTGGCCGATCGGTACGGTACGCGACATGCCGGTGGAATGGAACGAAGCGGAGGACGTCATCCGCGGTCCGGGAGTATTCGACATGAAGGCTGGGATCGTCCAGATGGTTTTCGCTCTCGAAGCCCTGTCCGAGCTCAGACTCGAGCCGGCCGTCGCTCCCACCATCTTCCTGAACTCCGACGAAGAAATCGGCAGTCCTGAATCGCGCGATCACGTCGCGCGGCTGGCCCAAGTATCGACTCGCGTACTCGTGCTGGAGCCGGCCCTCGGCCCGCAGGGACTCATCAAGACGACCCGTCGAGGTGTGATCCGCTTCGATATCCGGGTCGATGGTCGTGCGGCGCACTCAGGGCTCGCCCCCGGGGAGGGTGCGAGTGCGATCCAGGAGATGGCCCACGTCATCCAGAGTCTCCACGCGCTGACGGACCTGGAGCGGGGCACGACCGTCAATGTGGGCACGGTCTCCGGCGGGACGGCGACCAACGTCGTGGCCGCTGAGTGCCGCGCCAGCGTGGACGTGAGAGTAAGGACGCAGGCTGACGGCCAATGGGCCAAAGAAACCATTCAGGGCCTGGAACCCACCACACCGGGAACTCGGTTGGAGATTGAGCAGGTCATTGACGTCGCCCCGATGGAGGCGACGCCTCGCAACCGAATCCTCTGGGAAGCCGTTCAGGGGTGCGGCAAACGCCTTGGGCTGGAGTTGGGGGACGCCGAGTCCGGCGGTGCGTCGGACGGAAACACGACAAGTTTCTATGCTGCGACGGTGGACGGATTGGGCGCGCTGGGGGATGGGGCACACGCGCGCCACGAGCATGTCCGTGTGAGCAAGCTTGTAGAGAGAACAGCTCTTTTGGCTCTGATTCTAATGATGCCACCGCTGGAGGGCAGTTAAAGCCTTATGGGTTGTAGAGGCAACTAATACTGTGATCGTCGTTCCCAGGGCTTTGGCGCACGAGATTCATATGCAACTATACCGACGTATTTGCGATCATCTCGAGATGCTAGTGGGACCCGGCCCTACCCAGGCATGACCTTGACCTCGACCCGGAGTTAGACGTGGACGCGGAGCGGCAGCGGGCAGCGGACGTGAAGAGCGACGTACACCTGGAAGACCATGTGGTAGACGGTGCAGAGGTAGGGAGCGAAGTAGATCGGGGAGCGGCCCGAGAGATCCTCCGCGGTTGTGTGTTTAGCCGCACTCGAATGCTCGATCGCGCCCTCTCTCGCATCTTCGACAACTCGCTAGCGCCGCTCAGGGTGCGTGCCAGTCAGTTGACCGTCTTGGCGTTGATTGCGGCGATGGAGGGCCTCCGTGCCGCGGACGTGGCGAGGTACCTCGAAATGGACAAGTCCACGGTCAGCCGTAGCCTGGCGTTGCTGCGGGCGAGGGGTTGGGTGGAGGAGTCGGCCTGGCCGACCAAGAAACTGAATCGCCTCGAGGTCACCCCAGAAGGGCGAGCGCTCCTTGATGAGACGCTCGTGCCTTGGCGGTCCGCCGTAGAGAACGCGCGCGAGACTCTAGGAGAGGAGAGCGTCGAGATGCTTCGGGGCGCCGCCGCCTCATTCCTTCGGCTTCGAGCGAGTAAGTAGCACCTCAGGCGCCTTGGTGGCGCTCCATGAAACCCACGAGAGCGTTCAGGAAGTCGGGGCGGGCAGACTCGAGAAAGGCCATGTGATCCGCTCCGGATACCTCCAGCGACTCACGATCGGACGTTCCCAGGGAATGGAACAGGGAGGCGCGCTGCTCGGGCGTCGCGATGGGGTCGAACTCGGCATGAATGAGCAGTGTCGGGACCCGGACCAGTGTGGGATCGAGTTCATCCCACTCGGCCGCGCCGCGCCAGTCTACGCGTATGGGGTCCGCCTCCATCGCCGCTTTCACATACGCATCGATAGCGTGCTGGCTGATTGATCCGGGCGTGATGAAGTCGCTTGCGGCGTTGGCGGGGTTGTTCGGGGCGGCAGCGGGTGGCGTGTCCCCTTCGCCATCAGCGAGTGGGGCGCCTGCGAACGTCGGGGAGTAGCCGAAAAAAACAAGAGCAGATACCAACTCCGGCCAGCGCTGGACCGTGAGTTGAGCCACCTTCGACCCGCGGGACCAACCGAGAAGGAAAGGCCTCGGCGCACCTTCTGTCAGGAGCCGAACCCGCTCGAGCACCGCCTTCAGGTCTTTTGCCGCACGATCCGGGTTGAGCCATCCGGTCTCGTCACGGGGCGTTTGGCCGTACCCTCTCAAGTCGACCGCGAAGGCCGCGTACCCTGCTTCCACCAACCCGTCCATCAGCGACAGGTCCTCGCCGGGCACCTGTAGATCGAAGTTAGGACGCGCGCTCCACGTGCGGCCGTGCAGGAGGACCACTGCCCCCCGAGCCTCGGGCGGGCTTTTCTCCCAGAGGGCGTTGGGATGCCCATCCGCGTCGACGGTATGTCTCGTGATCATCCTGGTCGTTGAAAATTGTGATCTCCGGTTCCCGGCCAAAGCTGGTCTCGACCGGCTAAGTACCGCAAGTTTCGAGGCCGATCACGAAGGCCGACCGACCGCACAGCGTGGCGCGCATGGAGATGATCACGTGAAGATCGACCGTGTCGAGATACGAGAAATCCGAATGCGACTGCGTGAGCCGTTCGAGGCCTCGACCGGTTTCACCCGCGACAGGCGGGTGCTCCTCGTGGCCCTGCACTCCGATGGGATGGTCGCCTGGGGAGAGTGTGTTGCGGGCGAAACGCCCGACTACTCGTACGAGACCACCGACACGGCATGGTCGATCCTGACAGATCTGATACTCCCCAGGGTAGCGGGCGCCGTGATGGAGTCGTCAGCAGATCTTCTCCCTGTTTTCGAAGGAATTCGTGGCCATCCCATGGCGAGGGCCGCGGTGGAGATGGCCGCATGGGACCTAGAGGCGAAGGCGGGTGGCCACCCACTGGCCTCACTCGTAGGGGGCGTGCGCGATTCGGTCCCCGTGGGCGTCAGCATCGGCCTTCAAGGCACCGACGAGGAATTACACCGGAAGGTCACCGACTATATCGAGCAGGGGTACCAGCGCATCAAGGTCAAGATCAAACCCGGGCGTGACGTTGTGATGCTCAAGAGACTCCGCGACCAGCACCCGGACGTCCCACTCATGGCGGATGCCAACTCGGCGTATTCACTTGAGGATTTGCCCCGCCTGAGGGAGTTGGATGGGCTCGATCTCCTTATGATCGAGCAGCCGCTCGCCCACGACGACTACCTCGACCACGCACGCCTCCAGAGTGAAATGAGTACTCCGATCTGTCTCGACGAGTCCATACGGTCCGTGCGGGATGCATCACTCGCCCTCGAGATCGGGGCCTGCCGCATCATCAATATCAAGCCGGGTCGCGTAGGCGGCCTCTCTTCCGCAAAGGCCATCCACGACCTATGCGTCGAGCACGAAATTCCTGTCTGGTGCGGGGGGATGCTCGAGTCGGGAGTTGGACGGGCCCACAATGTCGCCTTGGCCTCCCTCCCCGGATTTACACTCCCCGGAGACATTTCCTCGAGCCGGCGTTATTGGATCGAGGACATTGTGACGCCTGAGTTCGTGCTCGACAGGGGTGCAGTCGTGGTCCCATCGGGACCCGGAATCGGCGTAGAGGTGAGGGAGGACGTTCTCGCTGAGTGGACCGTGCGACAGGCCGATTTCTAGTGGAAATGTCCAGTGGAATCGTGGTTTTCCCCTAAAATCGTTGAATCTTTTTGGTAGATGTCGAGAATGAGATAAGGGACACGGCGTAAGACCTCGAGCGTAAAAAAGGAGCGAATCATGATTTTACCCACGATTCGCGCCTCTGCGACCTACCGACACTGTTCTGCGTATGCGATTACACTGGGTAGGTTGCGAGAATACTTCCAGGAGATGGTGGCCGTAGAAGCGACAGTGTAAGCGCGGCGAACGTCGTCAGCGTGCGCATGTCGTAGTCTTTTGTGATCTGGGAGCGGTGGACCACATGGGCAGGGACGGTGCCAGAGGACGGGCTATACGATCAGAGGATCGACTCCTCGTCGGGAAGCCTAATCTCCACGGGCCGAACGTCCATGGTCACTTGCACGGCGACATGACCCATGTCAGCTCGGTCACGTAATGCGTCCCGAATTCTCGGTTCGACCTTCCTGTAAGCCGCCATCACGCCATCGCGGATCTCCCTACGGAGCACCTTCAGCGCATTGACGTCGGGACGGCTTGTCTTGGTTTCCTTCTTGGCTTCCACGAGGCGCTCTGGTAAGATCTCGAAAGGAGCCATTCCGATGTCGTCCAGACGGGCCGAATCGATGTATTGGATGGAAACGGACACATCACCATGTGCATGGTGCGTGGGAATGTCGCCCACGGCGCGGAAGTGGGAGGCCAGCTTCCCGAGCTCCACGTTCGCTGCCGCCTTCGCGTAGCTGCGCTCTACGATGGCGAATATGCGCTTCATACGCTCCGGAGTCGTCGCGTCGACGTCGGGGATCTCTGTCTCCAACTCTTTGCCCACAGCTTGGCGGTCCTGCCCGGCCTGAGCTTCCTCGTCCCGGATCCTCTGCCGATCGATGTTATCCAGAATTCGGTCAGGGTTTGTCCGAAGCCCCATCACCTCTCTCCCTCAACGCTGCGCAACCTAAGTAGGCACTTTACTGCCCGACTCGAACGATAACCTGATCCGTCCATCGTGGCCAAGTGGGTCCGGGTGAGGGCTGGTGGCAGTGTGGGCCAGCCGGAGACGATGATTTCGCAACAGCCACCCGTAGAGTAGACTGGACGCGGTAGAGCCGGCGACGGGAGCGCGCCTCTGTCTCGAAAGAACAGACTCGAAAGGAGCGAAAGTTATTCGATGAACGCCGTGGAAGAGGGAGACACGAACCCGGAAGCCCAGATTACGGGTCTCTTCTCACGTTATGTCCAGGTCTTTTTTTCACCCGATGACCTGTTCCAGGGGTTGCGCACCCGACCGTACTGGGTCGGCGCTGTGCTTCTGGGCTCTGGCCTGGCCGCGGTGGGGGTTATGCTTCTCCCGCAGGACGCTCTGCTTGAGATGGTGCGTGAGCAGTCGGCGGCGGCGGGACAGCCCCTCCCTCCGGGCTTCGAGGACGACCTTGGGGGAGTGTTTCGTTATATAGCAGGTGCGGCCACATTCGTGTTTTGGCCCCTCATCCCTGCGGTGTCCGCCGGCGTGGTTACGGTGATCTTCGCGTTCTTGATAGGGCACGAAGGAACCTATAAGCAGTACCTGGCCGTGGTGGCCCATGCCCATCTAGTCACGGCCACGGCGGGCGTTCTGGTCGCGCCCCTGAGAATCGCCATGGAGGACGCGCAGGTCCTGATTTCACTCGGTTCATTCGCGCCGTTCTTGGAGCCCGGTTACCTACTCCGATTCCTGAGTCTCGTGGACCTATTCGGCATTTGGGCATGGTTGCTCGTGGGCCTTGGAGCCGCCAGGATCGCGCGAAAGAAGTCGTGGGCCGTCGGCTGCGTATTCGTGTTGATGATTCCGGTTGTGCCGGCAGCCGTCGGCGCCTTATTTACCGGGTAGATCCGTGGTGGCTCGAAACTTTTACGGCGAAAAGATCAGTTCGCAGCGGTCGCCCACCCTGATGTCCTTCTCCGCGAACCACCCCTGACGGACCTCGAGGGCGTACATCGCGGGTCTCGCGCCGTCATGGATGTCAGTGGTTTCGGGCTCCATCTGCTGGATATCCACGATCACGAAGTTGCGATCGATCCAGGCGACGTCGAGCGCGACGAACGTATTCTGCATCCAGAACGATCTCTGCGCCTCTCTGTCGAAGACGAAGAGCATGCCGGTACCGTCCGGTACAGCGTCGCGGAACATGAGCCCCTGCCCTCGTGTTTCCGGAGTATTCGCTACTTCGGCGCGCACCGTATCTCTGCGGAAGATGACCAGTGCAGTGGCTTCCGTCGCTGCCGTCGCCGAGTTGGCCGGTCCACGCGAGTCGGGGCGAACCTCGGCCTTCGGTTTCGCGAAGGGAAACGCTGCCGCTGCGGCGAGAAGGAAAACGAGTAGTTTCATTGCCAGGATGATAGATTACTGCGTTGAGTTTCGCATCATTAGACCACCATGCCCTCCTTACCGGGATTGAGGCGAAGGCGTTCCCATGGTTGATCCTGAACTACTCGAGATTCTCGTGTGCCCTGAGACCCACCAACCGGTGCGCCCCGCTGAGCGGGAGCTTCTGGACCGACTGAACGACGCGATCAGGTCCGGAAGCGTGACCAATCGAGGTGGCGATGAGGTGGCCGATCCAGTTGAGGAGGGCCTGGTGCGGGAGGACGACAAGATTCTATATCCCGTTCGGGAAGACATCCCGATCATGTTGATCGACGAGGCCATCGAGCTCGACAAGCTCTCCTGACACACGGTTGACCCGCCGAAGCTGCCTGCATACACTCCGGGCATCATCGAGACCGGCTGAGGGGCAGGCCCTGAGACGCCGGGGCAACCTACGGGAGATTACGCAACTCCCGGAAAGGTGCCAAGTCCTGCGGGAACCAAGGTTCACCGACAGATGAACGCGCGTCCGAGCCGCGGCTCTCCTCGCCGAGGCCTTCCGGTCAAGTCCGTCTCATTCGCTGGTGCTCCGGGTTGCGCTGTACATAGGAACGGGAGAGCGATATGGATGAGCGGAGGCGGTGGTGATTTCCGTCACAGGAGCCCAGTTTGGGACGGTCGAGCTTGCTGGACGGTCGGACGTGGGCGACAGCGTGGCTTACGCCTCGTATGGCCCGGAGGACGCACCCGCTGTGGTGGTTCTTGGGGGGATCTCCGCCCATCGCTTCGTCTGCGGCGATGAGGACGGGACGCCGGGCTGGTGGCCCGGTGTGGTCGGGCAGGAGGCTCCGCTTGCCCCCGGGCCCTATCGGATTATCGGCGTGGATTATATCGGTGGGGCGGGCGCGTCGTCGGGGCCGTCGAACGGGCCTGATATCCCCGTCGTGACGACCGACGACCAAGCCGACGGAGTGAAAGCTGTACTCGACCACCTCGGCATCGACAGGCTACACGCCTGGGTTGGTGCGTCTTACGGTGGCATGGTGGGCTTGGCTTTCGGGGCGCTCCATGTGGACCGCCTGGAGCGGCTACTGATCTTCTGCGCGGCGCACAGATCCCATCCCATGGCTACAGGCCTCCGCACCCTCCAGCGCAGGATCGTCGAGTTGGCTGCGGACGCGGGGCGGGAGTCCGAGGGATTGGCTCTCGCCCGTGAACTCGCCATGACCACGTACCGCACTTCCGAGGAGTTCGAGAAGCGGTTCGTATCGGTCCCGATCTGGGAAGAGGGAAGTCCCCACTTCGCCGTGGAGAAGTACTTGAAGCTTCAGGGGGAGAGGTTTGTTCGGCGCTTCGACGGACGGGCCTTCGCGATCCTCTCACAGTCCCTCGACCTTCATAGGGTCGATCCGGGACTCGTCCGAGCGCCCACCACGGTCGTCTCGGTTGATTCGGACACGCTGGTGCCCCCGTGGCTGGTTGCGGAGATGGTGCGTCGGCTGCCCGGCACGGGGCGGACCATCCGTATCGCGTCCAATTTTGGGCACGACGCGTTCTTGAAGGAAAGAACCGCGGTCGGAAGGGTGATTCGCCATGTTCTTGCCGAGGAGGTCCCGGGCTCTCCTTCAACAGCCTTCTAAATGTCCCTCGTCAACTTTCATCGGGTCCTCATCGCCATCGCCATCCTTTTTTGTGGCGGGTATGGCGTTTACGAGCTCGTGGAATTCACCGAAAACGGGGAGATAGGATCACTGTTGATCTCGGGATTCTTCTTTGTTGTTACGGTCGGCCTGGCCTACTACCTCAGGCACCTCAAGCGCATCCTCGGCGTCGACGAGTAGACGTCAGTTCCCGTTTGCGGGCGGTGGGGCCACAGGAGCGGCTGGTGCAGGCGATGGGAGCCTCTCCCAGTAGAGGAGCGGCCGTTCTGCCGGGTGATTTCCGATCTCGTTCAGCGTCAGGGCGTCGTATAACCGCCCGTTGAGCATCACCATGCTGAGCGACTCTGTGTTGCGGAGATCCTCGAGAGGATCTTCGTCCAGGACGAGGAGGTCGGCGAGTTTGCCCACCTCCACTGAGCCAAGGGCGTCGTCGAGCCCCAGGTAGCGGGCTCCGTTGATCGTGGCGGCCTTGAGCGCCTCGACTTGGGTCATTCCCCCCTGCTCGAGCATCCACAGCTCCCAGTGAGCGCCGAGGCCCTGCATCTGTCCGTGTGCCCCCAGCGTGACGAGTCCGCCGGCGTCCTGGATGGCCTTGGCGCCCCGGGATATTCTGATGTGGTTGTAGTCCTCATCGCCCGCGGCGATGATGCGCCGGCGTGAGAGAGGGTCGACGACGTCGCGAGGCACAAAAGTGAGCAGGCGCTCGTTTTCCCACACGTTGGTGCGCTCATACCAGTAGTTCTCTCCCCCGAGCCCCCCGTAGCCGACCACCAACGTCGGCGTGTAGCCGGTAGAGCTCTGCCCGAAGAGCTGAGCCAAGTCATTGTACACGACCGGAACGGGGAGTGCGTGCTCCACACCCGTATGTCCGTCGAGCACCATGGTCATATTGTAGTAAATGAGGGATCCTCCCTCTGGCACGACCATCATCTCCAGATTCCGGCCCGCCTGGATGATCATTTGGCGGGCGTCGCGACGGCGCTGGTTGTAGCTCTTTACGCTGAAGGCGCCGACGGCCCTCATCCGGGCCAGGTGACGTTCGGCGTCGTCGTAGTCGTCGACGATCGCTTTGTTCGTCGACTCGGCCCCGTACAGGATCGTGCCCGTGGAGAAGAGTCGCGGCCCGAGCTTCAGGCCGGCGCTGATCATCTCCGAGTTCGTGAACACGATGGTGGTGTTGTTCGACGGATCGTGAGACGTGGTCACACCGAAAGCGAGGTTGGCCATGAGCGGCCAACTGGCTTCCCCGACGATTCCCGCCCCCTCCCCGCTCACGTGTGCGTGCACGTCGATGAACCCGGGAATGATCGTCTTGCCCGCCGCGTCCACTCGGTGAGCATCCGGTGGGACGGTGACCTGGGTCGAGGGTCCGACTGCCGTGATCGTGTTGGCGGTCACGACGATCGTGCCGTCCTCGATCAAGCCGCCTGATTCGTCCGACTCCGCAGCAAGCGTCAGGATGCGGGCTCCAACGAAGGCGACCGTGCCTGTTGGGATGTCGCTCGATTGAGTAAACCCGATCGAGATTCCGTTCGCTTCGGGCTCGGCAGCAGCGGCTGGTGCGCCAGGCCTGAACGTGAACGTTTCGGTAAGCTCCCGCGTGAAATATTCGGGCCCCAACGTCCAGAGGAGCGACCGGCTGTCGCCCGACCAATGCAGGTACAAACCGGCGTTGTCGGAGACGCGCTCGACCGGGAAGCCATCCACGTTCGGACCCAGTGTGACCGTTCTGCCAGATCGGGGGAACGAGGCGATGTAAGCACGGTAGCGTTCCGTGAAGGCCACCCATTGGCCATCCGGTGAAGGGACGATCGCCGTGGCGTTTTCCGATTCGAAGTGAACGATTTCGTCCGTCCCATCGAGGTCGAAACTCACCAGGCGCCGGCTGCCGTCGGAGAAATCGTTCACGAAGATTCGTGAACCCGTGGAATCGAACATCGGGTCCGAGCCGGTCGTACGGACTCTCCTGGGCTCCTCGGACCCATCCACGGGGACGATGAACACTCCGGGGTTCTCTCCGTGGGTCGGACCCCGGATGTTGTCGC
>Ga0310121_10005307_pt1 | contig 11121 bp, 18 predicted proteins | sample CB27_Tmax_986_MG_FD_203504 | JGI IMG/M metagenome (GOLD analysis project Ga0310121, IMG submission 203504) | Marine microbial communities from Western Arctic Ocean, Canada - CB27_Tmax_986 | ecosystem: Environmental > Aquatic > Marine > Oceanic | place: Canada: Western Arctic Ocean | collected...
ATTTCCTTCTCCTGCAAGTGCGTGTGCACCTGTAACTGTTGCTACTTGGTTATTAGTAGAACCTGTTAATACTGCTTTTGTGTCTGCATATGCTTTGATTGATTGTTGTGTTGCTAATTGTGTAGCCGAATCTGTCCCCATAGCATCTTCATCAAGGATACCTGTTACAGTTGCACCTGTTGCCAATGCCAATGAAGCTGAAGAAAGAGCGCCATTTACTGAAACATCTTCTCCAAACACAACTTGAGTGGAATCATTGCTTACAATCTGAGTACCGACAGCATTCATCTCTAATGTTATACTACCAAGTACAAGATTTCCTATTCCACCTGGTTGAATGCTTATGTCACTGTTTGAAGGTGAGGTTATTGTGCTATCATTAAAACTAAAAGCTTCAACTACTACACCACCTGATGCATTTCCAGTTATAGTTACGTCACCATTAGTTAGAGTAGTTGTTAATGTAGTTCCATCAATTTGTAATTGGTCTGCTTCAAATACACCTGTTACTTTAACTTGGTCACCTGCCGCATCACCTAGGTTAATATTTCCGTTAGCTGTAATATCACCTGTTGCTACTAAATTTCCTGTTACATTTACATTTGACTCTAATTCAACTGTACCTGTTCCTGCTGGAATAATTCTAATATTTTCGTTTGTTCTTGCTGATACAATGTTATGACCATTTATATCTAAATCACCACCTAGTTGTGGAGATAGATCTAAAAGTACCCTATCCGTAAGTGATGTACCAAATAATTCTGTAAAATTTGCGTTTATTTTTGTAAATGCTGTTCTTAATGGATCACCTGTGCCGTCGTTTGCTGATGAACCTATGCTAACTGTTTGTTGTGCCATGTTTTAATTCTCCTAATATGATTATTTATTAGAAATTTTAAGAACCGAATGTAATTTTATACAGGAATAAGTGTTCTAAAGAACTTGTATGTAGTAGAACTACCAGCCGCATTTACAACTTGAACTGTTACGGTAGTACCATCTGCCGTAGCTGAAAATGTTGCAAGGTCTGTTGTTGTACTGCCGACTCTGCCGTATACTGATATGTAAGCCGCTGTTGAACCGTTGTGCGTTACTATTACTTCTGCTATTTCATATCTAGAATTTGTTGTATCAGTGATTGAAACAAGATATTTTCCACTTCTGAAAGTTGCTTGTAGAAAAGTGTCCATGGTAGTAGCGGCTGATGTAGTCGCAGTAGCAGAAGACGAACTTATAAAAGCTTCTGAGTTTATTTTAATAAGTCCAGTACCAACTGTATCTAATTTTAAATGACTATTTGTAACTATGTTTTGTAAAGTGTCATCTACTATTTCTAAATTTCCAAAGTTGTTACCTGAATCATCTACATATGATTTTGTAGCAACATCAGTAGGCTGTGTTGGTTGTCCAACTCCTGATAATTGTTGTCCACTAAATGATATAACAGTTGAGTCGGTTGAACTAATAACATTTCCAGTAATATTAATAGAACCTAGTGTAATATTTGATTCTGCAAAATTAATTGCTGAAGAATCATCTGCACTAATTGTTGTACCATTAATTCTTAATGCACCAACTACAATATGTCCTGTTCCTGATGCAGTAATGTTTAAGTTTTCATTTGATCTTGTACCAGTGATGTTATTATCATTAATTGTAATTGCAGGTAAAACAATTGCACCTGTACCCGAAGGTTCTAATATTAAATCTGCATTTGAGGCATTTGCATTAATCTTATTTCCAGCAATGGTAATTTGTGAACTAACAGGTGAAGCCGCATATAATTCTGTGAAGTTAGTATTGATTGAGATCATTGCTGTTCTCAAGTCATCACCTGTTCCGTCATTTGCGTTAGTTCCTGGAAAAATGTTTATTCGAGCCATATTCTATTATCCTGTGCTAATTTTCAAGTCGTTGCTTGATCTCCACACTTGACCTGCAACACTCGGATCACTAGTGGGTAGATTTGGTATTAAAACTTTTATTGTATCTATAGATACTGCTCCAGTACCATTTGCTGAAAGTGTTAAGTTTGAATTTGTAGTAATTGATGATATTGTTGAGTTATTAATTTGTACGGTATCAACTTCAATGATTCCTGACCCGTTTGCCTGAATTCTAATATCACCATTGGTTAATGATGTTGTAATTAATCCTGTATCAGCATGAGTACCGTATAAATCAATAAAATTCGTATTGATTTTTTCCATCGCGGTACGCAAAGTGTCGCCCGTCGCTCTATTTCCTGCTGTTCCTGTATCTATGTTTAATCTAGCCATATTATGTTTATACGTATTTATTAAATAGTTATATGTTCATAGAAACCTTAAGAACAATGAGATTATACGAACGTCAATCTAAATTAGGTATGTATCATACCTTTCACCGTAAAAATACCATCTATTATTTTAAATGTGATTCATGTGGAGTGTCATTTTTAAGACCTAGAGCACAAGTAGATCCAGAACGAGCAAGTAACGATTATAAACACGTTTGCTCGTATTGTGATAGTAAGAAATTTGCTCAAAAAGTGGGTGTTAAGCTGAGAAAAATTTATAAGTTAGATGCTAGTTCGACGAAGACTCTATAATTTAAACCACCGAATATCGTCACGGGATCCATCGGTCCATCTCTTAAGATCAGCATAAATTCCTACTTTAATATTAGGTTGATCAACGTAATGTTTTAAAAAATGATTACCTTCAAGATACTCTCTACGATTAATGAAATGAAAACTAGTGTTTGGAAACTGTCTAGTAATTTGTCTTAATTGATACATCCATTCATATTTGAGATATGCTTTCATACTCAATCTATAATCATAGTTTAATGTATTTTTGTATATATTATTTTGTTCTCTACTAGGAGAATCCATTTCCCATTGTTTAGCACCCATTATATCAAAAGCAAGTATAATAATATTTTTAATTCCTGATTCAGCGGCTAATAATACAGCAGAACATCCTGAACCTCGTTGTTGTGAAAAATCTACTGTACGAATTGTACCTCTTTTAATATCGCCACCTCTCCATATTCTATATATTTTTAAACCTTCGGGTAAATCACTTTCTTTATCACCATTACAAATATAATTCCATGCACTAATGTCTTCAGGTCCGTGTATCTGTACTTTCCCATTCTCACGATCTCCTCTTGGGAATCGGAAATTGACATCCATTGCCCAGGAAGTCTTGCCACGTCTAAGTAAAGAGCTTGGATGTGTTTGGTCATGCCATGTCTTAAGTTCGTCATACATTGGTTGATTAACTGCTACAATATGATCGCATAATTCAGGACGATCTCTGTATATGGCATTACATCCGTAAATGATGCCTTTGTTTTTTAAATTTTGTATTGGAAATATGTTTCTTGACTCGCCGTTACCTATTATAAATGCTGTGTCCATTTACACACTAAAACTGTCTCCACATCCACAGCTTGATTTAGAATTAGGATTTTTAATTTCAAATTGTGAACCAAATACTTCTTCTTTATAATCTATTTGAGTACCTGCTACATATAGCATACTCTTATCATCAACAACAAATCGTCCTTTACCCCAATCTTCAATAATATCGTCTTTATGAATTGAATCTTTGTCAGTAAATCCCCATTCATATGTGAAGCCTGCACAGCCACCACCTAATATTTCTAGGCTTACTGCATATTTGTCAGGATTTTTAGATAGTAATCCTTCCATTTGCGTTTTTGCTTTATCTGTTATTGTAAATAGTGCCATACTAGTATTTATCTGCTATGATCCCCCATGTTGGCCATTCCAGAAGCTAAAAAGAATGCCATGGCTTCTCTTTTGTTTTCAAAACTCATATAACTATTTTGATCTTCCCAATTGTGATCATATGGGTTATCTGGTGCTGGGCCATTAAACCACCAACCCCATTTACTTTTACAATTTTTTTGACACCATTCTATACATTCACCCATTATACCATTTGACTGCATATCAATAACAAACTTAAATTTTTTCTCATAACCGCAATCGTCAGGAATTTCATCTAACGGCATATGACCACTAAGACGTTCTTCTACTTTTCCGTAACTTGTTTTCACTCCTAGAGTAAATTTTCTTTTATTCATTACCAAAAAAACTTATCTTTATTTTCAATTAACTTTGATATACTAATCAATGTATTAAAATTATAATGCTTTGAAGGCATATGGTCAATTGGATTTTTGTAATTTGATGATTTTGATAACCACAATAGGTTAGTTTTGGTTAAGTCAAATGTTATATTAATGTTATCAATATTACCATTGTGTTTGTTATAAACATAATCTAAATCAAAGTTATTAATAAAATTTAAAAAGAGATTTGCACCAATACGGTTATAATATCGTTGTTGTTGCATTATACTATAATGATCATGTATTTTAGTTTTTGAAAATCGTATTGCAGATCTAAGGTCGTCAATTGGTAATGCTTTATTCATACTAAAATATATTTCATTAAATGGAGTTAAATCAATTTCTATGCTTTGGTTAGTAATAGGCAATAACGTTAAATCAATAGCAAGATAACATTTATTACTAATACATTTTTTAATGATATCGTTTAATTCATCTGTTGAATAATGAGGAGAAGGGTATTCAATTAACACAGTTTCGCCCTCTTGGCATTCAAGTGGATGTACAACATCAATTGATTTTTTTGAATCAAGCATATCAAAATTATAATAATAAGTGTTGTCTAGTATACCAAATCTTTTTTTAGATTTATTAATAAGAGAAAAAATAAAATCAGAGACTCCATTGCCAAAAGTAAGATTTTGCAAGGTATCAACACCTAGTATAGATATTAATTTAGATTTTTCAAACCAACGTTTAATTGTAATGCTAAAATTGTTTACATCTATTTGTTTTCTTAGTTCTTCTACAGTTAAAGAAGATATTAACTTTTCAATAGCAGGATCTCTAGGTGCATATACTCCAGTATACATAAGTCTTGCTCTATTTTTAATCTCGTCATAGCTATTTGGTTTATCTAGATGTAATCTTGGATCATAAGCAATAGACTCTTCGTGTTCTTTTTTAGCAATTAACCAAGAAGCATAATGTATAAAGTCTTCAGGTGTATAGTTTTTGTCATTTTTTGTCCATTCATATAATGATAATTCTTTGTTGTTTGTAAGTTTTTTATTGTAGCTTTCTTTGGCTTGTACATCAATTATATTATTAGTGAATTCCCAAGTAAGTTCACCTATATAACCAAAGTAACAATTATTTTTTATTGTTTTTTCTGTTTTTGGATGCTGTGTTTGATCAACTGTGTAGTTTAAAGTTTTAAAAAATTCTGTAAAGTCTGTATTATTAATAGAAACATCTTTTATTACAGCATACGAAGAAGTATCTGAAGGATCTTCTTTATTAAAAATAATTTTAAGATTATTAACTTCTTTAATTTGTCCAAAATGCATTGATCCATCAGAAAATGTAAAAGTTGGTTTATTATCATTTACATATATTTGTAATATACCAGTGCCGTGTTGTTTTATTGTAAAATCAATGTCTATTATGTTTGTCATTTCCAATTCTCTACTACAAAGTTATCTATACAATTAAACGGCTTAGGTTCACCATGAAAAACTGCTACACGATTTTCTGGAGTAATCTTAGGAGGGGTATCAAAGGTCCAAGTTGCACCTTGTCGTTTAGCTTTATATTTTAAGCCGATCATTTCCCATTTATATGAACGAAGCCATTCGTCAGGCCACCAATTTTTATCTTTTTTAGCTCTTTGAGTAATCCAATCTTGATCACCGTGGTTTGATGACATAATATTTTGTGCATTTTGTTTAAAGTCATCCCATAGATAATTCATAGTACCTGCATTCCATCTCATTATACTTGAATTACATACACTCCAATCTTTTATTCTGCATCTATTAAAGTCTCGAATAATCATAAATTTGTTAGGATTATTTGTAAATAATTCATCAATATTTTTAAAAATAATTATGTCAAGATCAAAATATAAAATATTTCCTTGTAATGGAAAATGTCCACCAAACATCCATAACTTACTCCACCATGTTTTTATAATTGGATCGTTTTTTGGTAATAAAATAGTTTTTATATGAGAATCTAGACCTGTAGGGTCGTCGGTAATGCAATGAAATTCAAAAGGTACCGTAGTATGTCTTTTGACCATATTATAAAGTACATTGGCATATTTAGAAATGTACTTGTTACCCCATTTAACGCAAACTATGTGATTCATAACCCTTTTTTAAACTTTCTATTTGTATTTGTTGCCAGTTAGGACTTTCAAGAGAATATGAATAATCGCAATCTGTTGTTTGACCTTCAATAACTTCAATCTTTGTTATATTTAAATTATTAGAGAGTTGTTTATATATTTCTAAAAAGTTTTCAGTACCAAAAGATCTTTTTAAGTCAACTTGTCCTAGTTTAATATAGCCAAGTGCTAATTTTGGATCTTCCCAATCATAATTGTTATCTTTTAACCAGGTTCTAAATTCTTCCATTTCTTCTTTTTTAAATTTGTCATCTTCTGTAATAGTTTGCCCCCATTCTATATCAAATTCTCCTGAATAATATCGTTGATGAGTTATTCCTCCATCTCCAACTGCTTTATCTCCATCTCTAAAAACTTCAAACAAAGTTTTTCCAATTTGTGACCAATGTAGATATACTCCACCTAGTTCTCTGTCGTATCTATTCAGTTTAAATAAGTCAAAATCATTATCTTGTAATTCATATCTTGGTGCGTGTAAAAATGTTGTAATTTGAGAAGGTCTCATCCATTCCGTATCAATTATTTTTTTTCTATTTGATTGAACCCATCCTTCAATTTCGTGGCAAAGGTTGTTCAGTTGTCTTATAGCATATTTGGTTTTGTAGTCCGCTATTTTATAATATGGGGATAAGTCCCAAGCCTGTCCTTGTAAGTCTTCAAAGTATCTATGTAATTCGTTGCAGGTATCGTGTTTAAGTCTTAATCCAGGTTTAGACATCTCATCACCGTCTGGACAAAGACCAGTAGGAAGATCGGCTGAATATATAAAGTCATCAGGTGTATAATTTTTGTCAATTTTATAAGATTTTAATTTATTAACTCCCCAATGGTTAAAAGAATTAAAACGATTAATTTGAAATATAGTATTGTTAAGTTCATTGCATAAGAAGTCTATATTTCGTTTAGAATCAGCGAATCCTAAAAAGCAAAAGTTTTTTTCTAATACAAGTTTGTTTTTTAAATTTTTTTTGAGAGCTTCAACCCATCTATGTCCTAGTTGGTCTTCACCTCGCCACCTAGTTATTGGATCAAATTCAATATAATAAGATAGATTATTTAAAGTAACTTTAATATGTGGATAAGGCACATTTTTATAATGTCCTTTGATAGATTGCACTGTTGGCTCCATGTTCTGCACATTCTACGCTCTCTACCCAGCATCTATTATCTGTTTTTTCTCTGATTAGTTTGTCTGCAAAGTTGAAGGCGTGTTCGGCAAATTTTTCTGTACCTACACCATCAAATAATCTAATCTCTGCAAGATCTAATTTTTCAAGTTCTTTAAACTTTTCTAGATGAGGATCGTTCATGTCCAGTGCAAGTTTGTGATCAAAATGATCTTCTAACCATGCTTTTAAAGGTTTAAGTCCGCCAAAGTCTACTGCCCAATTTTTATTATCTAAGTCTTTACAACCAAATGTAAATTTAAATTGTAAACTGTAACCGTGTAATAAATGACAATGCGAATGATCTGCTTTGGGTTGTCTAAATACACAGGCTAATCCAATGTTGTGTCCATATGTTTTAGTACTAAGATATGGCATTAATGTAAACTCCTTTTTGTGTCGTTAAAATCAATACCGAACTCTTCCGATTTGTTACGAATAGTTTCAGTCAAGTCGTTTGGTATATTTAATTCCCCATCAATTATTGACTTTAAAAAGTGGACAAATACTGTAAATTCTGGTCTTTTTGTTACTGTTTCAGGATCAATTTTATATCTCTCCATTTCATTTAGCATCGCTTCTGTAACGTCAACTAATGCTTTAATACTGGTGCTATGTTTTTCAAAATGATTCATAATACTATTGTAAACGTTATTTAGATTTTGTCAACTGTTTATTAATAAATTTGGCCATGCCTTCGTATGATTCTTGGAAAACGTTTTTATGTTGTTTCCATTCCGTTGGCATTTTCCAATCTTTTTCATTTACCACAATCCATCGTGTATCAGGTGATAATTCCATTAGTTTATGAAATTGATGTACCCAATATGATGGATCTACAGGTCTTTTAATATAAGTGTATCCATGTGTACCGGTGTACATATTATTAATCTGTTTGTCTCGATCATAGAGATCAAACCCTATCATAAAAATTGCTTTTGGTTTAAAAGTTAATCCTACTACTCCTGCATAAGGTCCAGTCCCCCAATGGAAAGGGTCATCTTGTCTTTGATCCCCTGCATAAGGTAACTCTGGTAATTTTTTGATATTTGGCCAAAATTGAAATTGTGCAAACCAATTTGCTCTAGTAAAAATTGTTGTTTTTTTACTAACAGTATTTGCGGCCTCTTGGCACATATGTTTATCGCAACATACAACGTACTCAAGCATATAATCTCTGTATAAAGCATTACATCCAATTACGGTTGAGAAGTCTTTTAAAGGGCTTATATCAAAACCACGTCTACTCTCTCCATTTCCTATAATACTAACAAACTTGGTCATAATGCTATTTAATCACCCTTTTAGACGTGCATAGAGCAACGTACAGTACTGGTAACGGTTAGTTATGCACCAAAGTACCCATTGAATTTTACCATTATATAAGCACTTATTTTTCTTCATTTACCAAATGCCAAACAGTAATATATCTATCCCAAGCCTTCTGAAGTGTGGGATATTCTCGTCTTAATTCTATTGCTCCAGCACCAATCATCTCATTTTCGTCATATGCTACTTCAATATCTTTTGCTAATTGTGTTTGTGAAACCATACGTCCTCGGGTACCGTTTTTCTTTTGTACAAAAACTGTTTCTCCACCATCAGGAGAAACAAATATTACACCTTTTGGGACATCATCAACGCCCATTGGAAAACTTAATTTCTTTCTTCTTCTAGTCTTTGGTTGTTTTATTTTAATACTCATTGCAATGATATCCGTTTGGTGCAGATAATCTTATACCATTATGTTGGCCTTTTTTAGTATCGTCTTTATGTCGAGGAATTAAATGTACGTGTGGCCACATAATAGTTTGCCCAGCCACCTTACCTATATTTTGTCCAATATTAAAGCCATCCATCTTACCTTCTTTAATCCATTGTTCTCCGCAATAGAAAGCAAGTTTATATGCTTCACCTACGTGAGTAACATCATTTTTTTTTGGAACAAATAATAAATGTCCTTTTACACAAGGATATTTGTCGTAAAATACAGAAACTTTTTCGTTTTGAAACATTGGCTTGTCATTGCCTAGCCAAGTGCATTCTTCATAGTATTCAATTACTTCACGAGGTTTCTTGAATGTAGGTTTTTTTGATGGCATTGGTTTTTATTATTCCTATTTTAATATTACTTGAGTTTGGACGATGTTGCAACCTATTTAATACCAAATGTTGTAAAAGAGAGTTATACCAAAAATCCACCCAAAAAAACCAAACCAAAAGTCATCCCAACTCCAATGCCCTTTGCTCCACCAGTCTAATCCTTCTTTAATAATTGTTGCAATAATTCCTAGCCATATTAATGGTAGCCAAAATATTGCAAACATAGTTAAAAAGAAAGACCAAAAAAAATGTAGTTGTAAATCTAATCTAAAATAGTGAAGTATGCACCCAGCTAGTTTTTTATAATAAGTTTTAATTTCCGTTGTCATCAAAATCCATGTATAATGTATATTTGGCAACTAATTCGTCATCTGCTTTAATGTCTTTAATTGACATAAGATATACTACTGGAAGTTGATGCCAAAATCCTTGATATGTTTTACAATTTGGTTTTTCAGAATGATTATAAAATGCACCTAAGGCTGTTCTTATATGACCATGTGGAAAGTTTTTATTTTTAATATGTACAATTCCAAACACTGTGTCTTTTGGAAAATCTTTTGTAGCATATAATCCTAGCCCTTGTATTTTAGAATATTTAATTGTAATGCCGTCTGGAAGTGGTTTATACATATTGAATTCCTAACTCTTTATATACTCTTTGTACCTTTCTTGCTTGAAAATAACAATCTTCTAGTGCATTATGTAAACCTGTTCTTTTCTCATTCAAATCACGTGGTACTAAACTGAATAATGTTCTTGAATCTCTAATTTGCCAGTAGTTCCATGGAACAGGAACTTTCATTTGTGCATAAAAGTTTTGTAATATAGCATAATCAAATAATGGACCTTGACACCAAAATACATCAACGCCTACAGACCATTTATTAATTTGCTTAATTAAATATTTTAAATCTATTCTGTCTTCGTCACCTAATGCTTCTTCTGAAATCTCTGTTGGTTGTGTTGCCCACCAATCAATAGTTTCTTGCATTACATCTCTGCCCATAGCAGTTTGTGAGTCCACATCAATTCTGTGATACATTCCTTGTGAAGGTTCTGTAAAAGAATAAGGGTCAAACTTAATACCACCTATTGTTAAAATCGTAGCATTAGGTTTTGTGCTTAAAGTTTCTAAATCTATCATTCCATGAATCATGAGTATTTTGCCTTTGGTTTCCATTCGCTTTCAGCAACATCTGTTAATGGATCAGGAATTTGTTTTATATTAGTAACTTTGTGATTAGGAAATCGTGATTCAATATCTTTTCCAGTATCACTATAAACAAAAGTTTTTATAGTTTTCTTTTCAGATTTTAAAGTAAATTCCCAAGCCTTTGTAGTTTTTATATCCATTGTAAAACATACCTAAATAAACCTGTTGCTAACATTGATAATAGTATTGTGTTTAAAACTATTAATGCTCTATCGTGCCAAGAAAAACCAACATACAACCAACCTGCAGTTCCCATTGATGAAAATATTACATCATACATCTTTGGTACTTCTTCTACAGATCTACATAGTACCGCGGCACAAATTAATCCTACTGAAACCCATTTTACATACCAAGTA
>Ga0310121_10005308_pt1 | contig 11121 bp, 8 predicted proteins | sample CB27_Tmax_986_MG_FD_203504 | JGI IMG/M metagenome (GOLD analysis project Ga0310121, IMG submission 203504) | Marine microbial communities from Western Arctic Ocean, Canada - CB27_Tmax_986 | ecosystem: Environmental > Aquatic > Marine > Oceanic | place: Canada: Western Arctic Ocean | collected...
GAGGACCAGTGACTCGGCGACTCAGTTCAGGGCCGGTGCGGGCGTGGGAGTCGAGATCCCGATCGCGGAGCCCGTCGGCTTCCGACTCGAAGGCTTCTACATCCACGGCTTCCCAAACGACAACTTTCCGAGATTCGACTCGTTCGGAGTCTAGATCGGACTCACGGCGGTCATATCCGTCGAGTGATGCCTCAACTCTAAGGGTTGGGTCGAAGCCTGATCGTTACGCAGGACCGGGTTGGTGAGGGGATCCAATTGAGCACCCGGTATCGCCCTATCTCGTCACCGAGATCGCCCAGTAAGTCATCGACTTCTTGAGCTAGACGCTGGGCGCCACCAGTCTACCGGGGCACCGGTAGCCCAGGCAGGCTTCTGGGATCCACGCTTGTGGACCCGTAGCGCATGACCCAATGCAGGTGGGGACCGGTCACCCGACCGGTAGCGCCGACGTGCCCGATTGGCGTGCCAGCCTCGACGGTGTCACCGGGTGCGACGAGTTGCTCGCTCAGGTGGAAGTAGCCGCTCAGCAGCCCGCCACCGTGGTTGAGGTAGACGACTTTACCCGCGAGCAAGAACTCGTCGGCGAGCACCACGACGCCGCGTGACACCGCCACCACCGTGTCGCCGGGGTTGCCGTCCAGATCCAGGCCCATGTGTCGGCTGGAGACCTGTCCGTTGAACACCCGGCCGTTGCCAAAGCCGCTCGTCACGCGCGCGTTGCGTGGTACCACGAGGTCGTCAGTCCAGAGCCGCGGGGTGCGATGCGCCAGCCTCGAGACCTCCGCAGCCCGAACGCGGTCGCGCGCGAGGCGTGCCTGCTGTGCCGCGTCCAGTGGACGTCCGAGCGCGGGAGCGACTGTGAGTCGCTCGTGTTGGTACTGTCCCTCGGAGATGGAGACGGTGGACGAGAGTGCCTCTTCTCGCCCATCGCGGTGGACGACGGTGATGCCGACCGGCACGCTCCCCTCGGCTCCGATGGGGACCGCGGCCAAGCTCTCGAAATCGCCACCCTCGGTTCGCCCGAAGTGGAGGGCCTCGCCGGCAGCGGTTCCTCGGACCGACGAGACCGGCTCATTGGCCCTTGGTGTGACCCGGACTATGAACAGCTGGCCCTGGACGGGCTGCTCAGGTGTCCAGGAAACGCGTGGCGTAGCTGGTGGTGCGGCGACCTTGTTGACGCCGGACACCGCCATCTGCATCGACAGCAGCACCGCGCACCCGCGCATGAGGCGTAGGCCGGGGAGTCTCATTCGTGACCTTAGGTGGCGCGTGACCCGCCCCGCCCGCGTCTGAGGGATCGATGTATCTGTTGAACGTGAGGACGACCGGTAACTCCAACACGGCACAACTCCTCGGTGAATAGCGGGGATTGAGGGAGTCGGTCCCGCGGCGCTCGGCGACCCAGATCGACTTGCCGTCCGGGTCGACGTTGGGGTTGGACGCATGGTTATCGTTCCTTCCTCTTGTCCAGACTGGTCGGAACATTGTAAGCACTCGGGACCGTTCACGCGGGTACACGAGCAGTTAGGGACGATATGATGGCCAACGAAAAGCCTGTTTCTGTCGGCGGCGCGTAGGACGATCCAGGGCCTCGACCTCCCCTGTCCCCCAAGGTCTGCCGAGATGATCGTGCACGGCCCTGTCGAGGACCGCCGACGGACCAGACACCAACTGGGACACCGGCGCCCTACGTAAGGGCCTGATTCCGTTAGCCTTTAGGGCTATACACCCGAACGCTCCACGTCGAGGGCGCCGCAGGTATATCATGCCCATTCGCAACATCGCGATCATCGCGCATGTCGATCACGGAAAGACCACGCTGGTCGACCAGATGCTGGTTCAGGCCGGAGTCTTCCGAGAGAACCAGGTCGTGCACGAGCGGGTGATGGACTCCAACCCGCTCGAACGTGAGCGAGGGATCACCATCCTAGCGAAGAACACCGCCGTGCAATGGAATGACGTGAAGGTCAACATCGTCGACACTCCGGGCCACGCCGACTTCGGCGGTGAGGTCGAGCGTATCCTTCGTATGGTCGACGGAGTGGTCCTGCTCGTCGATGCGGCCGAGGGGCCAATGCCCCAGACTCGCTTTGTCACGCGCAAAGCTCTGGAGCTCGGTATCCTGCCGCTCGTGGTCATCAACAAGGTCGACCGCGGCGATGCGCGGCCGCACGAAGTGCACGACGAGGTGCTCGAGCTCTTCATGGACCTGGAGGCCACGGACGTGCAACTCGACGCGCCCTTCCTCTATGGGGTGGGTCGGGACGGGTGGGCTGCAGAAGCGGCGGATGCCATGGGCGGGGACCTGACTCCGCTTTTCGAGAAGATCATCTCGCATTTCCCGGCTCCCTCTGTCGATTCGGAGGGATCCTTCCAGATGCTTGTTTCCACGATCGACTACTCCCCGTACATCGGGCGCATCGCGATCGGGCGTATCGAGCGTGGCACCGTGCGTGTGGGCGAACGCGTTGCGCTGCTCGACCTCGGCGCCGTGGGCATGGTGGAAGACTCGGCTCAGGCAGAAGAGGCTAAGGTTTCCAAGCTGTTCACGTTCAACGGACTCGAGCGGGTAGACGTCGACGAAGGGCGCGCGGGGGATATCGTAGCTCTGGCTGGGCTCGAGGGCGTCGAGATCGGCAAGACCGTGACGGACCCTGAGCATCGGGAGCGTTTGCTGGGCATCGCGGTCGAGCAGCCGACGCTTTCGGTCGACTTTACCGTGAACAGCTCGCCGTTTGCGGGGCGGTCGGGAAAGTTCGTGACGACCCGCCAGGTACGGGAGCGGCTCTACAAGGAGCTCGAGCGAAACGTCTCCCTACGTGTCGAGGACACCGAACAGCCGGACGTATTCACCGTGAGCGGTCGCGGCGAGCTGCACCTCACGATCCTCATGGAGACGATGCGCCGCGAAGGGTACGAGTTCCAGGTCTCGCGGCCCCGTGTCATCACTCGGAGGGACGACACGGGTCAGCTCCAAGAGCCGTACGAAGAGGCCGTTGTCGAGGTCCCCTCCGACATGGTCGGAACGGTCATCGACAAGCTCGGCTCTCGCAAAGGCGAGATGACGGAAATGAGGCCGATGGGCGACTCGGGTACGATCCGGCTGCGCTTCTGCGTGCCCGCACGCGGACTCTTCGGGTACCGCTCCGAGTTTCTTACCGACACACGCGGGGAGGGCATCCTGCACCACCAGTTCCACGCCTGGGGAAACTGGGCCGGACCGCTCAAGGGCCGCTCCCGTGGCGTGCTCGTCGCGGATCGGCTCGGCAAGTCGGTGGGCTTCGCGCTCTTCAACCTACAGGAGCGCGCGACCATGTTCGTAAGACCGGGCGAGGAGTGCTACAGCGGCATGATCGTGGGGGAGAACTCGAGGACCGACGACATGGACGTGAACGTGAGCAAGGAAAAGAAGCTCACCAACATGCGCACTACGGCGTCGGATGAGAACATCAAGCTGGAACCGCCACGCCAGATCACGCTCGAACTCGCGCTCGAGTTCATCGAGGACGATGAGCTCATCGAGGTCACCCCCGACGGCATCCGCTTGCGCAAGCTGGTTCTGGACTCGATCCAGCGAAAGAAGGCAGCGAAAGCGGCGAATCAGTCGGCCTAGCTCGTAGCCGGGATAGCTGGGGGCGCGACGGTCGTCAACCGGACACGGCGTGGCAGACCGTTCCCGGGATGTCGCCGCTCTGCCACCACACCATGTGAGTGCGGCCCAGGGCGCCTATCTTGATCTCCGGCTGCTGTGCGAACGAGACTCCGTCGGCGGCCGGAAAGCTCGCGATCGACTCTGCGACTCTACCCACGAGGGGGATGACGGTGAACGCGCTGGTGGTCTGCGTCGCGATCACTGGGCGCCCGGATCCGTCGAGGTCCAGCGTGGCGAGATCCCGAGCGCCGCTGGGGCCGATCGAGAATCCAGACACCTCGATGACGTCCATGATCTCGAATGCGCCCGGACCGCCGCGCGCGTACCTAACTACGCCTGTGGAGGATGTGGCTTGCCGGAGGTACAACATGTGGAGCGTGCTTCCGTCCGGGTCGACGACTATATCGGGGAAACGGCCTACGTCCAGCGCGTCGCCGACAGGCTCCACGGTGGTCACGGTCCAGTTTACGCCGGTGCGCGTCGCCAGCTTCACTTCTCCCAGGACGTCGTCGAAGAAGGCGATGTGGACGGACCCGTCCGTGGTTCGAACCAACGCCATCCCTCCGGCGTAGTCGAAGCTCCCCTCCGCGGCCACCTCGATCGTCCACTCCGACCCGGTCCATACGCCGTAGTTCACGCCGACACTTGAGAATCCTGCAGGGTCATAGGTCGCCGTGAGCAACATCCCATCCGGACCGATCGTGCCCGAGTTGTACCAGCCGTCGTGACCGCCGTTCGTCATGGGATGCAGTGACCAAGACTCGGCTCCGGCGCGGGCGCCGAGGACCTGATCCTCACGCCCGTGATCGTGGTAGAGCACCCACGGCTGACCCGCGTTCAGGACGAGATCGATGGGGTCATAGAAGTAGCCACTTTCGATCGTCTCCAGCGTTGACACCGTTTGGCTACCTGTGTCGAGCCGAGCGTAGCGAGTCCAGCCGTCCTATGCCTCATTGATGAACGCCGTGTGCACGGTGCCGTCGTCTCCGACCGCTAGCGCCGGTTTCGAGCCTGCACCAATGCGGGAGAAGGTCTAACCGGTGGTAACGCCGGAAGGTGTGCACATCAGGGCTCCGACATCCGGAGCGGTCCCGTCGTCAATAGGGTCTCCCGGACCGATCTCATCCCCACAGGCCGCGAGGAATGCCACTGCCAATGTCGCAGTCCAACTTATCCAACGCATCACCCGCACCTCTTGCACGTTCGACAGCATACGGCCCTCGCCGGGGCCGCATCGTCGGAATACGTTCCCCCAGGTGCTCAGTTCCAGTAGAGGTAATCCGCATAGGAAAATCCCCCGCTACCGGCACACGGCTCACCGTTGGTCCTCTCGCCGGAACAGCACCTCCCTGAACGCCACGTCCTCCGCCGCCAGAGCGAAGACCGTGCACGGCAACCCGGACGTGCGTTCCCTGAGTTGCTCATAATACGCCGTGAAGTCGTCTACTTGGTCCGGTGCGGACATGCCCATGATGATCAGGTCGGCTTCCCGTGAGGAGTCATGCAGCAGGTCGAGCGCGCTCCGCTCACCGCTCACGAGCACTTCGGTCTGAAGGCCGGTGCGAGTCCGTTCCAGCATGTCTGTGAGGTTGCGTCGGGCGTCCTCCGCCGCAGCCTCACTAGGGATCACCGTCTTCAGCCGGATGTCCGCCTCATGCCATGCCAGGCTCGTCTTCAGCAGATACCCGAGAATCATGAGGAGCGCCCCGTTGCCCTGCAGTCCACCCCACCAGATGTCGACCCGGCTGCGGTCGCCAAACCCCACCCTATCCGCATCCCGCACGATGACGATGTTACGCTTGGACTGCCAGACATGCTCGATCATGGCGCAATACCGTCGCCGGTCTTCGCTCTCCTCCGAATCGCCGAGAAGGATCGTATTCGGGACCAACGGCCCGAGGCCGTAAGCTTCCATGAGAAGCTCGGTCCCGGCGAAAGGATCTTCAGCGGAAATGACCCGCACGAGACCGTTAATGCCCCGTTTGCCCAGGTAGTCCTGAATCTTTCTCTCCATGGCCCGCTTCCGATCGTACGTCACGGACGTGTCGCGGAGAATGGTAGCGATGGAGAGGAGCCCCTTGTTGTGATGGGAGAAGTCGGCTGCCAGCTCGATGAGGTTCCAGCGGCGAGTCGGCGCACCGGACAGCACGAGAAAGTGGGGCCGCCAGTTGCGGGGGTCTTCCGAGAGCCGGCCGAGACGGAGCAGGCCCGCTCGTGTGATCATCATCAGGATGCCCTGGCGCACATCGCCCCACGCTGCCTGCATTCCGCGGCGCTCCAGCCACACGAACACCACTAGCACGAACACGGCCGCTACCACGGTCGCTGCCGGGTTGATGAGAAACATCACCGAAGCGCACCCCGCCGCGCCGGCCAAGGAAAAGATCCAGTGCACGCTCAACCGGGGGCGAAACGAGGGGCTTCCCAGAAAGCGCTCGATGCCCGCCGCGACGTTGAGGACCCCATAGGTAGTGAGGAAGAACATGGTGAGGATCGGCGCGATCATGTTCAGGTCACCGAACCACACGGCCACCAGTGCGATGCCCAGCGTCAGCGCGGTGCCAGCGCGCGGACTGTCGTCCTCGCCGCTGCCCTTACCCAGCCACGAGAGCCACTGTGGTAGAATCCCGTCTCGGGCCAGAGCCTGGAGCACCCGGGGTGCGCCCAGGATGCTGCCAACGGCGCTGCTCAGGGTCGCACCCCAGACGCCGAGTAGGATCGCATTGCCCCACAGCGATATTCTCCGCATGACCAGGGGATCGCTCACCAAAGCTTGGGTGTCGACGCGCAGCGCAAGCAGCACCGGCAGGGTCATGTAGACAACGTATCCGGCGCCGATGGCCAGGAACGTTCCTGTGGGGATGGCGCGACTGGGGTCCTCCAGGTCGCCGGACATGTTCACTCCGGCCATGATTCCGGTGACCGCGGGGAAGAAAACCGCGAAGACCACCCAAAAGCTCTCGGGCTGTGCCAGTGTCGAAGGGCCCAGCCCCTGTGGCTCGACCCCTTCCAGCCCGCTCCCGAACGCCAGAGAAAGCAGCGACAGCGCGATGACCGCCATGATCACATACTGCGCCCGGATGGCGGCCCGCGCGGACACGATGGCCAGCGTTGTGACGGCCAGCGTCGTGACTATGCCCACAAGTCGGGTGTTCAAGGACGGGAACGCGCCCGTCACCGACTCGGCGAAGCCCACCGTGTAAAGCGCGACGGAGAGCCCCTGGGCGAGGTACAGAGGAATCCCCACGGCGCCGCCGGTCTCGATGCCCAGGGACCGGCTGATCATGTAGTAGGCACCACCAGTCCGTACCCGCTGGTCCGTGGCGATGGCACTCACGGACAGCGCCGTGAGCAGGGTGATGGATGTTGCCAGGGTGACGATGATGAACGTCCCTCCCAACCCCACCTGGCCCACGACCCACCCAAAGCGCAGGTACATGATCACGCCGAGGATCGTCAGGATCGACGGTGTGAATACACCCCCGAACATCCCCAGGCCACCTTTGCGTCCAGAGATGACTTCTGCCTGACCCGGCGGTGTGCGGGCGTTCTGCCCGTTTTTGGGTCGGTCGGCCATAGGGGGTATTCTCTCGGTCGAGAGCCAGCGGATCAAGTCGAACTCGGCCACCGTTGCCGCTCCGGGGCGTGCCCCCTACCATCGCGGGCATGATCACACGACTGACGTGCAGCATGAAGTGGGTCACCAATCGCGGGACGCTCCGCTTCGTCACTTCGGCGCTGCTCAGTGTTTTGGTTTCGGTTCGCGCGGACGCGCAGGTCAACTGGTCCCCGGTCACGGACGGATTTCCGCGCACCGCTGCGGAGCTGAACGATTTCACTGTGACCACCGGGCACGCGGAGATGTGGGAGTATCTGGAGACGTTGCGCGGCGCCAGCACCGACATGAGACTCGGTACGTACGGCCAGACCGGGGAAGGCCGCGACCTCGCCTATGCAGTGTTCAGTCGGCCGGCCGTGAGCGAGCCGTTGGAGGCCTCGGTGCTGGGACGCCCCATCGTTGTTCTCGCGGCCAATGTGCACGGTGACGAGCAAACGTTCCGCGAAGGACTTCTCGTGCTCATGCGGGATTTTTCTACGCCAGGAACTGAGGCGTACGAGCTGCTCGACGACGTGACCGTCGTCGTTGCCCCCCAGATCAACCCGGACGGCTCTGAGGCGAGTGTGCTCGGCACGCGCGGCAACGCCTGGGGCGTCGACCTCAACCGCGACTATGTGAAGCTTGAGCAACCGGCCATCGCCCACTACGTAGGCAACCTGATCAGTGAGTGGCGGCCCCACATGCTCGTCGACGGCCATGACGGTGGCGCTCGCCCATACAACCTCAACTATCAGTGTCCGAGCCACGCAGATCCCGCGCTGGAGATCACCCTCCTCTGCGACCAGGAGATATTCCCGGCGATCGACGCCAAGCTTGCAACGGAAGGCTATACATCCTGGTACTACACGGCGGGCGATGCGACGGAGTGGCGGGTTGGAGATTACCTGGCGCGGATCGGTCGGAACTACGGCGGCTTCGTGAACTCCGTCGGGATTCTCATGGAGGCTCCGACACAGACCCTCGAGGTCGGAGCCCGCGCAGGTTATCTCGGCTACCTCGCCATCGTCCAGTTCGCCGCGGAGCATGCGGATCGCCTCATGAGCGTGGTCGCTGACGCGCGCTCCGAAACGATCGAAATTGGCGCGGCTCCGCGAGGCGACGTCACGGTCGAGATGATATACACGGCCGAAGAGTACCCGGTCAGCTACGAGCTCGTCCGGAACGGTGGTCGGGGTACGGACCCCAACGAGCCTGTCGAAAGCGTGCACGTCACCGGCGCGCGGCTCATGAAGAAGCCGGTCGCGACCAAGACCCGTAAGCGCCCGTGGGCATACCTGCTACCGCGCTTTGCGGTCGATGCGGTCGCGATGCTGCGCCGGCACGGCATCGCGGTCAAAAGGCTTACCGAGCCTGCCGAGTTGCGGGTCGATGCGTACACGGTGGCCGGAGTGACCTACGAGGAGGCGTTCAACCACGCGGCCGCGACGGTGGTCGAGGTCGGTGAGGTCGTTACCCAGCAGCGTCTGTTCCCAACGGGCACATACGTAGTCCCGACTGCGCAGTCCCTCGGGCGACTCGTGGCACACATGCTGGAGGTCGAGACCCGGGACAACGTCGTCTATTGGAACACGTTGGACCCGTGGATTCCGCGCTCGCCCGTCGTGCCGATCTTCAAGCTGATGACACCGATGCCGTTGTCGACGCTGGAGCTGGGCGGCTAGGTGGGCTCTTCGGGGCCTGACCCGGTTTCTGACACTAGGGGGAACCCATTCGGATTTATAGGCTGAGAAGCGATGTTTGCCGCGCCCAGTCGGGTGGCCGGCCGGGCGATTTCATAGCCGGAAAGAGATGAACCAGGAACGTTTCGACAGTGCGCCGACCTTTGAACGCTACCTCGAAGGCGTGGTCAAGAACCGTGAACTGTGGCTCGGCGTCTTCGAGCGGGTCCGGCTGCCCGAGGAGCTCATGACGGCCGCGCTCGCCGTGCCTGGAGGTTGGCACCTTGTTGCGCTGTCCGAGGACTGGTGTGGCGACGCCGTGAACACGTTGCCCGTCATCGCGCGCCTGGCGGATGAAGCCGGCTGGGACCTGCGCGTTCTGTCACGGGATGAGAATCCAGACCTCATGGACGGGCATTTGACCAACGGGCGCAGTCGTTCCATTCCGGTTGTCATCGTCTACGATGAGAACTTCGACGAGGTCGGCTGGTGGGGCCCGCGGCCGGGTGAGATCCAGGCGTGGGTGATGGACGAAGGACTAGGCCTTCCATCTCCTGAGCGGTATAAGGTCGTGCGACGGTGGTACGCCCAGGACCATGGCCGGACCACGCTTCGGGAGTTGCTCGACGTATTCCGGACCGTGGATTGAGCACGACGGCCTCACCTCGTCCGACCGGCGGCCGGCGGGCGGGCCTCTTCCTTCTCGCCTTCGGATCGGGCTTCGCGGTACTGACGATCGAAATCGCTGGGGCTCGCCTCATCGCACCCGTGTTCGGCCTCTCGGCGGTGCCCTGGACAGCGGTGATCGGTGTGATCCTCGCGGCGCTTGCGGTCGGGAGTCATATCGGCGGCCGGCTGGCCGACGGTGGCAAGGTTCCTCTCTCGTGGGTTCTGGTGGCGTCGGCGGTCACCGCGGCACTCCCGATTTTTGGAAGTGGCCTCCCATGGCTGGCCCGTGACATCCTGGGCTTCATTCCCGGTGCTCTCGCGAGTGCCCTGATTCTTTTCGCGCCGGCGGTGCTCTGTCTCGGAGCCGTGGTGCCGTATCTCGTGCAGGCCGACACCAGGAGCCTCGGCAACGTGGGCCGACGCGCCGGTGACGTGAGCGCAGCCGCCACTGCAGGCTCGATCGCGGGCACGTTCATGATGGGCTTCGTCCTGCTGCCTGCCTTTCCTCTTCCGGTGCTTCTCGCGATCACGGCTGTCGCGCTGTTGGCGTTGGCAGCACTGTCTGGAGTAATTCTCGGGAAGCGTGTCCCGTCGCAGGCGATTGCGCTGGCGGCGATCTTGATGGGCGTGCTGGTCCTAGCTGGCGGCCGGCGACCACCCGGCACCCTGCATCAGCAGCAGACGCTGTATGCGTCGGTGTCGGTCACCGAATCTGTTGGACGTGACGATCGAATCGTGCGTGCGCTGTGGCAGAATGGCGGCTCCTCTTCGCTCGAGTTTGTCGACACTGGCGATCCAGCCCACGAGTACGTGGATGCCAGTGGCTTGCTGCTCGATCCTGTCATCGACCGTGTGCAGTCGATGCTGGTTTTGGGGGGGGGCGCGTTGTCGCTGCCGGTCGCGTTCAGTCGCTGGAGGCCCGACATGCGCATCGACGTCGTAGAGATCGATCCCGTCGTGAGCGAGCTGGCCGAGCGGTACTTCGCGTACGGCCGACACGACTATCCCAACATCCGGGTCATGCAGGATGATGCTCGCGTACACGTGCGTGACTCGGACGAGCGGTATGATCTGATCTATCTCGACGTCTACGACCACCTGCTCACCGTACCGTGGACGATGGTCACCGTCGAGGCGCTCACCGAAATGGCGGATCACCTCGAACCGGACGGCCTTCTTGTGGTGAACGTGCTCTCGCCGCTCGTTGGGCCCGGCCTAGCGTTCATCGAGCGGTTTCAGGCGACGTTGGACGAGGTGTTCCCCGCGTGGGTGATCTATCCGGCAACTCCAGATCGGGACGCCGAGGCGACGCAGAACCTTGTGGTAATCGGGGGTCTCGATCCGCAGGCGCTCCCTGACGTCGATTGGCCACGGGCGGGCACGAGACCCGCGGGCCGGCCGCTCACCGACGCGTGGGCGCCGGTGGAATACCTGCAAGCCAAGGTATTCCTGGCAGGTCTTGCTTGGGACTGACTGCAAATGGCGTTGATTTTCAAGGACGGCGTACCGGCGAACACGCATCC
>Ga0310121_10005309_pt1 | contig 11121 bp, 11 predicted proteins | sample CB27_Tmax_986_MG_FD_203504 | JGI IMG/M metagenome (GOLD analysis project Ga0310121, IMG submission 203504) | Marine microbial communities from Western Arctic Ocean, Canada - CB27_Tmax_986 | ecosystem: Environmental > Aquatic > Marine > Oceanic | place: Canada: Western Arctic Ocean | collected...
ATCGTAATCAGGGATCCTGGAGAATTCAGGCTCTTACCGACTACGAAACGTGCGATTCCAATCATGAGTGCACCCCTTCTTAAAGTACCGAGCGGTACATTAAGGTTATAGTGCAATATGAGTCAAAAAAAATATTATAACTACTTGTAAAAACAAGTGAAAATTGTTTTATAGGAAACCTTATGGTGTACCGGTTGGTACATAGAATGGGCTTAGTTTAGATATTTGCTGTCCTTTTCGGTTCAGTGCGAGGTGGTGGCTGGGATCGAGGGGTGTTTATAGAGCGGTGTCGAGTCACTAGGCAGATGAGATGTTATGGGCTATATTGTCTTCTCGCATGGGCATAGGAGTTGGGCATGAAGAAGTTTCTGGGTGTTCTTATTGTAGGGTCTCTGGTTCTCACCACTGGCTGTATTATTGAGCGCAGCGTGTGTATTGATGATCTGGATTGTGCCAGTGATTCGTACTGCGATGTAGACGGATACTGCACCTATGATGGTTCCTATGATGACTGCGTCGACTATGTGGCTGCGGTCTGCCAGAACGCCATCATGTGTGACGACTCCTTCGTGAATGATGTGGATGGTTGTGTCTCGGACAATCTGATCAACGGTACATGTGATGGTCAGCTAAGCTATTCCTGGTCCGACCTGGACGATTGTTTGTACGCCGCCGATTCGGTCTGTGAAGTGGGAACAAATGGCCAATGGATCCAGCCCATCGAATGCGATGGCGTCTTCTATTAAGATTTAGAAATCTCGAGTAACTGAGGGGAGAAAATGAAACGAATTCTCATAATAGCTGTCGTGTTCTTTTCGGCATGTGTAGTGAAATCCAATACCTGCCTGGACGATGCGGATTGTGGCATTGACGCCTTCTGTGATGTGGACGGTCTGTGCACCGATCTATGTCTAAGTGATGCGGATTGCCCAGCGGGTACCTACTGTGAAGTGGATGGGCTCTGCGACGAACTCTGTATAAGTGACGGCGACTGCCCCGCAGGGACGTATTGCGAAGTCGATGGTTTTTGCTACGACCTGTGCATCCTGGATGCGGATTGCCCCGATGGCAGCTATTGCGAGACCGATGGCCTATGTTACGAAGACTGCGGTAGTGACGAGGATTGTCTCGATGGCAGCTACTGTGAGACCGATGGCCGATGCTATGAATTGTGCATCGACGACACGGATTGCCCGGACGGAAGCTATTGTGACCTCGACGGTCTATGCTACGAATTCTGCGAGTCTGACGAGGATTGCCCGGACGCGACCTACTGCGCAGTCGATGGTCTATGCTACGACAACTGTATATCCGACGACGATTGCGAGGATGGTACCTATTGTGCGGACGACGGCGCGTGCTACGAAATGTGTACGAGCGACGACGAGTGCGAGGACGATGCCTACTGCGCGGAGGATGGGGTCTGCTACCTCTATTGCATAAGCGATGAGGAATGCGACCTGGGTGAATACTGTGAGGAAGATGGCATATGTTACGAGATGTGTCTCAGCGACGAGGAATGTGGCGAAGGCTACTATTGTGGTGTAGATGGCCCGTGCTATGAATATCCCTTCTACGATGCGTGCGTCGACTACATCGCGGCGGAATGTGATAATCGCTTCACATGCGATGATTTTACCATCACCAGCGTGGAAAGCTGTATCGCCGACGAGCTCGCAGCGGGGGCCTGTCACGACGTAATTTCCTTCGACGCCAATGCGTGGCCGGCCTGCGAAGCAGCGTTTGGATCTGTATGTGAGCCCGATGAGAACGGTGATCCGGGACTTCCCTTCGAATGCGATGGAGTGTTGGTCACTGAATAATAAGGGCGCAATAGCGTTGAATCGGAAACAACGACCTGGTCGTGGCGCGCCAAAGTGCGCGTAACGGCAAATTTAAAATGGAGAAGAATATGAACCGCTTTCTTAAAGCATTTCCCTTTGCACTGATCCCCTTCCTATTCGTCGCCTGCGGCGGCGGCGGCGGCGGAGGAGCCAACGCAATCGATCTTCCTGGTGATGACAGCCGGCTGGTTTCGGAGCTGACCCCAGAGGAAGCCACGGCGTTTTGTGAGCAGGTCATAGGGGCCAGCCAATCCATTATGGGAGACGGCAACTTCATGTGTACTGCCCAGGGTCTTGGATTGGAGCAGGCGGGATTCGGTGATTGTGAGGAAATCGTTGCGGACTGTACCGCCGATCCGGAAAACAATTTCGGGCCCGATCTTGACGAATGTGCAGACGCGCACGAGGATCTGGTCGATTGTACGGCAACGGTTGCGGAACTGGAGGATTGCATGAACGAGGCGAACCAGATTTTAAATGACTCCCTCGGGCCCTACAAAGACATAAGTTGCGACAGCGATCCGTCCGTTCTCCAAGAGCTGGAATCCATGGGTGAGCCGGACCAACCGGCCTGCATGGAAGAAATTGGGGCCAAATGTCCAGGCCTTGGTTCCAGCGGAGAGGGTCCACCCCCCGATGGTCCGCCCTCCCTGCCCGGACCTCCCGCATGATGAGGAATGACCACGCCGTCGGTAGGCGGCGTGGTCGTTTGATTCGTCATTTTTCACGGAACTAGCTATGGAGCAATCTATGTGCGGCGTACGTGTACTTACTATTTCTCTTCTGATGTGCGTCCTTGTCGTCGCCTGCAGCGATCCTGCGGTGACGGAGACCCCGGACAATGATACCAGCGGCACGGATAGTAATGTTGGAGTTACCACTGGCGTTGATTTCGCTGGCGACGATAGCCGTTTGATGTCGGACCTTACGGCTGAAGAATGGGAAGTGTATTGTCAGCAAGCGGCAGACGCCATGAACGCGGAACTGAGCGCACTCGACATCTGTATGTTGCAGGCCCTGGGCATGGCCCAGGCCGGACGAGGCTCCTGCGAACAGATTTACGAAAGCTGTCTAGCAGACGAGCCGCCGCCACAAACCATTGATGCCGATTGTGATGATATAGAGCTGACGACTTGCCAGGCGACACTCGCCCAGGTGGAGAGCTGCGTGAATGATCTGGTGGAGGGTATGAAGGCGTTTGTTGCACCCGCTCTGGATGCGGATTGCTCAACAGATCCATCGGTTTTGGGTGACGGCGGCCCGCCAGACCCCCCATGTCTGTTCGAGATTGATGCCATCTGCCCCGGATTTGGCCCGAGTGATATTTAGAAGGTACGAATCTCGACGACCGCAACCCGGTCGAATCCTCGGAGTATAGACTGTGATGCAAGGGATTTCCGAAACCGACTTTGACGAGATGTTAACCGGCTCCGAGGGGCTGGTCCTGGTGGATTTCTGGGCCGATTGGTGTGGCCCCTGCTCCTCCGTGGGACCGGTTCTGGAGGAGTTGGCTCCGTCCTATGAGGGCCAGGTCGACTTCTACAAGGTCGACGCCGATAAGAACCAGCAATTAATGCAGGCGTTCGGGGTCAAATCCATCCCCACGGTTTTATTGCTCAAACCCAGAGATGGTGGGGCGGACGTAGTCGGTCAGCTTATAGGCAGTAGCCCCATGGCGACCTACCGGGCACTGATCGAGCGGGCTCTGAATCCGCCGCCGACCCTGATGCAGCGGTTCATGGGACTCTTTCGATCGCGGTCCTGACATCTTTTACCCGTCCGGTTGTTGGACCCCAGGCCTATTGCTATACTTTGCGTCGAGCCAGGCAGGGAGAGTTGAATGGGTCGGATAGCGAAGATCGTGATTCTTGTATTTGTGGTCGGTGTCAGCGGGCTGGCATGGAGTTGCAGCGATGTGGTGGTGCCCGCCAATGCGGATAACGATGTTCCGGTTGATACGAATGAGGACCCGATCCCGGGTACCATTGATCTAGCGGGTGATGACAGTCGCCAGGCATCCCTGTTAACGGGGGCAGAAATCGAGGAACTCTGCGCCCAGATGAACAGTGCAACGGAGTATGCAAACAGTGTGACTTTGAGCCAATGTTATGCGGGCGCGGTTGTTCAAACCGAGTGCGATCAAGACGACATCAAACCATGTGCGGACAACTCGGACTGTGAAGTGGGCTCCGTTTGTAAATTTATCTCGGACAATTCCAAGGCGTGCACATGCGGCCTACCCTGTGAAGAGGACTATGCGGACTGCATTGAAAACGGCGAAAGCGCGGTTACCTTTAGTGCGAATCCCGACTGTGTTGCCGATATGCAACAGGGATTAAGCGCATGTACCGCGACGGTCGGGGAATTTGAGCAATGTTTAACGGAAATGCTTCTTGGATTTATCGATTTCTTTTCCACATTGAACGCGGATATCGACTGCTCCTCGGATCCGGCCGACGTAGTCTCTGCTATCGATTTTCTGGTTCCCAACTGTGTGCAGGAATTACAGGACCAGAATTGCACGCCAAACTAAAGCAGCGCGAGGGTGATTTTTTGAGAGGTGGGTTGGCAATCGGCGTTATCGTTTTTGTGGTTAGCCTCAGTGTGCTGGCGCAGGGCTGCGCCGAAGTAATTGCTCCCGCGAATACCGATGCAAACCCAGAGGATCCCGGCCAGAGCACCGATGATCCGGGCCAGAGTACGGATGATCCGGGCCAGAGTACGGATGATCCGGGCCAGATCGTCGAGGATCCGGATGGTAGCACGAGCTGGACGGATATCCCCAGGCTCTGCTGGCCCTGCCAATCCAACGACGACTGCCTTCTGGACGGCGACGATGTCGGCGCCCGCTGTATGCCGGGCGAGCAGGGCATGCAGTTCTGTGGGACCTCTTGCGCTGTTCATGCGGACTGCCCGGTAGGATTTGATTGTCTGCCGACCGTCAACGCCGATATCGGAGATCCAACCGGGCAATGCGTGCTGGCCGAAGGCATTATATGCCCCTGTACCGAAGCGGCAGTGGCTGCAGAGGCGGCCACAACCTGCACCAAAACGGGGGCGTCTCCCGGGGCTACCGAACCAGAAACGGAGCCCAATCAATGCGATGGCGTGGCCAGCTGTACCGTGGTCGATGAGGGGCCCGGCCCCTGTGAACCGGTCGATCCGCCGGTGGAGCTGTGCAACCAGCAGGACGACAACTGCGATGGTCAGATCGACGAGACCTTCCCTTTCCTTGGCGAAGCCTGTGATAGCGACGACGCAGATGATTGTCTCAACGGCATCTACAACTGTAGTCCAGACGGGATCACCCTGATCTGCGAAAACGATGAAAATGTACTGGAGAGCTGCGGGAACAATCAGGACGACAACTGCAACGGGATCTCCGACGAGGACGAAGAAGATGCCGAGGGTTGCGTTGTATACGTTCTGGATGCCGACGAAGATGGCTTCGGGACCAACGTGGAGGCGGAGGAGTCGAGCAAGTGCCTATGCCAGCCCCAGGCTCCCTATAAGGCCCCGCTGGACCTGGCCACCGACTGCGACGACAGCAATCCCAACATCCATCCCGATGCTACCGAAGATTGCGAGACCTCTGCCGACGACAACTGTAACGGCAACATCAACGACGCAGACGCCATCGGTTGTAGTAGCTGGTATAAGGATAGTGACGGTGACGGGCATGGAAGCACGACATCCAGCTGCCTATGTTCCGCGATGGCCCCCTACACGGCCACCTTGTCCAACGATTGCGACGACGGCAAGGCCTCCGTCCATCCCGGTGCCACCGAAGTCTGCAATGGGATCAATGACGACTGTGACCAATTGACCGACGAGGCGGGCGCTACCGGCTGCACAACCTACTATAAGGATTTGGACGGCGATGGATATGGACAGGACTTTAGCCCTCGCTGTTTATGTACTCCGGGTGTGTGTGTGGAATTGAATGGGAGTTGCCCATATTACACCGCGACGGTCGGAGGGGATTGCTTTGATGGCAGCTCTCCCTCGTCAATAGGCGCAAATATCAACCCGGGTGTGACGGCCTGGCAATCGGATGGTTATACGATTAGCGGTTCTGTAAGTTTTGACTGGAATTGTGATGGTGTCGAAAGCCGGCGCTGGACCGATTTTGGTGTGTGCGAAGCGCCATGTGTAGCGGATGAAGGTTGGCAAGGAGGCGTACCGAGTTGCGGCAGCCCCGGGAATTGGCTGATTGCTTGCCTTTCCCTCAATTTTGTTAGCTGCAATCCATATTTTCAGAACCCCCCGAAGGTACAGGAATGTCGCTGAGATCGGCGGCCTGGCCATCAATGGAACGAAACGAAATAGGATATTAATAAGGAGAATTTCATGACCGTTTTTCGACCAATCCAAATCTTTGCGCTAGTCCCCTTTCTCTTCTTCGCCTGTGGCGGCGGCGGTGGCGGTGGAGCCATCAATATCGCTGCGGAAGACGAAACAACCCTGGCCGAGCTTTCCCAGGGAGAGCTCGATTCCGTCTGCGACCAGATCGCCTCGGAAATGGAGAGACTTACCTCTCGCTACGACGAGGAGTTCTGTACCGTTATGTCCGTCGCAATGACCTTGTTTGGGGGACCGGAGGCGTGTGAGCAGATGATGGACACTTGCTCAAATGGATTTAGCCAACCTCCAGATGACGAAGAATGTTTCAATACCGCGGAGCTGGCCTCATGTGATGTGACCGTACTCGAGTTTGAGACCTGCTTGAATGATTCTCTGGATGCCACGGAAGAGATGCTCAAGGCCGTCGGAAGGGACAATCCGGACTGCGATGATGGTATAGAAGCACTCACGGCCTATGAACAATACTCGGTTCCTTGCACGGAGGAGCTCGAACAACGGTGTGAGGCCCTGGACATGGATTAAGGAGATCCGGGCTGTGACCGTTCAGGACGGACCCAGTCTAATCCCCATAGGCGTAGGCGGTGGCTGACACACGCCAGCTTCCATTGCCCTGCTCGGGAATGGAGTAGCTGAATGTGTGCGGGCCGGCGCTGGTCCATTGCTCGGGCGTCCATACAAAGGGTGGAGTTACATCTCCAGGGCACCAGTTGGCGCGCGATGCTTTTACGCTTTGTACATTGCCGCAGGGGTTTTCCACACAATATTGGAAGCCGCCGTTCGGGTGGGTCTCCAGGGTGCATAAGTCTTCGCAATCATCACGCCAGGCCAGGAACTGATCGATGTCCACGCCGTCCGCATAGACGATATGGGTTCGCTGGCAGAACTCTTCGGCCGGTCCGATACAGGTGGGAAAGGGGTCCGGATCGCCGCCACCATGCCCTGTTACCCGATATTCCAGCCGTGTAGATGTGGTCCCTTCTGGAAGGGTGAGGCTGGTTGTGAAGGGGTCCTGCTTGCCGTGGAAGTCACTCACCAGGGGAATCGCCGCCAATACATTTCGCGGCGGCGTTCCCGGTACCACGTCGATATGGGTGGTGACATTCCAACCGCCGGCCGAACCGGACACCTGTCCGGCACCATCCGACCAGGTGCTGATATGGGCACGAATACTATGTTGGCCGGGGCGGGCGTTGGCCAGATCGGTCAGATCCACCTCGAAGGTCATGGGGCCGCCAAAGGGGGTGATGGCCCGTACCAGCTCGAAGGCCGGTGGATCGCCCTCTTCTTTCGGATCGTCGAGGGTGAACTCGAAATTGCGGTCGTAAGCGTCGCAGTCGGCCGGCCAATTATGTCCGGCGGGCGGCTGCGTCCAGGATTCGAAGGGATAGCATGTCGATGCCAGCTCAACCCGCATGGTGACCTGCTCGAAAGATGCACCGGCCAGGTCGACATCCGCTACCACGTCTCGAACGTTCACATCGCCGGTGCTGTTGATACGAATATTGTCGAAGACCGTGATGGTGTAGGGATCGGTGGGTAGATTGATGTCTTCCGCTGTTGTTTCCGGGGTGCCGGTATCGACCGCCGTATCGCTCGTAGTATCGGCCGCCGTATCGGGCTCTGTGTCACCGGTATCCGTTGGTGTGGTTGCAGCGCTGCTGCAGCCTATGAACAGGACGATCCATCCGAGAATTCCAAGACCTTTCATTCGATTGCTCCCAACCCGTCGAAAGCCCGATTGTAGCGTTCCCCATCTGGGAAGGGAAATGGTGATTAAACCCTTATGCGGATCTAGTCGAGAATGGCTCGAACACAGTCATGGGACCCGCATTTGGGGCAGGTCGACCATATGGAACTCTCGGACTGGCTTTTGCCCACAAAGCCACAGTCATGGCAACGGACCCGCACATTGCCCTTACGACTGTCGAGGACCAGCTTACCAAAAGGGGTCAGGACCACATCGACGGCCATCAATCCGAATAGAGCTAATATGATGACGGTTCCTGGATCCACGATGCCTCCGTGTGCATGGGCGGCCTCTGTAGTGTATCCGAGACCCAGCCAACCGCCGAAATTTGCCGATTGCTTCTCATCCGAAGCCCTTCTAGTATCGCGCTCATCTTGGGACAGGAGTCTGGCATGAAAACGGCATTGATACTCTGGCTCGGCCTTCTGGTCGCCTGTAGCGGAACGACAAACGGGACCGATACCACGGCAAGCCCCGATGTGCAGGAGACGGCCGACACGACAGCCTCCGATCCGGGCCAGACAGCGACCGACCCCGGTCAGACGAATACGGATCCAGGCCAGACCATAGTCGACGAAGGAGCCGAAGCCGACACATCGGATGTAGTCGAACACTTCTGCCCGGAGACCACCGAGGCCCAGGTGGCGGCCGCGGGCGTCGAGGTGAACGCACTGGGCGATCCATCGGATGGCGCCAAACAGACCTTCGTTTGTGTGCCTCCGGGCGCGGGTCCCTTCCCGGCTGTACTATACAACCATGGTGGACTGAACAACGTGGTGGGCGGGGATCTCGAAGGAACCTGTACCGCGCTGGCCAATGCCGGCTATCTGGCACGTGCCGAATACCGCCCCGGTGAATTGGTTCTTCCCCAGCATCTGCAGCAGGTCTACGACGGGCTGGATGCGCTCAGAGAACATACCCTGGCCGACACAAACCGGGTGGGGATCCTGGGATTTTCACGAGGTGGTCTGCTCAGCCTCCATGTGGCGATTGAGAGAAACTCGGATGTGCAGGCGGTGGTGCTGATGGCTCCGGCTCCCGGTGGAGGCATGTTGTCCTTGTCTTCGACCCTTGATGAAGATGTCGCCCAGATCAGCGCGCCCGTTCGCGTCTATGTCTCGGCCAACGACCTCTTTCAAGCCGACCATGTACAGCTGGCGGCCGATGTGTACAACACTCTTACGGACTATGAGAAAGATGTAGAGTTGATTGACTATCCGGCCTTTTGTTCGGACGGCCACGAGCTCTTCTTTGAAGTGCGCGAGCCCTATTGGAGCGATGTCCTATCGTTCCTGGATGCCACCATCGGAAATTGAGTCTACTGGACTAGACATTGTTGGGTGATCTCCAACTCGTCGAAGCGATGGTAGTTGGTTTTGCCGCCGGTGGTTCCGGAGAAGCCGATATAGCCGCCGCGGAAGTCCAGGCCCGGCAGGTCATCGTTGATCACCTCGTTGCCATCGAATGTTAGGCGGACCGTGGTGCCTGTGATCTCCACCGTGACATCATGCCATTCGAGATCTTCGATGTCGGGCAGGGCTGCATATAGGTGGTGCGTGCCGGCATCGCCATTGAGCATAACGCCGATATGATCAGAGGCTGGGCTCGGATCAGAGATGGGATTATTATTATTGGGGAAGGTGTCGAACTCAATGTGGAAGGCGGTGATATCCAGGCCACCACAGGCTGGTGAGGCCACCCCGTAGCCCAGGCATCCACCCGAAGCGGGTGTGGTCACAATCGATTCGAGCTCGGTTACGGAAGCGGCATCAATGATGCTCATAGCAAAGCCGTCGGCTCCACCTTCTGATGGAGAGCTGACGCCGCCACCAGTGGCGATCTTGAACGAGATATGCACGTCCTGGGGAGTGACCTTTTCGCTGGTGTTGAAGATGGCACCCTGCTTTCCGGCACTGGTTTGTTCAATACCGGTCATTTCGAGCCAGCCGTTGGTTCCGCCGTCGCTATCCCAATAGCCGTCCCCGTAGACGGTCCATCCGGATCCTTCGATATCCACGTCAAAGAGTGCCGGTGTGCTCCAGGTGCAGATCCCGACCCATACATTATCACTGGCTGTTTCACCTGTGGGGCTTTGCGCTGTAGCTGTGATGAGATGGGAGCCGGCGCTGAGTGTATTGGTGGAAAAGTTAACCGTTCCATCGGCGGCGGGATTCAGCTCGGTGAGAACCTCATCAAGATTGGAGCTGAATGCGACGTTGAAGTCCGCCAGGGGCGTCTGTCCACTGGAGCTGACGAGAGCTACGAAATCCACATTCGAGCCGAATTCGTACAGATCGGACCCATTGGGTGCGGTTATCTCGATGGAAAAGGTCGGTGGCGGTGGGGTGGTTTCTGTGTCGGCGGTAACCTCTTCCGAGACTTCCGATACGTCCGGGCTCCCATCGCTGGTTTCCGCTACGTCCGGTGTAATATCCGGTACGACATCTGGTGTGGTGTCCGGCGTAGTGTCCGGCGGCACGGTCACGTCGGGCACGTCGGGTACATCCGGCACAGGAACGGTGTCAGCGTCGTTGCCACAGGCCGCCATAAGCGTGACCAGTGTCAGAACCATAAAGATGGGGAATAGGGGGCGAAATGCGGACATACAAGGACTCCAGGCAGTAGTAAAATCGAATCGAGATAGCCTAAGAGCCCCCGGCGAAACCGTCAATGTCCGGGGGTAAAAGCCGAGTACTGTGGTGAAAAGGTTCAGCTCGATACGGCAATCGCTTCGGTGGCCGCGTGGACTGTAAGGATGGGATCGTCTTTATAGCTCTTCCACAGACCGGCTCCGGGTTTGAACAACCAGAGGCTTACAAGAAATAGAGGGCAAAAGCTGATTGCCGACCACCATACGATAAAATGTGGAGACGAAAAGGCGTATAGGCCCAGACCATAGGCCAGAGACGAAATACAGGCGCATAGGAAGGTGCGAGGAATGAGTCGGGCAAAGACGATGCGCATCAGGGAACGGTAGTTGGCGTAGCTACGGAACTTCTCTTTATGGCGTCCTTTATGACGGGTGACCAGAAAGGTCTGTTTGGCGGCCAGCCCGAGGGGCACCATCACCAGAGTGAACCCCAGTAGAAGATAGATGACCATCGAGAGCAGGGAGAAGAAGAGGGCCGTATCGGGGAATGTTCCCGACGCCATGACGATCTGCAG
>Ga0310121_10005310_pt1 | contig 11119 bp, 8 predicted proteins | sample CB27_Tmax_986_MG_FD_203504 | JGI IMG/M metagenome (GOLD analysis project Ga0310121, IMG submission 203504) | Marine microbial communities from Western Arctic Ocean, Canada - CB27_Tmax_986 | ecosystem: Environmental > Aquatic > Marine > Oceanic | place: Canada: Western Arctic Ocean | collected...
CGAACTTCTCGAGCAGATGGCGGGGCTGCAGGGACACGAGCTCACGGTCGGCTCGACGCCGGTCCGGTTGGCCAGGTTCGGCGCCGGTCTCGTTGGGCTGACACGCACCGGCGGCATGACGCCGACGGTGATCGATGTCATCACGTCGGATGAGATGGTCACCCACAATGCCGACACCGACCTGGGAATCACACTCACGCCGTTGTCCGACACGTTGGCCAAGCTGAAGGATCACGACTCATGACCGCGCGCCACCCCGAGCCCCCCGCACCGGACACACCGCCGGGAGGGCCACGCCCCGGCCGCAGCATGGCGGGTCGCCTGGGCTTCCTCGCCCTCAGCCTCGCGTGTTTCGCTTACCTCTACTACCGTCTGAACGGGGCCGCGGCGCGTGAAGGACTCTCACTCGTCGGTTACATGGTGCAGGTGTTCGACACCGTGCAATGGGTGCCCTGGATCGGATTGATGGTCGCCTACTCGGGGTTCTACTTTCTGATCGACACCCTGGTCGCCACTCGCGCGCTCACCTGGTTCATCAAACCGATCCGATACCGGGACATCCTGCCCATCCGCGCCAGCGCCTACATCATCTCGATCTTCAACGAACAGATCGGGAAGGGCGCGATGGCCTACTACCTGAACAAGCGTGACGGGGTACCGGGGTGGGAAGTCGGATCGGTGATGCTGTTCGTCATGTTCTGCGAGGTGTTCTACCTGCTGACCTGGGCCACGGTCGGGTTCGTCTTCAGCGGCACCGCGTTGCCGGAGGTCTTCGGACTCATCCCCTATATCGCGGCCGGCGCCGTGGTCGTGTTTGTTCTGTGGGTCCTGTATTTCCGGGGCACCATCCTGCCTGGCAACCAACTGCGGGAGAAGCCGATCCTGCACGCCTTCAAGATGGCCCGGCTCAAACACTATGCGCTGTTTCTGGTGCTGCGCTCGCCCGCGCTGCTGTCCGCCGTGGTCGTCTACACCATCGCCTTGCGCCTGTTTGGCATCGAGGCGTCCTTTCTCTCGCTGCTCGGCTACCTTCCCGTTATCTTCTTCGCCGCCGCCGTGCCCACCCCGATGCGGGCCGCCGCCATCACGTTCTGGGTTATCTTGTTTCCCGAGAACGAGGGGCAGATGGCGGCGTTCGGATTCGTGCAGCACAACTTTTTCATCTTGTTCAACGCGCTGATCGGCGTGACGTTCTGGCGTCGCGCGCAACGTGATCTGTTTGGGTAGCCGAGCGTGGCGCACCTGCTCACGGCCGTCAGATTGGCGCTGGCACTGCCGTTGGCGATGGCGTTTGCCCGGCCGGCGTTCCTGAGCGCCGGCCTCCTCGCGGGGCTGTTGGGTGTGGCGATTGCCTCTGACTACTTGGACGGGGTCGTGGCGCGTCGACTGGGGACGGCGTCATCCGGCGGTCAGGTGTTTGACCACGGTACCGATTGGCTGTTCGTCACGGCAGGGTCAGCCGGAGCGGCGATGGCGGGGCTGGTCCCGTTTGCGCTGCCGGTCCTGATTACCGTGGCCTTCGGCCAATATGTGATCGATTCCTACGTGGTGCATCGGCACAAGCGGCTGCGGATGAGCGCCATTGGTCGGTGGAACGGGGTGCTCTACTTCGTGCCGCTGGTGGTGCTGGCCGGCGCACGACTCGAAGTGTGGCCCTGGTTGACGGCGGCGTTGCCGGTGGCCGCCCGTCTGATCAGCTACGCCTTGATCGTCTCCACCCTCGTCTCCATCGTGGATCGAGCCACCGCGGCGCGCCGGGTGTGAATCCGGCCGGCTGAAGGCGCTTGCGATCCACTAGCTTCGGGACTGCACACGAAACGACCACCAGCCGTCGGGTCGCCGCGCGTCGGACGGGGCAGGGTTGTCCGCGCCGGCCATCTGCCTGAGCTTGGCCACCCTCGCACGCCAGGCCTGGTCGAGTTCGGCTGGATCCAGGACCCGTCTGATGGTCACGGGGTAGACGGTCCCGTTCAGCCGGAGTCTGGCCCGACCATTCTCGACGGCCGCATTGGACCACCGTTTGGTGCCGCATTGTGAGCAGCTCAGATACAGCTGTCCGGTGGGCGTGGACATGCAGTTCAGGTTGATCGCGTGCGGCAGGAGGCCGACGCTGATCTGGATCTGGCACAGCGGCACCTGATTGGCGAATGCCCAGTCGTTGACCGGCGCCTCGGCGGCGGTGCCGAAGAGGTAGGCGCCCGGAGCGCGATCGCAGGGACAGGTATACGACCAGCCCAGCACTCCCACCGCCAGCAGCGCGACCACCACCGCGGAGCCGATGACGGCCGGTCGTCGATATGACCGGGTGATCGGTTCGCTCGCCCGTGCCTCACGCATCAATTCGCCTCCTCACTGGCGCTCGCCAACAGGGTCGGTCTCGAGCCCTGGTCTGACCAGCGCGGGCGGGCTAGAGCGTGCCCAGCCCGGCGCCGGTGTCTGCACGACCGGACTCAGGTCGGCCGCGTGAAACGACCGGGCCACCTGCGGCGCCGGCGGTTCGCCATAGGAGGTGGAGCGCTGCGTCGGGGTTCGACCCGCCCCGGAGATCAACGCTTCCATCTGTTCTGGCGACAGCTCTTCACCGAATGTCGCTCCAGCGGCTCGGGTGATGCTCTCGTTCATCAGCGTGCCCCCCAGGTCGTTGACCCCCGCTTCGAGGCACGCGCGCACGCCGCGGGGGCCCAGCTTGACCCACGAAGCCTGAATGTTCGTCACCAGCGGGTGCAACGCCAGTCTGGCCACCGCATGCATGAGCAGCGACTCTCGGAACGTCGGGCCACGGCGGGCTTGCCCCTTCAGGTAGAGCGGCGCCTCCATATGGACGAACGGCAGCGGAACGAATTCGGTGAACCCACCCGTGCGCGCTTGCAGGTTTCGGATGCTGGTCAGATGACGCGCCCAGTGTCGGGGACGGTCGATGTGTCCGTACATGATGGTGGCCGTCGTGCGGAACCCGACCCGATGGGCGGTGTCCATGACTTCGAGCCACTGACCGGACGAGAGCTTGTCCGGGCACAGCGTCTCCCGTACCTCGTCGTGCAGCACCTCGGCTGCCGTACCCGGGAGTGTCCCGAGTCCCGCCGCTTTCAGTTGCCGGAGGAACGCCTCTAGCGACACGCCGAGCGTGGCGGCGCCCTGCCAGACCTCGAGCGGCGAGAAGGCGTGCACATGCATGTCCGGCACGGCCGCTTTGACCGTGCGACAGATGTCCAGATAGGTCGCGCCGGTGTACTCGGGGTGGATGCCGCCCTGCATGCAGACCTCGGTGGCCCCGCGTTCCCACGCTTCCACGCTGCGGCGGCCAATCTCTTCGAGGTCGAGGTCGTAGGGCGCTCCGCGCAGGTTCTCACTCAGCTTGCCTTTCGAGAAGGCGCAGAACTGACACTTGAAGTAGCAGACGTTGGTGTAGTTGATGTTGCGATTGACGACGTAGGTGACCTCGTCGCCATTGACCTCGCGGCGCAGCGCATCCGCCGCCCGCACGACGGTGACGAAATCGTCGCCTCTGGCTGAGAAGAGCTCGGCAATCTCGGACTCGTCGAGCCCGTCGCCACGAGACGCTTGGGCGCAGAGCGTCTGCATCCTCGGCGTCGAGACCGGCGCCTTCGCGTCGTCCAGGCGGTCGAGGAGCGCCGCCGGCAGCACCGCGTCGCGATCGCCAGGCGACCAGGTCCCCTCGCGCGCAAACCCGTCCGCCTCGGAGGCCTGCACGACGGCGGTCCGGAGTCCTTCCGCCACCCAGGTGTCGAGTTGCCGAACGTAGCTGGGATACACCGTGAGCCGCTCGGTCAGCACCTTGCCCTCGCGCTCGGTCTCTCGGGCCAGTTGTTCGAGATGTGGCCACGGTGCTTCCGGATTGACGTGGTCGGGGGTGACCGGCGACACCCCGCCCCAGTCGTTGATGCCGGCCCGAATCAAGGTGCCGAAGGTGTCCGGACTCAGGTTCGGCGGCGCCTGGATCGCCATGTCCGGACCAAAGATGAGTCTGGCGCAGGCAATCGTCCACAGCAGGTCGTCGAGAGTGGGTTCGGGGGCCTGCGCCATCCGGGTGTCTGGCTTGGCCCGGAAGTTCTGGATGATGATCTCTTGGATGTGCCCGTACTCGTCGTGCAAGTCTCGAAGCGCGAGCAGAGAGGTGATGCGCTCTTCCGGAGTCTCGCCGATCCCAATCAAGATACCGGAGGTGTAGGGAATCGCCAGCTCGCCCGCCATTCGCATGGTCGCCAGACGCGCGTCGGGGTCTTTGTCGGGCGACCCGTGGTGCACCTGGCCTCGTTCGAGCAAGCGCGGCGACGCACTCTCCAGCATCAGCCCCTGCGAGGGGCAGACCTCACGCAGCGCCAGCAGCTCGTCCCGCGTGAGGACACCGGGATTGGCGTGCGGCAGCAGACCCGTGGCCTCGAAGACCGCACGGGCGGCCGCCAGCAGATACGAGATGGTCGTGGCATGTCCAAGCTCGGCCAGCTCGTCCCGAGCTTGCGGGTATCTGAGCTCCGGCCGGTCGCCCAGCGTGAACAGTGCCTCACGGCAGCCCTGCTCCGCCCCCCGCCGCGCCACGTCCACGACCTCGTCCAGTGTCAGATACGCCTGTTCACCAGGCCGGGGCGGTTGGGCAAACGTGCAGTAGTGGCAGACATCCCGACACAGCTGGGTCAGTGGGATGAAGACTTTTCTGGAGTAGCTGACGGCCTGGCCGAACCCGACATCCCGGAGCGTCGCCGCCCGCTCCATGAGCCGCGGGAGGTCGGACGCCTGCGCCAATTCCAGAGCTGCGTCTCGCGACGGTCGGGTGTAGGGGCTCGAAGCCATCGTGAATATAGTAAGTCGAGCCTGCGGCGTGCAGCCAGGCCAGAAGGCGAGCAGAGTGAGTATCGCGACATTCGGGGAGGTCGACGCCTGGAGCCACACGCAATTGAGGACGTGTCTCGCGGCGGCCGAGGCGCGCGAGGGCCGGGAGCTGCGTGGCGTGTTGTGTGCGGATCACCACCCGGGGTACAGCCAGCCCATTGGCGGCGTCGTCGCGTATCGGGACCACGTGTCGCCATCGGGAGTCGGCTACGACATCGGGTGCGGCAACCTGGCGGCGAAGACCAACATTCACATCGAGGCCCTGCGACCGGACGTGCCTCGGGTCATGGACGAAGTCTGGACTCGGATTAGTTTCGGGATGGGGCGCAAGAACTCCGAGCGTGTCGATCATCCCGTGCTCGACGAGATCGCCCACAGCCCCATCTCCGCCCAGCGCGGTCTGTCCAAGATCGCGGGCAGCCAGCTCGGTACCGTCGGGGGCGGGAACCACTACGTCGACCTGTTCTCGGACGAAGACGGCTGGGTCTGGGTCGGGGTCCATTTCGGGTCACGCGGCTTCGGACATCGGACCTGCACGGGCTTTCTGGCCCTGGCTCAAAACCGGGCGTGGGAGGACAAGGTCACAGGTGGTGGCATGGACGCGCCGCCTGTGCTGATCGATACGCGCACCGATCTGGGGACTGACTACGTGGCGGCCATGGAGATCGCCGGGCGGTATGCCTACGCCGGGCGCGAGTGGGTTGTGGACCGTGTGGCGCGGATTCTCGGGGCAACCCTGACCGACACCGTGCACAACCACCACAACTTCGCTTGGCGAGAGCGCCACGACGGCGAGGATTTCTGGGTGATCAGGAAGGGGGCCACCCCGGCGTTTCCTGGTCAGCGCGGATTTGTCGGCGGCTCGATGGGGGAGATCAGCGTCGTGCTCGAGGGACAGGAGTCACCGGCGTCCGTGCGGTCGCTGTACTCGACGGTGCACGGCGCCGGTCGCGCGATGTCTCGGACCGAGGCAGCCGGTCGTGTGAAACGGCGCACACGGTGGGCCTGCACCCGCCGTGACTGTGACGGGTCGCTCCCGATCCGGACGCCGAGGAGCCCTGACGGGGCCAATCCGCGCTGTCCCACCTGTGGCGCCAAGACACAGAAGCACCGGACTCGCCAGGTCGTACGCGCGGGCAAGGTCGACTGGCCCTCGGTGCAGGCTGAAGTGCGCGCCCGAGGCGTAGAGTTACGCGGGGCGGGCGCGGATGAAGCCCCGGAGGTCTACAAGCGGCTGCCGGAGGTGCTCGCGGCGCACGGCGACACGATTCGCGTGCTCCATACGCTGCAGCCGATCGGCGTCGCGATGGCCGGGATCGAGGAGTTCGATCCATACAAGGATTGAACGGCCGTGTGGAGGAGCGCTTGGGTGTCTATCTAAAAGTGCGTCGGCCGGCGGCATCGCCAGTTCGAGGAACCGTGCCAAGCGCAATCCTTCATCGGTGAGCGCGGTGTCGAGAGAGGCTCCCGCGACTAGTTCCATCGTCAGGAAATGGACGCCGTCCGCTTGTTCGGCCGAATGGATGGTGACGATGATTGGGTGGTTCAATGCCGCGACCGCCCGGGTTCCCGCTGAAAACGCTCCAGCCGGGCCGACGCCGGCGGCCAACAACGTGACAAGACCGGCCAGAGACCACCGCGCGTCGTGAAGCCTACCGAAGCACGACATCACCTCACGACGCCCCCGCCAGTAGTCCCATTCCGGCCAGAAACACGAGGAGCACCGCGGCGGGAATGAGGAACTGAATCAACGGACGCCACAGGGCTGTCACCTTGATGGGCCCACTGCCCACGTTAGTCTCGTCTCGGAATTACCGGCCAGCCCCAGGTTGTTGCGACGAACAGCGCGAGGATGATGCCGCCGACCGGCACCCGATACGTCCCAAGCAGGAAGTCCAACGTCTGGAGGAGGTTCATGTCGCCGACTCGTAGGTGGGCCCAGGGCGTCTGGGAAAGGGTGACCGGCACCGACACCAGGAACCACATCGACGAGAGCACGACCACGGCCTGGCGGCGACTCCATCCGAGCGAATCGTACGCGATGGCCGTCATCACCTCCAGCGGCGCGATCACCGAGGTGAGCCCGGCCACCCAGCAGCAGGGCGAGAAACACCCCGCCAAACAGGCCCCCCCCGGCATCTAGGCAAACAGCGCCGGCATGGCCACGAAGAGCAGCGTCTGGCCGAAATCAGGCGCTATATCGAACGCGAAGAGCGCGGGGAAGATCACGACGCCGGAAAGAAAGGCGACCGCGGTATCGCACGCTACCACCGTCGCGCTGCCGGGCACATCGCTTTGGTCCGGGTGGAGGTAGCTTTCCAGCCCGAAGGTGCTCCCCACCCCGACACCAATCGAGAAGAACGCCTGACCGAGGGCGGCCAGGACGGCCGGCGCGTCAAGTTTGGAGAAGTCGGGTTGGAGATACCAGACCAGCCCCGCACCACCGCCCGGGAGAGCCAATGACCGCGCGGCCAGCAGGATCAGCATCAGGAGCAGCGAGGGCATCGCGACCTTGGCCACGCGCTCCAGTCCACCGGTCAGGCCGCGTGCGACCAGGACTCCGGAGAGTCCCATCAGGAGTCCGGCCATCGTCATGATGGGGAGGGGGCGCGCGATGAACGCGCCAAAGGTGGCCTGGACCTCGGCCTGCGTGCCGCTCGGGAAGGTGCCGCGAACGACCATCCACAGATAGCTCGCGATCCACGACAGCAGTACGAGGTAGGTCGCGACGATGATGAACGTGGTGCCGATCCCGAGCCACGCCAAGACGACCCACGGGCTGCGGCGACCGGCGACAGCGGCCATGCCGGCCACCGGCGAGCGCTGCGTCTTGCGCCCGAGGCTGACCTCGGCGGTCAGCAGCGGAATGCCGATGAGGATGGCGAAGCCCAGGTAGACGATCAGAAAAGCGGCCCCGCCGTTTTGACCCACGACGTAGGGGAAGCGCCAGATGTTGCCGAGGCCGACGGCGAAGCTGGCCGTGGCCATGATGAAGCCGAAGCGGCTTCCCCAATGCTCGCGGGCCGGCATCGTTCGGTTAAGGACCCGCGGGGACGAGTGCGACCAGGGGCGGCGTCGATGGCGGCGGTCGCCGATGTCTCGTGGCCTGTTCGAACGCGTAGGCGAGCCCGATCAGGCGGGCTTCGGCGAACGGTCGCCCCAGCATTTCCAGCCCGACCGGCAGCTCGTCCGGGGTGAAGCCGGCCGGCACGGTGATGGCGGGCAGCCCGCTGTGTGGGCTGAGGCGGCAGTTGTCGCCGCCCTGCGGGCTCCCGATGACGGCCGCCTGCTGCCGGATCGTGGGATAGATGAGGGCGTCGAGCTGTAGCTCGTCCAGCGTCTCCACCACCCGACGCCGGATGGTCTCACGGCGGCCGAGCGCCTCACGGTACACCTCGGTGTCGAGCGTCTCCACCTCGTTGGACCGCATGAGGCGCTCCTCCACGTCGGGGTGATAACGCCCGTCGGCGAGCACGTCGGCCAGCGACGGTGCGCCGGGGATCTCGGCCAGGTAGGCGTTCAGACCGAACTTGAACTCGTGGCTCAGCACCGTGTAGCTGTCCAGCAGGTCGGCCAGCCCGACGATCTCGACGGTCACGACCTCGGTGCCGAGCCGGCGCAGCTCGTCGACGGCCGCGTCGATGACCTGCGCCACGGGTTCGTCCTCCGGGTCCTGCCGCATCAGCATCGTCAGCACCCCGACCCGCGCGCCGCGTAGCGCATCGGCGTCCAGCGCCGTGGTGTAGCTCTCTGGAATGTTGTCGTCCGCCTCGGCGGTCGACGGGTCGGCGGGGTCAGAGCCGACCGTGACGTCGAGCAGCAGCGCCAGGTCTCTGACGCTGCGCGCCAGCGGGCCGGCGATGTCCAGGGTGTTCGACAGCGGCACGACGCCGTCTCGGCTCGACAAGCCGGACGTCCCACGCAACCCGACGAGACTGTTGTGCGCAGACGGAATGCGGATTGACCCGCAGGTGTCGCTGCCCATCCCGGCCGCCGCGAAGCTGGCCGCCACGGCGGCGGCGGTGCCACCACTGGATCCGCCCGGATTGCGGGTGGTGTCGTAGGGGTTCAGGGTCTGTCCACCCAGGGAGCTGACCGTCGTGATGCCTCGGGCGAACTCGTGCAGATTCGTCTTGCCCAGAATGACGGCGCCCGCCTCGCGGAGCCGCCGCACCTGGAAGGCGTCGTCCGGTGGCCTCACGTCGGCCATGGCGAGCGAGCCGTTCGTGGTCGGCAGACCCGCCAAGTCGTAGTTGTCCTTGATCAGTATGGGCACGCCATGCAGTGGCCCGCGTGCGCCAGTGGCGCGGCGTTCCGCATCGAGCGCACGCGCCGTCTCCAATGCGTCCGGGGTCAACGCAATGATGGTATTGAGGGCTGGGCCCCGGTCGTCGTACGCCTCGATTCGGGCCAGATACTGCTCGACCAGCTGCTCGGATGTGATCCGACCCTCGTCCATCGCCGCATTCAGCTCGGCGATGGAGGTCTCGACGACGTCGAATGGTGCGGGAGGCGCAGGTGTCGAGCAGCCGGCGGCGCCGGCGAGAAGGAGCCCAGCCAACCGTGTTCGTGTGGTCATGTGAAGGTCGCAATGGTAGAGGAAAGAGTCCGAGTTGGAACTAGGCCTCAGCGAGGCCGCGCTCGGATCACCGGCTCAGTATCCCACGGTCGACGGAAGACCGCGGCCACCGGGCGGACCACTCGAGGGAGTGGTTCTGTGGCTCGGTGCGAGCGAGTTCCGACGGCTGACCTTGACAGTGTCAGGAATCTTGACGACAGTTCAGCTTGGCAAGCATCCGCCGAACACGAACGAGGGGACGATGAATGGCGAGCATTGAGTTTCTGGTGGCACCACGAGCGCGTGCGCACGGCGTCGTCGTCGCGCTGCTGCTGATGACCGCGACGGCCTCGTCCGCTCAGCGACTGACCGGGACCGAGAACGGCGAGTGGCGTTATCTGGGCGGCGATGCCGGGCACACGCGTTCCTCACCCCTGGACCAGATCCACGGCGACAACTTCGGTGACCTCGAAGTGGCGTGGCTCTGGCGGGGCGACAATTTCGGTCCCAATATCGATTACTTCAACCGGTCGACTCCGATCTACGTCGATGGCGTGCTCTACACCGTCGCCTCGCCGCGACGACAGGTGGTGGCGATCGAGCCCGCCACCGGCGAGACGCTGTGGACGTTTCGCGAGCCCGAGACCATCCGGCATCTCCGCTCTCCCCGGCAGGCCTACGGGAAAGGCGTCGCCTACGCCGAGGTGAACGGCCGCGGTGTGATTTTCGTCACGAGTCCGGCGTTCTTTCTGTGGGCGCTCGATGCCAAGACCGGTCGACCACTCGAGAACTGGGGGACGTCGGTGCCGCTTGATGGATTTCCTGATTCGGGGGGGCTCGATCTGATACCACCGCTCGTGTCGGACTGGGGACGATGGCAGGACCGAAGTGCGAGCTACGATGCCAATTACGGTATCCCGAGAGAGCTCGGCATGGTCACCGCTTCGGCGCCGCCCATTGTCGTCAACGGGGTGGTGGTCGTGCTCGTGGGGCATCAGCCGAGCTACGGCCAGACCCGGATCGAGAACGTGCCTGGCGACATCATGGGATTCGACGCGGCGACCGGCGCGTTCAAGTGGAAGTTCCACACCATTCCACGGCCAGGCGAATTTGGTCATGAGACCTGGGAAAACGATGCCTGGCAGTGGTCCGGCGACATGTCGACCTGGGCCCCCGCGTCTGCCGACCCCGATCTGGGCCTCGTCTATCTCGTGACCAATGCGTCGACCGTACAGGGATACGCCGGCCATCGACCGGGCGACAACCTGTTCGGTGGCTCCGTCCTGGCCCTGGACGTCCAGACCGGCGAGCGACGGTGGCACTTCCAGATTCACCGCAGCGACCAGTGGAACTACGATCTCCCGACCCCGCCGATGCTGATGGATCTGACGGTGGACGGTCGACAGATTCCGGCCCTGATTCAAAACACCAAACAAGGGTTGATCTTCGCCTTCAATCGCGAGACAGGGGAGCCAATCTGGCCGATCGAAGAGCGGCCTGTCATCCAGACCGAGGTGCCCGGCAACTACACCTCAGCCATGCAGCCCTATCCGACCAAGCCGGAGCCGGTGGATCGCATCGTGTGGGACGGGCTGACCGAGGAGTATCTCGTCGACTACACCCCGGAGATGAAGCAAGAGGCGCTGGAGATTTTGAGTTACTACCGCGCGGGTGGCCTTTACGTGCCCGCGCTGCCTCAGGACCACGACAACC
>Ga0310121_10005312_pt1 | contig 11117 bp, 17 predicted proteins | sample CB27_Tmax_986_MG_FD_203504 | JGI IMG/M metagenome (GOLD analysis project Ga0310121, IMG submission 203504) | Marine microbial communities from Western Arctic Ocean, Canada - CB27_Tmax_986 | ecosystem: Environmental > Aquatic > Marine > Oceanic | place: Canada: Western Arctic Ocean | collected...
TATTTTTATTACGGCAGGTATGTTGCCAAGTTCTTCGTGTAATTCTCTATATAGTGTTTCGATAGGTCGTTCTTCTTTATGGGCTTTACCGCCCCAAAACGCCCAAGTACGGGGATGACTAACTTTTCTTGATCTTAATTGGAGTAATACTCTTCCAGTAGAAACTGAGAGAAAAATACACCCAGATGCTTTAATCTCCATATAACTTTATTATAAGAATATTCGCCAGAACCCAGCATTAAATGTTCCTTCATAGGAATTTATCCATTCAGAGCCAGTCCATTCTAATTGTACTGATGTTGTTGTATTTACAACATATTTGATATCGGAGGCAACACTTGTATCTAAACTTACAACCCAAGAACTACCATTATATTCAATAATATCATCTTTATTTCCAGCGGGTGTTCCGCCCCATGCTCCGCCAGTTGGTACAGTATCAGTTATTAAATATCGTTGTCCTGAAGAGGCCGCAAGAAGTGTGCTATCGCCTGGGTAACTTAATGACGGATTAATTATGCCAATAATAGCCGTTTCAGTGTTTGCTGGTAATGTATCATTATCTAATGTAACAGTTAATTCATTGTCGTTACTACCATATTGTATAGTACCAATTACATCGCTAGCGGTACTACCTGGATCTATTGATTTTCGCAATCGTAATTGACTAATGCCAATGTTTATTCCGTCTTCACCATATGCTTTAAATAAATCTGACCATTTTAAATCGGTTGACGTGGACCCTTGTTCTGTGTATAATGTTGCTGTAGTGCCTACAAATCGAAGTTGATAATCATTATGTGTAACTACTATCCATTGTTTTGTTGCATCAGCAATAGTTCCAGACGATTCAAATTCGGCTAATTCTGTAGGACTATCTGCTTCCATTAATTGTGTTATAATAGTATGAATAAGTGTTTGCCGTCTTAGATTAGCTGGCGGACTAATATGAATTGGCATATCAAAAGTAAGGCTTGAAACATCAATTTCGTCTTCGGTACCAACCGGTACGGTTCTATTCGACCATGTTACATCTGATAATTCTACATACGATAATGAACTCCAATCAAATGGGTTATTAGAAGTATATATGTTTAAACTTGGATTATATAAAACAAGTATTTGTTCCATTAATTGTAATTTTTGTTCTGTGCTTGATGACCAAAGATCTACCTGCATAGTCATATCATACGGAACAGGCATTGATCGTTCAATTGAATATCTATTTCCTAGTTCACTGGTATAGGCTTGAGTTTCTTCGTCATATTTCTTTTCGTATACTGCAACTGTATCTTCAAATACCGGATTACGTCTACGGTCAGCATTCATAGATAAGTCTATTACATAACAACTTAAAAAAGGTATAGTTGGAATTGTATTCTCGGAATTTTCTTTTATAATGTGAGCAGTCTGTCTGTCTATATCGCCATATCGTGCAGGTACTCGTTGAAAAACATCCTCTCCAACTTCATTCTGCCCCATTTTTACAGCGAATCCACCGAATAGGCGAATAAATTGTAGTATATATTTTCTTATTTGTTCATCGTAAAAATAGTTCATGCGTCAGTCTTTGGTTTAATTACTTCACTAAGTGGTTGTCTTGATTCATATTCGTCGCCATCAATCAAAGCAGTACCTTCGTTATTAAAATATTTTGCTTTTGGAAATGTTCGTCCTTCCCATGTAGTATTGAGTACGTTATCAAAAACTCTATGCCATTTATCACCTTGCCTTACAAATAATCTATCTGGCATATAATCTGTTCTTAAAAAGTAGTCGCCTTGATTAGGATTTGTTGGAAATGCAGAACCTGTTGGTATTGTTTCACCATGTTCATATGTAGAACTTTCGGGATCATAATTAAATAAATGGGCGGTATCTTTAGAATTATTTGCGTTATCTTTTGCCGCCGCTTCTAATATTGCATCTGTAATTTCTAATTCTTTACCATAAGTACTGAGCTTGTTTTTAATAGAATTTTCATCCATAAAATCGCCGAGTATATCTCTGAACTCTCGTTGATCTGCAATAGGTCCTGCTTTAATTCTCCATATATGCGGCCACCATGTTGGGGAAAATCCTTCTGCAGGTCTACTACCATCTTCGATAACATACCATCTATTAATTGCTTCTTTATGTTCACTTAATAATAAATCATCTCGTAAATGGGGTAATTCTATTACATCACCTGACATTAACTTTCGGCCTATTTTATCTACCATGTCATTAATATGAAATGTTAAATAAATGGTATCATTTGATAAAAATAATCCAAATTGAGTTAAATCAAAGTCATTATCATTTACATTATAATGTCCTCTTAACTCATATATATCAGGATCATATTTCCTATCTCTATTTTCTAAGAATAAAACATCCTGAATAGATGTCTCGTTTGTAGTGCCATTTGCTTGATTATTAGGTTGAGAAGGATCATCCGACGGCCCAGTTTCTTGAGGACCTAAGTACTTATGGATTAAAATACCAGTACCGCCTACTAAAAATTGCTCTTTTACAACACCATCTATAAAATGATAGTCGTTGCCTTTATCTTCGCGCCAAAGGCTCAATCGGGGCATAACACATTCCTTTTAGATATTTATCGAAATATCATACCTCGAACGGATTAAACAATAGTATCTATAATAGCTTTTGTGATATCATATGGATTAGCATTAGATGCAGGTCGTCTATCTTCTAAATATCCTGTTGTATAATTAGACTCAACTGTTTCAGGGGGTATTCGCACACTTGCTCCTCTATTACCCTCACCATAAGTAAACTCATCAATAGATGCTGTCTCATGTTTACCAGTCATTCGTTGGTCGTTATCCTTACCATATACTGCTATGTGTTCAGCATGTCGATCTTTCATCTTATCCAATATATCTGTATAAACACCTAACTTAGAATTGTTTCTCATCTCGTTTGTGCTAAAGTTTGTATGCATCCCAGATCCATTCCAATCACCTTTAATAGGTTTAGGTTCTATATTAATATCATATCCATGCTCTTCTGCAACTCTTTTTAAAATATATCGTGACATCCAAAGATCATCTCCTGCATTCTTTGCACCTTTACTAAACACTTGATATTCCCATTGGCCAAGAGCAACCTCGGCATTTGTACCAGTAATATCAATCTCTGCATCAATACATTTAGTCATATGATCAGATACTACTTCTCTTCCTGCAACTTTACTTGCACCTACTCCACAGTAATATGGTCCTTGAGGTCCAGGTTCTCCATTCGCCCAGCCTAGTGGTTTATTACTACCGTTTGTTATAAAGTATTCTTGTTCAAATCCAAACCAATAATCGTTAGAGTCTTCAAATGTTATAGCTTCTCTCTTTTCAGTTGAACACATAACAAGCCAACCATTGAAATAAAACGGGTTATGATAGAGTTTAACAGGTGTTAGTGTACAATCAGAATGATCACCGGGGGCTTGGTCAGTTGACGAACCGTCATAGGACCAGAATGGAACTAATTCTAACTTATTAATATCACCTTCTGCGACTTTTGTTTTACTGCGTAATTGCTCGTTCGCATCGAGCCATACGTATTCTAGTACTGTCTTCATATTGTTTTCCTTCTAAAAACGCTTAATTTTATGCTGAAAATATAAGCATCGTCGGTAAAATTTTCCATCTATTTTCCTTTAAAAATGCTTAATTTTATGGCATTCTCCTCAAAGTATATTTATTAATTTTATAAGTATTTTACTATCAAACAGAAAACATGTTTATTTAAAAGGCATGTGTATAAAATAAGTACAATATAAAGGGAGGACAATTTGAAAAAAATTTATAAAGAGTATGTTAACTTTTTGAACAATGCAAAATGTGTCTATATTTCATCGATACTTGAATATAAAGGTGGGCAGGCAGTACAGGCTAGTTATTCACCGTGCATAGTAGATGAAGATAAGAACATTTTTATTCTAGTAAGTACTCTTGCAAAACGTACAGCAAGTTTGCTTCAGGGAAATAATGTTTCGGTGATGTTCATTGAGCCAGAAGACCAATGTAAAGAAATATATGTTAGAACTAGATTAACTTTTTCATGTAACACACAAACTATAGATAGAGAAATGGGCTTCGGACATTTACTTTGGGATGAGCTCGTGGCACAATTTACTGCTAAGTTTGGAGACATAATAAGTACGTTAGTGTCCTTAGAGGATTTTAAGATGGTTCGCTTTACACCTCTTCGCGGAACTTTTGTTAAAGGATTCGGTAAAGCATATTCGATTAGGCCTTCTACCTTACCAGGACAAGAATTGGATAATATATCACACATAAATTTTAATACAGGAGAAAAAATGTGAAATGGGTAATAATTGTTTATATGGCAATGTTTACACAAGGACCAGAGGTAATGAAGTATACCGTGCTTGAATTTCCTGCAACTGATTGGGTAGAATGTAGAAGCATAGCCTCTGAAATTAATCAAATTGAAATGGCGTACAAAAGCAAAACAGCATATGTACGTAGTTTTTATTGGGTATATAACAACATGTTAGATGATATTAAAGCAGAATGCGTACACGCAAATCCCCCAGTTCCGAAACCTAAGTGGGCAGATCTAAAAAAGGAATGGGGCGTTCCAGACATCATCGAATGATAAATAATTTTTTAAACTAAATTGGCTCTGGGGGTAGGATTCGAACCTACACGCCCCTCTGCAAAAGGGACAATACGTAAACAACGCACCACGTCTACCGTTTTCGTCACCCCAGAGTCTGTTCTTTTATAAGATGTTCCTCTTGATGTTTTGCAAGTTCATCAAGGTTTGTAAATATTTCGTCGCATTCAAAGCAACTAGCAAATCCATATTTTTTATAAAAGTTTTTATCATAAGCAATTTCTCTTGCTTGTCTTTGTAATTCTTTTATCACGTCGTGTATCCCAGCTCCGTTTGTATAAACCGGAATTGTCTTATTACTTGTAATATGCATTACATAAGGCCTGCTTTTTTCATTCCTGCAATCAAGCGTGTTATTCCTATTCCGCCTCCATAACGAGGTTTAAAATCATGTTTTAAAAATTCTTGAAGTTCTGCTTCTACTCTTTCTTTACCAAAAAGATTATACAATAAATCGGCATACCCACCGTCTGAAATTGTATGAAATTGATGTCGCATTTGATCGGGATCTGTTGCCCGTTCTGCACTACCTATTGTTTCCATGCCGCCAATAATAACATCACATTTATTAGCCTTATTTTCTCCAGTGCTAGTTTTGCCGTCTATTTTCATATTCCAAAAAGGACTTGTTGATTCTGGAAAATGAGTTAAGAAAAATACATCACCTAGATCGTTATATAAACGAGTTTCATGGTGAGCAGTTAACTCATTATTTTCAGCGGCATACATGCCTACTACACCCATATAATTTCCACCTGGGAAATCTAAGTCGTAATTGGTGTATTTGTGTCTATCATGTTCGCAAGTAAAGCCTAAATGTACTAACAAATCATTTTCCATTTTAAGCAAGTCTGCAAACTCGCCTGGAGCTTCAAATTCGAACATTGGAAAAATAAGTTCGTGTCTACCTTCTGTCGGGTTTTGTTCTTGTCTATAACTTGTACTAACACAAAAACAACCTGGTAATTCCGGTTTTGTTAGTAATTCATATTCAAGCCACATTTGTCCTGTTTGAGGTAATGGCCATACTTCACCGCTATACTCATAAGTTGCAACCGTAGTTGGATCCTCACAAGCGGCTAGTATGCTTAATCTGCTTTGGGTATGTACTTCTTGAAAGTTTAATTGATCGAAAAAGGAACGAAGACGCTTAACCACCGTAGTAAATTCAACAGGGTTAATTAGTTGTGTAGTCAAAAAAAATTCTCCGTCTAAATCTATGTATTTAGCATCTAAATTAAAAATACTTGACTTTAAAAAAACTAAGTAGTATAGTACTATAAACAAAGGAAAAAAGATGAGCAAGCTATTATTAATTTTTGTAATGATGGCGACATGGATGGTTGTTGGATGTGGAACAAGTACAATAGGTTGTTATGGGCATTGGGTTAAAGGGCCCGGACATCATCGAGGAACTAGAGCTCTTCTTAAAGATGCCCATTTACCTTACTACCAATGTGTAGATGAAAATAACAAAGGTAACAATTTAGGAGAACGGAGATATTTATAAAACGTGGACGTGGCTGAACGGCTTAGGCAACAGTTTGCAAAACTGTTTTATGCAGGTTCAATTCCTGTCGTCCACTCCATTTAATCAACAATTAAATGTTTACTAAGCCAATCAGTTAATGCTTTTTCAATTTCACGCAAAGCAGGATCGTCGGGTAGATTGAAATTTTCCATTGTTGAAATTGCAGATTTTAATTTTTTAGATCCAAGAAGTACAGACATCAATCCAGAAATTTTTAATGCTTTTCGTTGTTCTTCAGGAGTTCGGTTAGCAATATCTTCGTCTAGAATTTTTATAGTATTTTCATAATCTTGTCGTTGATTACTTTTAGTAACTTGTTTCAATAGTTCTTTATATGGCGGAATCTTTGTTGTAATAAGGTTTTCTTCTTGTGTTAATCTTATTGCTAGTTTTAAAGCAAGGTCTTTCTCATTCACTCTTGCTTCGGGTGTTTTAATTTGCTTTGAGATTCTTGTTGCCATATCTGTAATTACTTCATTAGGAGTTTCTTTTTCATTAATTTCCTTAGAAATACGAGTAGCCATATCTGTAATTACTTCATCAGGGGTTTCTTTTTCATTAAGTTGTTTTGAAATCCGTTCAGCGATATCTCCAACTGTTCCTCCATCAAACGTTATTTGCTCTGATATTTTATCTGCCATTTCTGTAATTACTTCATCGGACGTTTCAATTTGTTCTGAAATAATCCTGGCCATATCTGCAATTTGTTTAGAGGCTATTGAAACATCTGGCGATTTAATTTGTTTTGAAAGTTGTTTGGCCATATCTGCAATTTGCTCAGATGCTATGGAAACATCAGGCAATTCAACTTTGATTTTTTCGGAAAGACTTTGGGCTATTTTTTCTTGGTCAAACATTTTTTCAAGTTTATCTTTTAATTTCCTATCAGATTCTGCCATTAACTCCCGTAACACATTTTGAAGTACTTCTTTAGCATTTTCACGCATCAATTTTTGTTCAGTTTCGTCAACAAAAAATGTAAAATTGTGAGCATCAGCCAATGCTTGGGACTTACGAGAAATTAGTTTTCCATTTTTAAATGCCCTAAAGTGAATTACATCGTTTCCTTCTTGGGGCTCCTCGTAGATTTCAACCATAAACTGATTACCATTTTCATCTGAATATAGTTCTGTATATAATTTCTTTGGGGCACTATCTATAACAATAGTGGAAATTTCTTGCGAATATGCGAGTTGAATATATCCTAATATAGAACATGCTAAACCAAGGAGAACTATCCAAACCCAATCTGGTGTGTTTATTCTTTTAATGACCTTTCTACCGACATAATAACTCCGATTGCTTTCCTGTATTCATCTATATTTTCAGATAATGCATCAGCAAGCCCGGCTCTAATTTTTAATTCATTTAGGGTAAAAGACCATTCGCCTTTATTTTCAATTTCTTGCCATTGCATTATTGCTCTTACCTTTTCTCCGTCGATTATAACCCGTTGAAATATAGGATTTTTCATAAAAATCGTTCCTCAGCCAAATCATCACATATTTTTAATGTTGTTTGATTTGTTTTTACACTTTGATATAATACTTTAAAAACTGTATTATATATAGAATCTAATCTATTTTTTACAATCGGACTTTCATAACTTAAATCTGTTAGGGTATTATCTCTTTCTTTTTCAACTATAATTACTCCTCCACAACTTGCAAGATAATCCGGCACATAATAAATATTTTTATCTTCAAAATATTTAATATGTTCTCTTGTTTCAAGTTGATTATTAGCTCCTCCAGCAACACCTGCACATTTTAATTTTGGGATTGTGTCGCTATTTAAAATACCTCCAACAGAACAAGGACTAAAAATATCACATTCTACTTCATATATTTCATCTGGTTCAACGAAAGATATATTTGCAAAATTTAATGAATTGTATTGATATTCTTCAAATATTTTAGCATTTGTATCGGTAGCAATAATCTTTGCTCCTTCCTTATGGCAAAAATTAATTAATCTTTTACCAACTTTACCCATTCCTTGAATTGCTATTGTTTTATTTTTTAATGAATCAGTACCATGCAAAAATTTATTTAATGCTTTAATAGATTGAAATACTCCAAAAGCAGTTGCCACTCCGCTATCTGTTTTACTATCATGCCCTAAAACAAAATTTGTATAATTTTTGATTTCTTTTAAATCATGAGTTGTTGTGCCGATATCGCCTGATGTTATGTACTTTCCATAAAGATTATTTACAAAGCCAGCAAATGCTTCCCAAAGTTCTGGACTTTTTTCAGGCAGAGCATTAACAGTTGCTTTGCCTCCGCCAAGATCTAGCCCAGCTAAGGCATTTTTATAAGTCATACCTTTTGCTAATCGTAGAGTATCATTAAGTTGATTGTCTTCGGTTGTATATGAATGGTAACGGCATCCACCTAGGGCGGGTCCAAGATTGGTATTGTGTATTGCTATATATGAATTTAAACCGGTTTTTGTATCAACACCATGCAGTACTTGTTCATACCCATCAACAGAAATTTCTGTAATTATCATATTATTCTGTGGTTCTCCAATGAATAAAATAATAAATGGCTTTATATTTTGATATTTTGCCGGATGTTATAAAATTGTAATAATATTTATTCAGATATTAGCAATTCCATTACAGATGCTATAATTATGTGAAATAAAAAATAAAAAAAGTTAAAATAAAGGTTGACTTTTATTGTAGTCGGTAGTATAATATATGTAGTTGAGTTAGATGTTAACCTTTTTTAGGAGCGCAAAATGCAAAAGCAACTTCAAACATACAACGTAAGTTTCAAAGAAAAAGCCTGTGGTTTTTTTCATTCTTGTTTGTTTGGCGCACCTACTGGTTGGGCTAAAGAACGTGGAGCAACGCATTCCTTAGAAACAATAGACGGTCCTCGTCCGGCACAGGTTTATAAAACATTTGCACTCATTGGAGTCGACGAAGGATGTTTTGGTAACATTATCTGGGAACGTTGGCAAATTTGTAACCTTAAACAGGTTAATTAAAATGATTTCTTTAATAAAATATGCTAGTATAGGTATTATATTTTATGTGATGTTTGCAGGTATGTTTACTGTAAATCACAATAACACCGGCGAAGTAGCATTAATCTTCAATGGAATGCGTGACGGATATTGGACCGAACTTGCAAAAAAAGCATCCAATGATTTTGACACGATAATTTCAGCAAAGGACTAATATATGAAAAAAATATTCATTTTAACTATTGCAAGTTTGATGCTTATATCAACATCTGCTTATGCAGTTAAAGAATCAAAGTTAGCAACGGCGTATAGTGCAACCCTTTGGGGAGCAGGTATTGGTATTATAACTGGATTAGGGCTTGCGGCTCTTAATACAGAAAATGGCGAAGAGTCACTTATGACCGAAAATCGAATTAGGACTAATGTTTTGCAAGGATTCGGAACAGGTATATTATTCGGCCTTGTATATGGACTATTTGAAATAAGCGGATATAGTTATGGAGAAGATTCAGAATTTATATCTTATATTAACCCAATAAATGATCAAGTATTAATTTCATATAACCTTAAATTTTAATATGAAAGTAAATATCGGACCACCTAATAGAAAGAATAGGGCTCATCATATTCATATTGATAATCATGATGTTTGGAGTTTGGATTATACTCTTGCTAACATTATTCACCCTGCTCTTGTTCGGTTAAGGGAACGTGTGCCACATTTTGGTTATCCAACTCCTTATTATGAAACAGAAGCGTATCCAGAATATAGTCAACAAGGATCATTCGAAGAAATTTTAGATCGTGGTGCAGAGAGTAATTATTACGAAGAACAATGGATGGAAAAACTTCAGAAAATGATTGATGCATTTGCAATGATTATTGATAAAGATGAAGAATATGATAAGATTATGCATCATAGGGACGACGAAGATGCGAGGAATGCCTGGGATAGAAAAATTAACGAAGGATTAAACTTATTTTCAGAAAACTATAGAGGATTATGGGATTGAATTATGCGAAGTAAACAACACGGTAAACGAGAACGGCAAGAAGGTGCAATAGAGCGGCTTGAAAATACTCTTAAAATGCATGAAGCTAATACAGAGTTAACTGTTGCAATCATGGAAGATAAAGAACTTTCAACTGGTTCAACAGAAAAAGTAGACTCGATTCGTAAGCACAAAATTAAAAGAGCCCAACAAACAATCGAAAATACTAAAAAGAATTTAAAGGCGTAACACTTTCGGCCACTGTGGCGGAATTGGTAGACGCCTTGGACTTAAAATCCAATGTTCTTCGGAGCGTGCCGGTTCGAGTCCGGCCGGTGGTACCAAAATTTATTACACCTGATCGAAAAGTCGCAGACGTATCGTCCTTTTTTTCGAGGAACTAGGGTTGCATATCTACCAAGACGGCAGCCAATTGTGATTCAGATGTAACAAAGGAGAGTGTTAATTTATTTTAACACTCTCCTATCACCATCTATAGCAATAAATACTTAATTATTGCGGAGGTAAAGTGAGATTTATTTTAGTTATTTTATTAATATTGTTATTGTCAGGCTGTGCGGCCGAACCGCAATCTCCATTATGGATACGGAGTCTAGAAACATTACCACAAGTAGAAGGTTTTAGTAAAGCGGGAGTATTTACTATAAACAAAAGAATATATGTACAGTATTGTGATCCAAAAGGAAATCAGATATGGATGAGGTATGATGAATATTCTCTTAAATGGAGACAAACTAGACTAAATTCTGGAGGATGTGTAGATGGTAAAAGTGCAACAGGACCAGATGCCAAATGACGGAACAATAACTCGGTAAATATAATTAATAACAGGAAACTATTTAAGAAACCTTTATTAGAAATAACAATAAGGAAATTAAATGGCTACCTTTTTAACAGAACATTTACGAAATGCGGCAAAATCTGCCGGTAGAGAATGTAACTTATCA
>Ga0310121_10005313_pt1 | contig 11116 bp, 15 predicted proteins | sample CB27_Tmax_986_MG_FD_203504 | JGI IMG/M metagenome (GOLD analysis project Ga0310121, IMG submission 203504) | Marine microbial communities from Western Arctic Ocean, Canada - CB27_Tmax_986 | ecosystem: Environmental > Aquatic > Marine > Oceanic | place: Canada: Western Arctic Ocean | collected...
TGGATAAACACCTGGTTGTCCTGCACGTTTATAAGGCTCACTACACCGCCATGTTCGGCAACCGAAGGATTGATTTCGGTGTCCAGCACGTGCTGCACGCGTTCTCGAATTTCCTCGCTCGAAGGCACATTGTCCCAAGCGGCGTCGGATACGGCCGGATCATCGGTGGCCAAGTGGGCTCGAATCGCGGCGCCGATTGACTTTCCGATCACTGGCCAATCAGCCTGTGCCGACTTGTTGATCGTGATCTGATCGTGCGAGATCACAACCCTTGTGATACCGTCGATCTCGAAGAGTCGTTGCGCCAGCGGCGAGCCTTCAGCCGCTTCTTTGCTAAGGAACGCGAACGACTTGTCGAGATAGACAGGCCGATCGACGGTGAATCGACACGTGGCGTCCGTGATCGGATCGCCGGTAATGGATATCTCAGCTTGTGACATGCTTGGTGCTCCTGTTGCGTACTTATCAGTTAAAAGGAAAGGTTCTAGCTCTCGCGTGTGGAGTTCCCAACACCTCCGGAGGTGTTTAGTGGACCAAACTGGTCCTCGGTAGGCTCCGCTCAGCAGAACCATGATTCGGTCAACCGCGGTGGACGTTTTCGGTTCGGGTCGGTCAAGCCGATTTCGCCAACTGCTCGGCGATGCTTGTGCACACCGAATGCCAAATGTTTTACGCGTCCGAAGGTAACGGCCGCATCCTCGTCGGCACTGCTGGCGCGCTCGACCTCTGCCGCGACCTGGGCCTGCAGCTCGTCCATGCGCGGATCGGGATGCGTCCACCGGTACGTGAAGGAGGCCTGCTCCAGTCCGACCAGATGTGGTCTGATTGACGGTTCCGAAAGCACTCCGCTCCCCGGCGGAATCAATAAACGAATGGAGTATTGCACCGGATCGATGTGGTCGATGAGCTTTTCCATCTCGACAAATTCTAGGACGTCAAGGTAATCGTCCAAAGTGGTCCAGGGTGTAAATGCGACAAGGGAAGGACGAAGCGCAATACCACACGAGCGCAGCAGACCCAAAGCGTCGGTCACATCGGCGCGTGTGTGGCCCTTTTTTAATGCCGTCAATACCGCGTCGCTCAGCGACTCGACCGCCGAGACCACAAAGAGGCATCCGAGCTGTGCGAGCTCGGGCAAGATCGAGCGATGTTTGAGCAGATGTTCCACCTTGGCCGTGAAGTCAAACGTCAGCCGAGAGAACTCGTCGTGCATGGCACGAACGATGCGCAGCGAATGACCCGGTCCGTTTAGGAAATCGGCATCACCGAAAGTGATATGTTCCGCGCCGGCACGAACCAGACGCCGGATATCTTCTAAGACAATTCCTTTTTCAACAACGAAAAAACGTCCGCCATAGACGGATGGGATGGGACAGTGAAGGCACAGATGCAGGCAACCTCGGCTCGCCTCGACATAGCCCGCCAGATGCTGGTGACCGTTGTGCTCCAGTTGGGCATATTCTTTCAGTGGTGGCAGTTCCTCGCGACTGGGAACCGGGAAGGCCAGTCGCCGGAGAACGGGCTCCGACGATTTGCCGCGGCAGCCAACTTCGTTAATGAAATCGACCGGGCGCCCTTCCTCGAGAGCTTCGACCAGCTTGACCAGGGCTTCCTCGTACTCACCCCCTACGATCGAGTCCGCACACGACTGGAGTAAGTATTCGGAATTTAGGGACGCGTACAGTCCGTAAAAACAGATGTGACATCCAGGATTGATAGTCCGCACCCGTCGGGCCAGTTCGACGCCCAGCCGCAAAGCCGTGTGCATGGGCACACTGATACCCACAAACCGCGCAGGGGCTACCCGACGCTCGTCGAACGTCTCCCGAGCAATGTCCAGCCCTGTCGGCGAGAAACCCGCCCGCTCAAGGAACCCCATGGGCGCAGCAATCCCTAACGGCTGGTGGCCCAGCTCGTAACAGGAGATTAACAGGATCGAACCTGGTTGACGCATCCGTTTGATGACTCCCAAGAGAATCACTTCGCTCTAAGCGAGCTCAATGAGGACATCGCTCCCTTCGACCGTGACGACGAAGCTTTTGACGTCGCTTCCAGCAGGGGGACCAAGAACCTTGCCGGACGCGACGTTAAACTGAGCACCGTGCAAGGGGCATGTTACCTCTTTGCCAATCAGCGCGCCTTCGCCGAGCGATCCACCAACATGTGTACACGCGTTGGCGATCGCAAAATACTGCCCGTCCACGTTGAACAAAGCAATAGTTTTACCTTCAGCTTCAAACACCTTACGCTCGCCGGGCGAGAGGTCGCCCGTCTGTGCGATTTTCACTGTCGTCGGCATGATAGGTCCTCCTTTTGCTGGCCAATGCCGTCACTGTTACAAACGTAGTCGTCCCAGTTAAACGCCGGCGGTTATTCACCGGCTTCCATTCTAGCTGATTCGATGTCGGTAGTGTCATCCGCTAATTGAACTTTCGCAGCAGCGTCAGCACACCGAGCCAGCAACTCGTTCTGCACCGTAAAAATCCGTTGCGTCACATCGAACCAACGCGTGTTGAGTTCACGGCACAATTCGGTCACGTTTTTTAGATGTTTTGCAATTTCTTCTTTTCCGGTACCGCTGGAAAACCGAGCAGCGACCTCTGCCAACTTCTCCGCCTCGGCTTCAAAGTCCGTGACGGCTACTCCAAGGATCTTTAAGAGTTGTCGGGTTTCGTCCATCGGATTAAGTCCCTTTGTCCACCATCGCCAGTTGCTCCCACATTTTCTTTGCAGCCTCTTTCCCGATAACCGGCGTTTGACATTGTCAACAATGTCTAAAGGTTAATCGCGCTTCTCCTGTGCGATCGCTTCAAATACGTTTTGAAACTTTGGCATCGATTCTTCGTGGACTTGCTCTGCAAAAACGTCTTTTTCAAAGGCAATCACTTATTGTCTCCATGACCTTCACCACGCCGCGGTCAATCGTCCGCACCTCGATGCAATCCACCGGACACACTTCCAGGCACGACTCGCAACCAGTGCACTTGTGGGCGTTGATCACCGCCAGCTCTTTGGGCAGTTTCTTGCGTGGTTTTGTTTTGACCATGTCTTTATCGTTGCATCCGTTGTCTAGCTTCGACGCGGCAACAACGCGCCCACCAGCATGACCGAGCTGGCGATGGGATAGCTCTTGTCACGAACATATTCAACCGGTTGTCCGACTTGAACGTCTTCGAACGGGTGGTCTTTCACGGCCTTGTAGTCGAAGTAGATGTCTTGATCCTCTTCGTCGCCGTCGATGTATCCGTAACCCACCTCATTTCGTGACGGGTTTTGCACGGACCGTGATGACTGCTGTGAGAGCCACACGACTTTTTTCACCTTGCCGGTGGGCATCGTCACTTCCTTCAAAGGTCTTCTGGGCTTACCACGGTGCAGTTTTGACGGGTACGAAACTCTCTTCGTGGCCCTCGCTTGCAATTGCTTCAAATACGTTTCGATATCTACGCATCGTGATTCTGACTCCCCAAGCCGCTATTGCTTGGCCAACGGCTCTTTCTTCTCGGTGATGAGCTCGCACTTCAGTGCCATCTCGGCGTTGAGCTCTGTGAATGACAGCCACTCTTCAGGCAGGTTGTCTTCGTGAAAGATCGCTTCCACCGGACATTCGGGAACGCAGGCTTCACAGTCGATGCACTCGTCGAGGTGGATGTAGAGCATCTGTTCGCCCTCATAGAAACACTCCACGGGGCATACCACAACGCAGTCGGTGTACTTGTAGTCAAAACATGGTTGGGCGACAACGTGCGTCATATCTGATCTCCTGCGCTTTCGTTACGATCAACCCGGTCCATAGAAATGCTCGATCGGCGTGCTATGTTCCCATGCAATTTCGTCGCTCGACGTACCCAAAGCCTGAGCGATCCTCTCTCGCTCGTTCGGGCTCGGTGTCCATCGGCCGAGATAGATGGACTGTAGCCGCTTGAGATCCAACCCGCTCCGTTCGGCCAGGCTCAGCAATGAGATTCCTTTGTTTTTGCACAGCTTTTGAACGCTGATTGACATCATGACGACCTTTTCAATTCTTCCTAGCCGACCACCCTGCGGGCTAACCAGGTTCTCCAACGGCCCTTTGCACTTCCAATTTGATGCGATGCAAAATGGCATGGAGCCCTCGCATCCGAACCATTCCCAACGCTTCGACGAGTCCTAATTCGGTGAGCAACGTCGGCTTCACCGCGAGCACGTCGGCCGGTGCCGCTCCGAACAGCGCGGCAACCAGCAAGCTGATAAACCCTCGCACTGTAGGAGCGTCGCGGGGAACATCAGCGTAAATCTCGACCTGGCCGTCGACCACCTCGATCCACATGTACACCGGGGTTTGGCACTCATGCACGCGGTTCTCGCCGGCGTCCCGCCGTTCTCGATAGCTTTCCGGCAGGTCGGGAAGCTCGTCGGAGAACTCAAGTAACGTCTCCAGCCGGTCGCGCACATCCAGCTCGTCGAACTCTTGCTTGAGTTCCTCGAGTTTGTTTTTGCGGTTGGATGTTTGATCGATCACAAAGGTGTGCTCTCAACGATTCCGTTACACGTTCTTCTCAATCGGCACGCCGACCAGGTTGCCCCACTCGGTCCACGACCCGTCATAGTTCTTCACGTTGTCGAAGCCCAGCAGATACTTCAGCACGAACCACGTGTGGCTCGACCGTTCGCCGATCCGGCAGTAGGCGATGATCGTGTCGCCGTCTCGTTTCAAGCCGGCTTCGTTAAGGTAAATCTGCTTCAGTTCTGCTTCCGACTTGAACGTGCCGTCGTCGTTGACCGCACGGGACCACGGAACGCTGGCTGCGCCGGGGATGTGGCCCGCGCGCAGCGCACCTTCTTGCGGATAGTCCTCCATGTGTAACAGCTCGCCCGTGTATTCGCCGGGCGAGCGCACATCGATCATCGACTTGCCTGCCGCCTGATGCTGGAGCACCTCATCGCGAAACGCGCGGATGGACAAGTCCGGATCTTTGGCTGCATAGGTGCCGCGTGGATAATCGGGATCCGGTTCGCGAACGAACTCACGACCATCCAACTCCCAGCGCTTTCGGCCACCGTCCATGATCAAGCACTTGTGGTGACCGTACAGCTTGAACACCCAAAGCGCGTAGCATGCCCACCAGTTGTTCTTATCGCCGTAGAAAACCACGGTCGTGTCGTTCGAAATGCCCTTGGAGGCACACAGCTCGGCAAACCTGTCTTTCGAGAGATAGTCGCGGACAGTCTGATCCTGTAGGTCGGTTTGCCAGTCGATCTTCACTGCTTCGCGAATGTGCCCCTGCTGGTACAACAGGAGATCTTCGTCCGACTCCACGATGCGCAGGTTTCCATCCTGCCGATGCTCATCGACCCAATCGGTGCTCACGAGCAATTCATTTTCGGTTGATGTAATAGACATGTTTCTTTCCTTCTACTTCAGGTTTCGAATGTGCCAAGGCGTATGATTGTTCTTGTAAAGCAGCCATACGGATACTCCTCACAATTCGGTTAAGCTCTGGCCGGCTAGTAGAAATCGCTCGACGTGCTCTCGCACCGCTTCCAACTCCAACACGCTGGCGATTTCATTGGCGAAAGCATAAACGAGCAGTGAGCGAGCAAGATCCTCGGTAATGCCCCGTGAGCGCAGATAATGCAACGCTGTCTCATCGATCTGTCCGATCGTTGCGCCGTGCGTACACTTCACGTCGTCGGCGTAGATCTCCAACTGCGGCTTGGTGTCGATCATGGCGTCGTCCGAGAGGAGCAGCACCCGGTTGCTTTGTTTGGCATCGGTCTTTTGTGCATCAGGATGCACGTAGATTTTGCCATTGAAGACACCCTTGGCCCGCTCGTCGAGAATGCCCTTGTAGAGCTCGTGGCTGTTGCAGTGCGGTTTGGCGTGGTCGATACGCGTGCGGTTGTCCATGAGTTGGTCTCCGGCGGCGATATACAGACCGTTGAGCGTACACTCGCAGCCTTCGTCATCGAGTGTCACATCGACCTCGTTCCGTACAAGCTGCCCGCCCAGCGAAAAGTAGTGCGACGAAAACCGGCTGGCTCGCTGCTGCAGAACCTGGGTCATGGCGACGTGGTAACCGCGGGCGCTTTCCTGCTGTAGTTTGCAATGATCGACGACCGCGTTCTCGGCGACGGATACTTCGGTGACCGCGTTGGTCAGGTAAACACCATCGTTCAAACCGACGTAGCTTTCGATAAACGTGGCCTGGCTCTCGCGCTGGGCGATGATCAGGTTGCGCGGATGGGACGCGGTCGGACTGCTGTTGTCGGTCGAAATAAAGAGCAGATGAATCGGCCGCTCGACCACGACGCCTCGCGGCACATGAACGAAAGCACCATCGCGAATAAACGCCGAGTTAAGGGCTGCAAAGTATGCGTTATCGTCACTTGCAAGCTGTCCGAGATGATCTTCGATGAGCGCCGGATGGTCGGCCAGCGCCGCGGACAGACTGCAGACGACCGCGCCGTGCGGAGCCGCTCCCGTCGCCGACAGCTCACCAACATAGTGGCCGTTGACAAAGACGAGTCGCAGGTAGTCCTCATCGAGTACGAATGGTGAGATCGTCTCGCGGCTCAGTGGCGGGGGTATTTCAGCCAGAGCGAACTCTGTTTCGGCGATACGTTTGACGTTCGTGAACCGCCATTCTTCTTGTCGCGTGGTGGGAAATCCCAAATTCTCGAACCGTCGAAACGCTTCCTGCCGCAACCCCGTCAGCCAGGGCGGCGTCGCGGACTCCAAGTCGGCGTGAAACCGGGCAAACTCGTCGCTTATCCGTTGTGTGTTGTTGTCGCTTGCAATCATGATTCATTCCATTCGCCACTGAACCCGTATCACCCCGAACCTGACGAATCGGCTACAGGCTACGCCGGGGCCGGCAACACTGCTTCTCGTTCGCCTTCCACCAGCGCGTAACCTTTCTCTTCCAACTCCAACGCCAACGTTTTGTCGCCCGATCGCACGATCCTTCCGTCAGCCAGCACATGGACTTTGTCAGGCACGATGTATTCGAGCAGTCGCTGGTAGTGCGTGACGACGATGATGGCTCGATCGGCGCTCCGGAGCGAATTGACTCCGTCGGCCACGATTCGCAACGCGTCGATGTCTAGGCCAGAGTCGGTCTCGTCGAGGATGGCCAATTTCGGCTGCAACACGGCCATCTGGAAAATCTCGTTCCGCTTCTTCTCGCCGCCCGAAAATCCTTCGTTGACCCCGCGATCGAGCAGGCTCTTATCCATGCCCAGCAGCTTCATCCTGTCCTTGACCAGTTTCAGAAACTCGCTCGTGTCGCAACGTTTCTCGCCGCGGTACTTGCGAATCGAATTCAAGGCGGCCTTGAGGAAATACTTGGTGCTGATGCCGGGTATTTCGACAGGATATTGATAGGCGAGGAAAACGCCTTCGCCGGCTCGCTCGTCGACTTCCATTTCCAGCAAGTTCTTCCCCTGGAAAACGACCTCGCCGTGGGTGACTTCGTAGTCCTCGCGTCCGGCCAGTACATGGGCCAGCGTACTCTTGCCGGAACCATTCGGTCCCATGATCGCGTGAACTTCTCCAGCGTTGACGGTCAGGTTGATGCCCCGCAGGATCTCGGCCTCTTCCGCGCGAGCGTGCAGGTCTTTGATTTCAAGCATTTTGGTTGTTCCTTTTAATACTCGTCTAGCCGCGTGCTGGGCACGCATCGCTCACGCTACTCGTTACCCCACACTTCCTTCCAAACTCACGCTTAACAGCTTCCCTGCCTCGATGGCGAACTCCATCGGCAACTCCTGAAACACCTCGCGGCAAAAGCCCTTGATGATCATGCTCACGGCGTCTTCGGCGGACAGCCCCCGTTGTCGGCAGTAGTAAATCTGGTCTTCGCCAACCTTCGACGTGGACGCTTCATGTTCCACTTGCGACGACGTGTTATGCACTTCGATGTAGGGAAAAGTGTGCGCCCCACATTGATCGCCAATTAATAGCGAATCGCACTGCGAATAATTACGGGCGTTGGTCGCACCCTTCTGAATCTTCACCTGCCCGCGGTAGTTATTCTGCCCGCGCCCCGCCGAGATCCCCTTCGAGACAATCGTGCTACGCGTGTTTTTGCCGGCGTGCACCATCTTGGTGCCCGTGTCGGCTTGCTGGCGGTTGGCCGTTACCGCAACCGAATAGAACTCGCCTACCGAGTTATCGCCCAACAGCATCACGCTGGGATACTTCCACGTGATTGCCGAGCCGGTCTCGACCTGTGTCCACGAGATCTTCGAGTTTGCGCCGCGGCAAGCCCCGCGTTTGGTGACAAAATTGTAGATGCCGCCGCGGCCTTCTTCGTCGCCGGGATACCAGTTCTGTACGGTCGAGTACTTGATCTGCGCGTCGTCCATCGCCACCAGTTCTACGATGGCGGCATGCAATTGATTCTCGTCGCGCTTCGGCGCAGTGCAACCTTCCAGATAGCTGACATAGCTGCCCTCTTCGGCGATAATCAGCGTCCGCTCGAATTGGCCCGTGTTCTGAGCGTTGATGCGGAAGTAGGTGGACAACTCCATGGGGCAACGCACGCCCTTGGGGATGTAACAGAACGATCCGTCACTGAAAACGGCCGAGTTGAGCGTCGCAAAGAAGTTGTCGCTGTAGGGAACCACCGAACCCAAATACTTCCGCACCAGTTCGGGATGGTTCTGCACGGCCTCGGAAAATGGGCAGAAGATGACGCCGTGCTCGTCGAGGGTTGCCTTGAACGTCGTGGCGATCGACACGCTGTCGAAGACGGCATCCACGGCGACGCCCGCCAGCGCCTTCTGTTCTTCCAGCGGAATTCCCAGCTTGTCGTAAGTCTCCAACAGTCGTGGGTCCACTTCGTCGAGGCTCTTAAGCTCGTTCTTCTGCTGCGGCGCGGAGTAATAGACTGACTTTTGATAGTCGATCGGCGGATAATGCACGTTGTGCCATTTGGGCTCTTCGAGAGTCAGCCAGTGCCGGTAAGCCTTCAGCCGCCAATCGAGCAACCAGTCCGGTTCATTCTTCTTGGCCGAGATCAGCCGCACGACCTCTTCGTTCAATCCCGGCGGAATCGTGTCGGCTTCGATGTCAGTGACGAAGCCGTATTTATACGCACGCTCGGCGACTTCACCGAGCAACGCGTCAGTTTCCGTAGACATTCTTAGTTCCTCACGCGACCGAAGTCGCAATTGAATCGCCAATCGCTAGTTTCACGCGACCGCCGATCAGACCTGGAACGAACTTCCGCAGCCACAACTTTTCGTCGCATTCGGGTTATTAAATACAAAGCCGCGTTTGTCGATCCCGTTGTGATAATCAATCTCGGTGCCGTCCAGGTGGAGCAAGCTCTTCTTGTCCACCGCGACACGAACGCCGTGCATTTCGCAAACGGTGTCGTTCTGTTCATCAACGTGCTCGTCGAAGGCCAGCTTGTATTCAAAACCGCTGCATCCACCGCCTGCCACGCCAACTCGCAGAGCGACGTTCTCTGACATTTTCTGCTCGGTAATGACTTTTTTGATTTCTTTGGCAGCGTTCTCGGTCAATTGCAGTGACATTTCGTTTTCCTGAGGTTCAATAGTTACAGTGAACAACCCACGACCCAGCGAAGGGTTGTGATCATCATGTGATCGCCGCGCTGGCGCGGGTCAAACAGTTATTGGGGTCTTTCTATTTGTTCGTTTCTGATTCGGGCCGAACTGACAACAAGAGTGTCCGTCCAGCCGACACTGCGAGAGCACGACCTGGTCGCCTAGCAATTGCGAAAACAACATCGTTTCCATCTCGCAGATGGAGCTGTCCACGTCGGCCAATTCGGGGTAGGGACAGTCGCGGAGCGTGAACGTGGGACCACCTCCCGGTGTATCGACCTCACAGCGGACCCGTCGCTTCTCAAGCAGCTCGCGCAGAGATTCCATGCGGGCCTCCAGCGTCGTTCCGTGAATGGCATCTGCGTAAAGGACCTTGAGGGCACTGGCGATGCTTGTGATGACGTGTTGGCGATGCCCTGAATCTTCGATGCCGAGCACTTGTTGCCATAGGACGGCCGCGAGATCGGCGAAATTGTTGCCCGCCAACTTGCGAGCCTTGGGGCTGAGCGAGTACTGGTAGCTCGGCCGTCCTCGGCCGCCGCGCACCAGCTCGCGCTCAACGAGACCCTCACTCATCAATCGAAGCAATCGCTCGTGCACGGCAGTTCGCGTAACCGCCGAGTGCTGCATGATGTCTGATATCGCCAAGGGCCCGGAGTCGGCCAGGAGATTGAGTACATCATCGTCAGCAGTTGACTTTCCGTTTACCATGGCAAGTCCTTGAGCTCGCGCGTGAAAACCACCGTCTAACAGCAAATTCTAGGGCTGGGCCTATATTTGTCAATTGTACCTGTTAAAATTGTGCAAGCAATCCGACGTCACGTCGAAAAGGTGCAGATGTCGGCACGTATCCCACTAATCGCGACTCAGTCGAAGTAGTTCCCAGGACATAATTCATGCCCCAGCCTTCGACGGTTACTCAATTCCGTTGGGACAATAGCTTCGCCGAGCGATTGCCCGGCTTCTACGTCTCTTGCGCTCCGTCGGTCGTTCCAAACCCGGTGCTGCTGCGGTTCAACAGCCCCCTTGCCGAGGAACTTGGTCTGAACGCCGGGAAACTAGATTCAAGCCTTGCTGCACAAATCTTTTCCGGTACCGAATTGCCGGCTGGCGCACAGCCCTTGGCGCAGGCCTATGCAGGGCATCAATTCGGTGGTTTTGTATCGCAGTTGGGAGATGGACGTGCACTGCTGTTGGGCGAGGTGATCGACTGTCACGGACGGCGCAGAGAACTGATAGGAAATTTGATTTCCTCTACCAGAACCGATTCTAGTGAGTGAAACTGCTCGATTGTTTTGGCGGTGTTGCGTGAAATGGCGGCCGCTCGGGCCGCAAAATAGGGCTCGATCCTGCCGCTGGTATGCAACGTCCCCGGGCCGACATGCGTCGGCGATGATTAAAAGCCTACCAGGAATGTGTCGATGTCGACGTAGGTCAAATCCTGGGGCTCGGCGGCTTGGTCCGTGGAACTAATGGAGCTGGCCGAATAGGCGGCATCCAGTTCGAGAACCAAGTCATCCATGTCGGGAGGCGCCCTGGGCGCGGACGCTTGCCACAA
>Ga0310121_10005314_pt1 | contig 11116 bp, 14 predicted proteins | sample CB27_Tmax_986_MG_FD_203504 | JGI IMG/M metagenome (GOLD analysis project Ga0310121, IMG submission 203504) | Marine microbial communities from Western Arctic Ocean, Canada - CB27_Tmax_986 | ecosystem: Environmental > Aquatic > Marine > Oceanic | place: Canada: Western Arctic Ocean | collected...
CGATTTCGGGATCATCGAGTTCTTCCGCGATGTCCTCCCAATCCTGATCGGATAGCTCAAGTGTGATCATCGGAGAAGAATACGGCACTACTCAGACACGTATATCTCACAGGAAATGATATTCCGGAAATATAGCGCAGAGAAGTATAACCTCGTCACGGACAGCTCCTTCAACGAGTTCAACCTCATCGTCTGTCGCAATGTCCTGATTTATTTCGAAAAGGAACTGCAGGACCGGGTCGTCCACCTCTTTCACGACAGCCTGCCGCCCCTCGGCTTCCTGGCGCTTGGCCACAAGGAATCTCTCCGGTTCTCTACCGCCGAGAGCTACTTCGAGTCCACCGACAAGGATGAAAAAATCTTCAGAAAAATCCGCTGAAAAGCCGGAGGTCATCGTCATCGGGGGGGCGGCCGGGAGCGTCCGTTTCCTGCTTTCACTGGCCCCCGCCCTGGGAACCGACCTCGGGATTCCGTTCCTGGTTGTGATTCACCGCATGCGCAACGAAGAGAGCAGGCTCGGACAGATTCTCGATTACCGCCTCGACCTTCCCGTCAAGGAGGCGGATGAAAAGGACGAGATCCGGCCCGGAGTGATGTATGTCGCCCCGCCCGATTATCATCTGCTGGTGGAAGACGACCGGACCCTCACGCTGGTCGACATGGAACTGGTCAAGTACTCCCGCCCCTCGATCGATGTCACGTTCACCAGCGTGTCGGAGGTCTACGGGAGCGCAGCGGTGGCGATCCTCCTGAGCGGAGCCAACGACGACGGAACGAGCGGCCTGGCCGCGATCGCTCATGCCGGAGGAAGAGCCATCGCGCAGGACCCGGCCGCTTCCGAAGTTGATACCATGCCGAAGTCTTCAATCGAGGTCGTTGAGGAGTGCGAGGTGATGGGCCGCAAAGAAATGATGGCCTACCTCAACAGCCTCCGCTCCGTGGCATCGCGAACCGGCGGACACCCGGCGTGAGACCGCTCCCCGACGACCGGGTTCGGCCCGGGGCCTTCAGGGGCGGACCTGCTCCGCTCCGCCAACGCCGGTCGAAGCGGTCTCCTGGACCAGGCCGGAAATTTCTTCCACCACTCGCCGCAACTCGGCGGACACGCAGCGGAGATGAGCCCCGTACTCGTCCGAGTCCCCTCGCCTCAAGGCCGCTTCGAGGCCTTGCGCCGATTTTTCGAGAGTGTGCGCCCCGATGTTGCCGGCGAGCCCTTTCAAGGTATGAACCAGCCGTCGGGCCACCTGGTGATCGTTCATCCCGAGAGCCGCGCGGATTTCCCGATCCGTCGCGGCCTGATTGACGGCAAACTTCTGCAGAACCCTCCGGAACAGATTCTCATTGCCGCCCATGAGCGCCAGTCCCCGCTCCGCATCGAGGGACTCGAATTGAGGGAACGGGGTGCTCGCCGGCGGTTCTGCAACCCCGACCTCGCCTTTGGAACCCGCCTCCCCCGAATCGTCCCCGGGCTCGATCCACTCCGCCAGGACCGAAATCAGCTCGGCCGGGTTGATGGGCTTGGCGACGTGCGCATTCATGCCGACCTCCAGGCTGGCGTGGCGATCCAGGGTCATGGCGCTGGCGGTCAGGGCAATGATCGGCAGGTCCGCGAACCGATCGTCGGCCCGAATCCGGCACGTCGCCTCGTAGCCGTCCATGACCGGCATCTGGATGTCCATCAGGACCGCGTCGTAGCGTCTGCCCTGGAGGCGGGCGACTCCCTCTTTGCCATCGTTGGCGACATCGATCTCCAGTCCCGCATCACCCAGAATCTCCTGCACGATCTCCTGGTTGATGGGATCGTCTTCCACCAGGAGCACCCGCGTGCCGCTCGAAAAGGTCGGGTGCGCGCCTCTGGAGGCATCCGGACCTTTGGTGTCCCCGGCGGCCGGCCAGGCCCGGGCGGCATCGAGCATCGCATAGAAGATGAGTGACGGAGTAAACGGCTTTGAGATGTAGCCGTCGAGTTGCGAGTTCTCCATCTCCTGCATCTTGTCTCCCATCGGACGTCCTGTCATCAGAATGACTTTGAGCGTTCCGTGCGGACGCAGCTTTTTCTTCAGTTGGGTCGTGGTTTCCAGCCCGTTCATGCCTGGCATGAGATAGTCCATGAAGACAAAATGGTAGGGACGTCCGCGTTCGCAGGCCTCTTCCGCCATCTCGATGGCCCGGTCGCCCGATTCCGCCACCCCGACTTCGAAACCAAAGGATTTCAGGAGCCGGGCCATCGTCTTTCTCGCCAGCCTGTGATCATCGACCACCAGGACCCGCGATCCGGTCAAGGAATCCGGGGGCGCATCACTCTGAGCCCGATCCTGCGACAAGGCCGTAAATTCCGCGGTGAAGGCGAAAACGTTGCCCCGGTCCGGTTCGCTCGAGACCCAGAGTTGTCCGTTCATCAGGCTGATCAGACCCTTGCAGACGGACAATCCGAGACGGGTCCTGGCGAGAGCGCCTGCGCCGGCGCACTCTCCCGGGGTAAACGGCTCCAGCAACTTCTCGCGATCCTCGGCAGTGAATGCCGGGCTGGTGTCCCGCACCGAGAACTCGATCGTGACGACATCCCCTTCCGGATCGAAAATCTTGATGCCCAGCTCCACCTCCCCGCGCTCCGTGAGATCGACGGCATTCCTGCAAAGGTTTGCGAGGATCTGCCTCAGGCGCGCCGGATCTCCCAGCATGGCGGGGAGAGGCGATTCGGGAAGCTGATAGACGAACTCCACTCCCTTCGCTTCCGCCGCGACCCCGATCGCACCCGCCAATTCGTTCAGCACATCCCCCAGACTGAATTCCTGACACTCGAGCTGGAGGCTCCCCGTCTCCACCTTGCAGAGGTCCAAGATGTCGTCGAAGGAGGACGTCAAGACGGTGGCCTCGGTAATGATGGTCTTGAGGTGACGACTGTCCTTTTCACTCTGGTCGGAACGAAGGCAGAGATGCGCCATTCCAATGATGGAATTCACCGCGGCGCGAACTTCATAGCTGGTCGTGATGAGAAGGCGCGCCTTGGCCTGGCTCGAGGCACTGGCAGCCTCCATCTCGCGCCGCAGCTTCGACTCGATGCCCAACTGACGCGTAATCTCCTGGAAGGAGAGAATGCTGCCTCCAATGCGGCCGGCCGCGTCGGTCCAGGGGTGAATCTCCCAGCTCACCCACCGCTCCGAGGACTCCGGATCCACATAAATGTCCGAGTCGGATGAAAACGATTCTCCCTGCAGGACCCGCCGGTGGCCGTCCACCCAGCACTCCAGGATCCCCGGGAGCGCCTCGCCGTGAAAGCGCCCCACCAGGGACCGATCCCCAATCCGAAACTGGTCGGCCCAGGCGCGCGTGTAGACCAGGTACTTCATCTCGCGATCGAAGATCGCGAGATTGACAGGGGCCCGGGTCAAGAGGAGCCCCAGCAGCGCTTCGGTGGCGCCGTCTGCCCCAGACGCCGGATTAACAGATATCATTGCTGATAATGTTTATCAACTCTTTGCTTTATATCTATTTGATATGTAAATTCAAGCTTATTCCTCCCTTCTCCCGTGGGCCCGGGGAGGGAGCGACACCCCCTCGGAAGCCCGGTCCGGCCGGCCGGTCCGAATCCGAAAAAAGGGGCGCGGTCAAGATCGACCACGCCCCTCCCTCGGCCTTCCACTATGCCCGGGGGAAATTTCAGGCCCCCGCCGTCATGTTCCGACTGCCGGTCTTTCCCTGCTTGCCAGGTCCTTCCCCGCAATTCCACCTCCCCATGGCTACACCTTCTTCTTCAATTTCTCGAAGCGGTCCAGTTTCAGCGCCAGTTCCCGCTCCAGGGCGTCGATATCCTCCCGCATTTTGATCAACCGCACCAGGACCCGCCCCGTCTCCCTGCTCCCGATCGGAGAACCTTTCGAACCCACTCCAGCCTTCCTGGATGCCGATCCGTTCACACTCTTGATCCAGCTGCCGATCGAACTGGGGGAAACTCCAAACTCGCGGGCGGCCTCTGCCACCCCTCCCCGCCCGTTTCGTGCGTTAACGGAACTCACGAACTGAACGATCTTCTTCTTCTCTGCCTGGGAGTAACGCCGCCCATTTGGCATAACATTCCCCCCTTTTGCCGTCCTTTTCTTATGATTAATCCTAATCATATCTTTGAACTATCTATGCCATGTATGTTAAGCAAGCTTTTATATCATAATTCATTCACAATAATTCTTTTTATGATAAATGCCCGTGGAAGGCTTCTGCGCCGGGACCCGAGCGGGCCGATCCCGCTCTGCCCGTCCCCAAAGATGAGCTCATCCCCGGGGACCGGATGCCAGTGCGTGGCGCTCACCCATGTGTCCGGGGCAACGAGACACCCCCATTTCGCGATGACAAAGCTGGAACCGAAAACCCGCAGGTTGGACCCCACCGCATCCGGAAGTCGGGGATCCCGCACCGAGGCCCGCCCCTCGACACACGCCAGGAAGAGCGGGAGGAGCGCGAAGGATCCTCGGATCAGAAGGCCCGGGCGGGCCTTGGAGCGGGCAAACAGCATGAACAGGGGGAACGGTTTTTAAAAAATCTCTCAAGATAACTATGTCTATGTAATTTCTATTACTGAACCAATATATATTGGCAGCCTGTTCTTTTGACCACTTTCCCAGATTCGTCCTCTCGGGCGAGCGGCCCTCTCCGGCGGCACCCTTCCATTCCCGTCAAAGGGCGTGCGGAATTCGGCGGTGAACTCCGGCCCGTTCCGACTCCCCTTTCGGGTCCGGTGCCACATGTTCAAATGATTGGAGCACCAACGAATTCGAACCTGCCGAGACGCCTTTCCGCGGAGGGTGTCTCACGAGACCATCCGCTTTCCTCTCGACGCATGCTTCCCCGTCAGCCCGGCCCCTGCCGGTAAGTGCCGGGCGCGACGCCGAAGCGGGCTTTGAACTGGTACCAATTTCCATCCGGCGTGGGTGTTCCGGATGGCCGGTCGCAACGTGGCCGTCGGGGGCGCCAGTCGGCAAGCAGGAAGCGCCGCTTCGTGACAAGCGCAAACAAATTTGCGCAAGATGCAAATTCTCCGCCACGACGCGGCGGTTTGAATCGAAAGCCTTGACATCTGCGCACCGCGCGTGGAACCATTGGCAGCCAATGCGCTGCAAAATAGTCGTCACGCGCCGCGTGACGAAATGCATCATGCGGAGCGTGATGAACCCTATCAGAAGCAGCGGACGAACGCCTCAATTCCCACGCTGGAGGAAAACGTGTTGAAACCTGGACAGCGTTTCCTGACATTTCTGCTTTGGTCCGCAATCGGTCTCGCCGCGTGCACTTCCGACCTTGCCTCAGCCGACGGTCCCTTGGTCGTTGACGAGGAGATCGGCCACTACAAGGACCTGTCCTACGAGGCATTGACCGACGAGGGCCTGTCGTGGGAGGAGCGGACGAGCCTGTTCGGCGGCGAGACGATTCACTACGGCGAACTGACGGACGAAGAGCGCCAAGCCAAGGAAAAGGAACTCCAAGACCTGCTGGCCAAAATCGATATGGAGTTGGTCAACCAGTGCGAGGCAGACCTTCGCCAGTGGCTCGACCAGCAGGCGCTCCCGGCGCAGACGGTCGGCGCGGCGACCTCCGATGAAAGGATCGACATCGGCGACCGCCGGGAGTTGTTCATTGACGACTACCTGATCGATTCCATGGGGGCGGTCAATCTGGTGATGCACAAACCGCAGCGGAAGAACGTCGCCATCAAGTTCGACCAGCCTTGGGAAGGTCCGGGAGTCAGCTACGTCGCGCTCCTTCAGGAAAAAGACAAAGTTCGAATGTATTACAAAATCTGGAAGCCCCAAGGTCATCTGCAGAAGATCATGGTCGCCGAGAGTGCCGACGGGATCATCTTTACGCGTCCCAAGCTCGGGCTCTTCAAGGCCCCCGAAACGGGCACAAGCGACAACAACATCGTGCTGCACAGTATTTTTGGCCGGCCGGGCGCGGGGGACTTTTCGCCATTTCTGGATACGAATCCTAAAGCGACGCCCGATGCGAAATACAAAGCGGTCGGCGGTCGGAGCTACAGCGTGCTGTGCGCCTTCAAATCACCCGCCGGCATCCGCTGGTCGGTGATCGGTGAGAAACCGTTGAATCTGGCAGGCTTTTTCGACACGCAGAACATCGCCTTCTGGTCGGAACACGAACAGAAGTACGTCCTCTATTACCGCGTCGCCGGTGACGAAGAGGGCAATATGTACTCGCTCGCGGCGGCTGAGGACGTGGGCAGCGCCTTACGGCATCTCGCGATGTGTTGAAGCAGGATCCCGAGGGCAAGATCACGATCCTGAGCGAATTGGGGCCCAATCCGACCTATCCTCTCAGAGATCCCAAGACCAATGAGATTCTGAACTTTCGGAACGTGGCTCGGGCCGTTTCCGATGACTTCGTCAACTGGAAGAGCGAAGGACTGATCCAGTTTCCCGGCGGCGGCGGGCCCAAGAGGCAAGGACAGTTCTACACCAATGGCATCCGGCCGTACTACCGCGCGCCGCACATCTATATCGGTTTTCCAGGCCGCTTCACGGACCGCGGCGTGACCGCGTCGACCTATGAGCTGCCGCAGCCGGAGTTTCGCAAGACGCAGCCCGGGCGGCGCGGTACGGCGGTGACCGATGCGGTGCTGATTCATTCCCGTGACGGGATCAACTTTCACCATCACGACGGTGCATTCCTACCGCCTGGACCACGTACGAAATATAGCTGGTTCTACCATAGCAACTTTATCGCCTGGCACGTCGTCGAAACCCCGCCCACCGAAGACGACTCGTTCCCGGAACTGTCGCTTTACGCCTCGGAGGGCTTCTGGTCGGGCGAAACGTGGTCGCGGTCTCGGCGGTACACCCTGCGGATCGACGGATTTGTCTCGGCGCAGGCCCGCTCGAAACTGGGCGAGTTGATCACCAAGCCGTTTAAGTTCGACGGCCGGCGGCTTTCGCTGAATATCGCGACTTCCGGGTTCGGCTGGGTGAAAGTCGAACTACGTGACGCCGCCGGAAAACCGATTCCAGGCTACACGCTCGACGAGGCCGACATCATCTACGGCGATACGCTGGACCGCACTGTCTCCTGGAAAGGCAAGAAGGATGTCAGTAAATTGACCGGAAGGCCGATCCGCATGCGGTTCGTGATGCGGGAGGCGGACCTTTATTCCTTCAAGTTTGAACGGGATTGATGATGTGGTCGAGGTGGAGGAGGGTGGCGTGGAGATCGTGGATCGTGCAGCGGTCCTCCACGGCGTGGTATCCGAACTCGTCGGTCTGGCCGTAGCGGAAGCCGCCCTTCACCCCGCCACCGGCCATCCACATCGTGAAGCCGTCGGGATGGTGGTCGTGGCCGACCGGTCCCTTGCCCTGCTGGGTGGTGGAGGTGCGGCCGAATTCGCCCCCCCCACAAGACGAGAGTGTGTCCTCCAGCATTCCGCGAGCCTTGAGATCGAGAACCAGCCCGCCGATGACACCACCATCAGCTTCATCACAATCATTGATCATTGATCATTGGCGAAGTCTCGCTATCTCCGAACGAAGGCGCACGATCAGGAATCGGCCTCAGAACAGACCTCTCAACTGACTGGAAATCAGACCATCCCGTTGTAATCGAGTTTCTGGACACTACGGGCTTGAACTTTCTCGGAGACATCTTAGCCCTTCCTGAATCCCTCACAACCCGCAATTTCGTGCAGGGGTTTGGCGGCCGCAATAATCCAGCGTTGGCTGGGCGAGGTGGACGTGGACGCCCCAATTAGCGGGCAAAAGACTCTTCTGCCAGTGAGCACCGGCGGGGCCGCCCTCGACAGCGCTCCTGTACTGAGCTAGGTAAGGATAGGGACATGAATCCTACCGCCGTGGCCGTGCCCGACTACCGGGCAGATTTTCCGATCCTCAAGCAAGAGGTGAACGGCCGGCCCTTGGCGTATCTCGACAACGCCGCAACCACCCAGAAGCCGCGCGCCGTCATCGAGCGGCTCGCTCGCTTTTTCGAAACCGAGAACGCCAACATCCACCGCGGCGTCCACTCGCTCAGCGTCCATGCGACCGACGAGTACGACCGCGCACGCGCCACAGTCGCGAACTTCATCAACGCCGCCGTCGTCGAGGAGATCGTCTTCGTGCGCGGCACGACGGAGGCGATCAACCTCGTGGCGCGCAGCTACGGCGGCGAGCACCTAGGCCCCGGCGACGAGGTCCTGGTCACCGTAATGGAGCACCACGCCAACATTGTCCCCTGGCAACTCGTTGCGGAAGAAAAAGGCGCGCGGCTCGTCGTCGCGCCAATCACCGACGAAGGCGAAATTGTCGTCGAGGAGTTCGCGCACCTCCTCTCGGACAAGACAAAGATCGCAGCCTTCACGCACGTCTCCAATGCCCTCGGCACGGTCAACCCCGTGGCCGAGATGACTCGGCTCGCACGCGCGCGTGGGGCCACCACTGTCATCGACGGCGCGCAGGCCGTCCCGCATTTGCGCGTCGACGTTCAGGACGTCGATTGCGACTTCTACGCGTTTTCCTCCCACAAGCTCTACGGCCCCGACGGTGTCGGTGTGCTGTTTGGACGCAAAGAACTCTTATGAAACTTGACCGGCCACACTTGCCATAAGTCGTTGAGTTTCATCGATGTCTTCCCCCGGACGCGTCCGGGTTGTGGGCTGCTAAGAGAAATGCGGCCCTATCACGGCGGTGGCGACATGATCGAGCAAGTCTCATTCGAGGGCACGACGTTCCGCGCGCCGCCTGAGCGTTTCGAGGCGGGCACGCCGAACATCAGCGGGGCCATCGGCATGGCCGCGGCCATCGACTATCTGGACGGGATCGGCCGGGAAGCGCTCGAGAGACAGGAGAACGACCTGTATGCGGCCGCCAAGGCCGCGCTTGGCCAGATCGCCGGTCTGCGCATCGTCGGCGAAGCGCCGGACGCCGTTGCCGCGATCTCCTTTGTCATAGACGGCATCCACCCGCACGACATCGGCACTGTCCTCGACACCGTGGGGATCGCCGTGCGCACCGGCCACCATTGCGCGCAACCGTTGATGGAGCGACTCGGCATCGCCGGCACGACGCGCGCCTCATTTGCGTTTTACAACACTGAAGAAGACATCGCCCGGCTCGTCGACGGCATCCACCAAGTGCGCTCGGTGTTTGGGCTGTAAGTCGGCAACAGAGTGGAGGCCGCAGCCGGACCGCCACATCCCAAGTAGCAAATTCTTTCCAGATGGACCCGCACGAACTTTCCGACCTCTACCAGGAGATCATCCTCAGCCACAACCGTCGTCCGCGCAACGCTGAGATACTCGATCCCTGCACCGGGCAGGCCGTCGGTTTCAACCCCCTTTGTGGCGACGAGCTCACCGTCTATCTGCGCCGCTCCGACGTCCAGATCGAGGCGGTGACCTGCGATTGCCAGGGCTGCGCTATCTCGCGCGCTTCCGGATCGATCATGACTACACTCGTCGCAGGCAAACCCGTCGCAGAGGTCGAGCAGTTGATTACGGAGTTCACCACAATGCTCACCGGTGACGAGGAGCCCGTCATCGACCTGTTGGGCTACGGCGAACTCGCCGCGCTAGCCGGTGTACGCAAGTTTCCAGCGCGCGTAAAATGCGCGACGCTCGCCTGGCACGCCCTCGACTCCGCCCTCCACGGCCGCGCCGACGTGACGACCGAGTAAGGTGGCGGCGGGTGTCTCGACAATATCGCGGAGCGACGCTCCTTGGCCTCGCCCGGTGTTTCGTTTCGAACATCGATCCGGCAACAGACAACTATTGAGAGGTCCCGCTGCCGCAGCGCGCAAACGCGTTATCCGTCTTCGCGGCCATGATGAAGTCGTTGACGTGGAGGCCCTTAATCTTGTGGGTCCACCAGGAGACGGTCGTGCGGCCCCACTCGGTGACGAGCCTGGGGTGATGGCCCTCTTCTTCAGCCAGCGCGCCGACGGCGTCGGTGAAGGCGAGGGCTCGAGCGAAATTTGGGAAACTGAAGACGCGCTCGAGACGCGCGACGCTATCGACTTCGGTAATGTTCCAGTCCGGGATGGCGGCCTTCAGCTCGGCGACCTGCTCGGGCGTCGCGCGGGGGGCGTTCGCGTCGCAGGCTTCGCATTTGCGACTGGTGAGGTCGGGGGACATGGGGTGAGACGAGAATCTAATTTCTTTAGGCCATGCCCAGCTTCATTCTTCCTTCCTCGCTGATCATGTCCTGGTTCCACGGCGGATCCCAGACCAGGTCCACCTGGGCCTCGTCGACGCCTTCAACCGAAAGGACCTTACTCCTGGCATCGGCGGCAATCTCCGGGCCCATACCACATCCGGGGGCGGTCAAGGTCATCTTCACGAGGACACGTGTCGTGTCCTCCTCCTCGCTGACTTGACAATCGTAAACCAATCCAAGATCGACGATATTCACCGGAATCTCGGGATCGTAAACGGATCTGAGCTGCGCCCACACGGCGCCTTCGGTGTCGCCCTCAGTGATGGCCGAACCTGAATCCTCGATCTTATCGTCGGATTCGATTCCCAATGCGTCGGCGTCCGTCGCGGAGATGCGTGCCAGCCCGCTCCCGCAAGCCACGGTATAGGTGCCACCCAGCGACTGAGTGATAAAGACCTCGCTCCCGGCAGGAAGCGTGATCGTTTCACCGCTGGGAATCTGGATGGTGCTGACGTCCCGGCGAAGAAGTATTGACGTAGTGTTCATTGAATCGTGTCGGGTTGAATGAGCGATGGTCGCATTGCGCAGGCTTCGTCACCTTTTGCGAGTCTTGGGTTCGATCGTATAGGTGCATCTCTGGCCTTCAGCCGCCATGTGTTCGGAGCGAGTCACCTCGGCCTGGTCGCGCAACAGATGCTGAAACAGATGTAGCTCCGCATCACAGAAATGCCGGCATGCACCTGCCAGCTTCGCGATGGGGCAGTGGTTTTCGATGAGGAGGAAGGTGCCGTCTCTCTTGGATTTCAGATCCGCCATGAATCCTTCATCATTTCGGATGCGGACCAAGGCTTTTAGACGGCGAGAGAGAGGAGCGGGTGCAGGACAAAAAAGTTAAGATGGTCTAGTTTAATGAAGAAGACCAGCGGCGTTTCTCTTGACGTCGCGTCTTCAGGATGTCGCGGCGCGCTGTC
>Ga0310121_10005315_pt1 | contig 11111 bp, 10 predicted proteins | sample CB27_Tmax_986_MG_FD_203504 | JGI IMG/M metagenome (GOLD analysis project Ga0310121, IMG submission 203504) | Marine microbial communities from Western Arctic Ocean, Canada - CB27_Tmax_986 | ecosystem: Environmental > Aquatic > Marine > Oceanic | place: Canada: Western Arctic Ocean | collected...
GCCTATTGATGGAAAATGCTACAGGCCTACTTGCCTCGTACGAATATCTTGACTCCACGGTTGATGCAATCAAGGCACTCAAGAAGGCTGGATTCGAGAGGATTAAGGCGTACTCTCCTTATCCGGAGCACCATATTGAAGACGCACTCGGTTACGGACAGAGCCCGGTGCGTGTCTGGACGCTTGTTAGCGGATTGACCGGCACGGCGACAGGGTTCGCATTAACCATCTGGACGTCAATCGATTGGCCATTAGTTGTCGGGGGTAAGCCGATCGTGTCTATCCCCGCCTACATAATCATCGCATTCGAAATGACCATCCTATTTGGTGCGCTCGGTACGATCATTGGGCTCTTCGTTCTCAGTCGTCTCCCGTCAATCAAGCCGCCAGTTGTATACGATCCCGAATTCAGCTCAGGACGCTATGGAGTTTATGTCGAAGGTAATCATCAGAGCCTAGAAGAGGCACGGCAGATCATGAACGAACAGCAACCCATTGAACTCAGAGAGGGCGAGCTTGATGACTAGCTCAGGGCTGCCCCGAGCATTTCTTGCCGTAGCAGTAATTGTTGCGTTAAGCAGCTGTAAGCCGCTCGATGACGGTATGGTGCTGATCTTCGGCAGGTCCATGCGTGATCAGCGTTCTTTCGACCCATATGAGAACACGCGGCCCTCACCCGAAAACTCTATCTCATTTTCCTCAGGAAACTATCCAGCAGACTTCGGCGTTGTGAACATCGGACAGCCCGAGGGAGTTGGCGTCTCAAAGTTTACCCAGGCGGACCTCGGTGTTCCGGGTATCGGTAGCCTGGTTGTTCAAGGTCTTACCAATCCACTTGATCTCACCGATCCACGATCGAGAGAGAGAGGTTCGGAACTGTATACAAGGTTCTGCACAGTTTGCCATGGAGAGGATGGAGTTGGTGCAAACGCATCCATCGCCGACAAACACCCTATGCTACCTGCCTACAACCTCTCGGGTGCTCAGGTAGCGGCATACAGTGACCAGTACCTTTATGCCATGATCCGCGTGGGGCGTGGACTGATGCCAGAGTATGGCAGTCGAATCACTCACTTCGATCGCTGGAGCATTGTGAACCACGTCAGGGCACTCCAACTGCAAGCGGGGAACGCACCGGAGAATGGCATGTCCGGTGATAATCCCCCGGCAGGAGAATAGGGATGGCCCATATTCACGTGCCGGATGAAGTTTCTGTGTGCCATCTTCCTCGATCAAGGAAAGCCAATCTTTTGATTGGTGCATTTATAGTGGTGGGGTTTTTGTCGTTCGTGATGAGATGGAGAGAAGACCCTCAAGCCGCCTGGATTAGCTACATCACGAACTGGCTGTACTTCACGAGTGTGTCCATGGGTGGTCTTTTGCTCGCGATTGCAACCTGGATTACAAAGGCAAAATGGAACTGGTCTATACGTCGGATTAGCCAGTCTTTTGTTGCGTTCCTTCCGTTCTCTTTCTTGCTCATGATACCCATGTTGAGTCTTGGTGAGAGCTACTTCCCATGGATTGAGATGATGGCGGACGACCCTGTCGTCCAGAACAAATCAGCATACCTCAACATACCATTCTTGGTCACAAGAAACCTTCTTGGACTTGCCCTTCTCTTTGGGGTGGCACTGTACTTCGTCTATCTCGCTCTACGCCCTGATATGGGCCTCAGTGCCCAGCAAGTGCTCGCTGAAGGTAAAAGAGGAGAAGCTTGGAGAGATCGGCTCACACGGGGGTGGATAGGTCAAGAAAAGGAGGAGGTCCGTAGCTACAAGCGCATGACTGTGATTGCCCCAGTGTTCGTGATCATTTATGCGGTAGTCATGACAATGTTGAGCTACGACTGGGTCATGTCTCTGGAGCCACACTGGTTCAGCACGATGTTTGGACCCTGGTTCTTCATGGGAGCGTTCTGGATCGGTATAGCTGCGACGGCGCTCTGGAGTGTATACCTCAGGACGCAGCATCAAGATTTTCACAGGAACATCGGCCTGCAGCAGCGCCACGACATAGGGAAGTTGACTTTCGCATTCTGTGTCTTTTGGACCTACCTATTCTTTAGCCAGTATATAGTCATCTGGTATGGTAAGCTTCCGTGGGAGCAAGCATGGATCATTAGACGCTCCGATGAAGTTTGGGGCGGTTTGTCGGGGCTGGTCATTCTCCTATGTTTTGTGATTCCCTTTGCAGGGCTAATTGGGAGAAAACCTAAGACGAAGCCAGTCCTCTTGGCTTTTTTCACCTCGGTCATTCTTGTTGGAATGTGGCTTGAAAGGTACGTAATGCTTGCTCCGTCGCTCCACCATGAAGGAGATCCGGTCTTCACGATCTGGCAGCCTCTTATAGGGCTGATGTTCTTAGGTTTGTATCTAGGGTCGGTGAGATGGTTTCTTACAACGTTTCCAGCAATACAAGTATGGCAACCGATGGTCGACCCTGAGACTAGGGAAGCAGAAGTACCTGCGGGTCTTGCTGCTGAATAGAGCAGCTATCGAATAGAGTTCCAGGAAGCATCGGGGGGCTGGTACGCACCTATAAATGGAAACAGTTGACTCGTTGGCTTAGCCCACTAGTTCATGAAGGATCTCTTCATGAAGGATCCCATTCGAGCTGACCCCTGAACCTCCATGGATTGTTGGCTGTCCCTGGAGTGTTGTGAAGCAACCACCCACCTCTGTCAGGATTGTCAGAAAAGGTCCAGCATCCCAGGGTGCCATTACTGGATCTACTTGTGCCTCTATTCTTCCTGTCGCAACAAGTGCATGTCCGTAACAGTCCCCCCAGGTGCGAGAGAAAGCAGCACGCTGTTGTAGCCGCGTCCATCCGATCCCTTCGGGGCGGGCTAGGATCCTCTCGATGTCAGTCGTACAAACAACGGCTTGCGGTAGTGAGCTGACGGATGACACACAGCGTAACTCGCCATTCCAGGTGCAACCGTGACCTGTTCCTGCTGCCAACGTCTCTTCAAGAGCTGGAAAATGAGCAACCCCAACAACACTCTTACCGTCTACCTCTACTGCGATAAGGACTCCGAACAAAGGGACTCCTCTAGTAAAAGACCAAGTAGCGTCTATTGGATCGAGAATCCATCGGACTCGGGCACCTTTATTGGATTCACCGAATTCCTCACCGAGAATTGAATCGCCCGGGAATCGCTCTTCGATTTTCCGTCGAATCAGTTCTTCAGCCTTGCGGTCGGCGATGGTGACGGGAGAGCCATCTCCTTTAGCATCTGCATCGACGATGCCGCCGAAGTACTTTAGAGTGAGTGCCCCCGCATCATGCGCTAGTTCGACGGCAAAATCCAACAACTCACGAATCTCGCTAGTACCTAGTTTGTTGTTCACCAGAATCGAGGGTCAGGGCATCGAATGCTGTTCTGGAAATTAGATTCAAGGAGTAGTGTCTGGATCATGTCCGGCTTGCTTGCTTGTTTGCATACATATTCATGTCGGCAGCTTGGAGCAGATCTCTCATCGATCCTGCGGATTTTTCATCAAATTCTGCTATGCCGACGCTCATGGTGATTCCGTATTCAATTAAGTCAGTGTTGCTGGTCATTCTTTCCATCACACGTTTCACGTAAAGCTCGGCGCCGATGATGTCTGACTCTGAGAGCACTGCAACAAATTCGTCTCCACCATACCGAGCCACCATGTTCATCGCTCGATTTTCGGCGCCGAGGACTTGCCCTACTGCTGTTAAGGCTTTGTCCGCGACCACGTGGCCAAATGTATCATTACAGGCTTTAAAGTTGTCCAGATCGATCATGATGAGCACAAGTTTCCGACCTCGCCGAGCTGCCTCAATTTCTCTCTCCAAGTAAAGTTCCAAATGACGTCGGTTCGGCAAACCCGTTAGTGGATCAGTGAGCGTCAGGGCCTGAAGATCTGCATGACGGAGTTTATTGCGGTTGATGTAGTGATCGATTTCGTAGCCGATCGCCCCGAGAAGTCGGGCTTCTCTTAGGTCAGGTGTGGCACGTGATACAATTGTGCGAATCGTACGCATTACTGCTGAAGGCTCTCGGGCCTTGAAGAACTCGATCCGATGCAACCCTGTTTCTATGGCGGCGTAGGTTTCTTCAAGCTCGGCTTGAGTTGGAGGTCGGCTTGCTCGGCGGCCTTGGGGCAGAGAGTGTTCGCCACCACCTACAGCGAGGAACACCTCGTAAGCAGCTACAAGACAAGCTTGGGCAAGGTTAAGACTAGGGTGTTCCGGGTCGGTTGGGATGACCATCACCGCATGACAAAGATCCAGAGCTTCATTTGTGAGGCCTCGGTCTTCACGACCGAGGATGATCGTCACCTTGCCTGTTGCTGCTCGCTCTGCCAAGAGGGCTCCAGCTTCGCGCGGCCTGATGTAATTCCGCCCAGCAGTTCTTGCCCGTCCGGTTGTGCCCAAGATGAAAGAAGCATCGCCTACAGCATCCTGTAGTGTGGTGTGTAGCGTCGTCGCGTTGATGAGGTCTGTACTGCGGTGAGCGATGCCTTCGATGCGATAAGCGTCAAACTCTTTAGGGTTTACCAGGCGGAGTGTCTTGAGTCCGAAGTTCTGCATGACTCGGGTGACCCCGGCGATATTCACTACGTTCTTGGGATGGTCAAGAACGATAGCGATACGAGAAAGCAGGTCGTGACTCACGGCAGCCGTCAGCTGATGTTCCTGTTTGTTACGCCTCCCCGTCCTCCGATTCTTCTGCAGGTGCCTTCAGTTCACCCTTGAAGTTACGAATTCCCGAGCCGAGTCCTCTCGCCAATTGGGGAAGCTTCTTGGCACCGAAGAAGATCATGAGGACCCCTAGCATGAGAGCTACTTCCCAGAAACCGATCACAGCCATTTGATAGCTCATTTTATGAGCGCCTTGGCAATAAGTTGTAGCCGAATGTTAGTAGTGTCTTCATAAATCATATTGATCTTCAAATCTTAGCGGTAGTACTTCTGTTACTGTTTGACTAAGAGCTCTCGCTCCTGACACTGGGTCTGCCCGAAGCGGCGCGACGAGCGCATTCCCGCAAGGATCAGGTTCTATGGTGGAGTGCAGGTAACTGCGCCCTCCGAAAGGGTTAAAAGAAGTGGAAGGGAAAAGGGTTGACCTTGCGCCAAAACCCCGTCATCGTGAGGGCTTCCGAGTTCAGACTCCACTGTCCGAGAGGCTGCATGTCCGATATTCCTAGCGACCTGCTGTACACTGAAGAGCACGAATATCTGAGGCCTTCTAGTGAGGAGGGAATTTTCTTCGTTGGGATCACTGATTACGCTCAGGGGGAACTCGGAGATGTTGTTTATATTGAGCTACCAGACACGGGAATTTCATTCTCAAAAATGGAGGTTTTCGGAACGATTGAGGCGGTAAAGGCCGTTAGCGATCTTTACAGTCCCATATCTGGTGAGGTAATAGGGATCAACATAGCTCTTGACGACGATCCTTCTCTCGTGAATTCGGATCCATATGGTGAGGGTTGGATGATCAAGCTCCGGGTTGATCACGAAGGCGACTTGGACGCCCTTCTGGATGCAGATCGGTACGAGGAACATATCAGCTGACTGGGATTCAGTCAGAGTGTCAGGGGAACCCATGACCTTTATTGACCCTCCTCCCGACTTCGAAGCTCGACACCTCGGCCCAACCCAAGCCGACATCTCAGGGATGCTTGAAGAAGTCGGCTATGATTCGGTCGCCGACTTGGTAAGTGAAACGATCCCAGAATCCATCCGTATGGAAGGGGAACTTGATCTACCGCCGGCACTGAGCGAAGCAGAGTTCGTCAATCACCTTCGTTCTGTGGCTTCTCAGAACCGCGTTTTCAGATCATTCCTTGGTATGGGATACAGCGACACTTTGGTCCCCGGTGTGATCCTGCGGAATATCATGGAGAACCCGGGCTGGTATACCCAGTATACACCTTATCAGGCTGAGATTGCCCAGGGGCGACTGGAAGCACTCCTGAATTTTCAGACGATGATTATCGACTTAACCGGGCTGCCGATTGCGAACGCGTCACTACTTGATGAAGCTACTGCGGCTGCCGAAGCTATGCACCTGGCCCGAGGAGAGAGCCCCGCCAGTTCGAATACTTTTTTTGTTTCAGAGCGCTGTCACCCCCAGACCATTGAGGTTGTGAAAACCCGGGCGTGGCCCCTTGGCGTCGAAGTTGTGGTTGGAGATCACTCGAGTTTTGAACTACACGATGGGGTATTTGGAGTATTACTCCAGTATCCAACTACGGACGGTGACGTTCTCGATTATAGGCCTTTTGTTTCTAGGGCAGAGGAAACTGGCTCACTCGTCATTGTCGCAGCAGATCTGATGGCTCTAGCTCTTCTGACTCCTCCTGGGGAATGGGGTGCAGATGTGGTGATTGGCAACTCTCAGCGCTTTGGTGTCCCCCTTGGCTGTGGTGGTCCACACGCGGCATTTATGTCGACGACAGAGTCTTTCAAGCGCAAGATACCCGGACGCATCATCGGAGTGTCTGTAGATGTAGATGGGAACCCAGCACTCCGGATGGCACTCCAGACACGGGAACAGCACATCCGGAGGGAGCGTGCCACGTCAAATATTTGTACCGCGCAAGTTTTACTCGCGATTATGGCGGGAGCGTATGCGGTTTACCACGGTCCGGAAGGGATTAAGCGTATCGCTGAACGCATCCAAGCCCTTTCCAGTGTGTTGGCTTCTGGTCTTGAATTACTCGGGCACCAAATTCTTACGAGAGTATTTTTTGATACAATTAGGGTGTGTCCCCTGGATGGTTCGGAGGACATACTCGCCCGTGCGGTTTCACATGGGATTAATCTCAGAGATTTTGAAGACGGGACAGTCGGTATTGCGCTAGATGAAGTCACGACGCCTGCGGATGTCGACGAACTGTTCTCGATTTTTGCGGGTGGGAATGAGCTCGGACTTGATGCTGGTGAACTGGCAATAAGGTATGAACCATCCGAATTACCAGACTGGGCCTCCCGGAAAAGTCCTTATCTGGAACACGAAGTCTTCAATCGCTACCACTCAGAGACCGAGATGCTTCGGTACCTGCACAAGCTAGAATCCCGTGACTTGTCGCTTAACGCGAGTATGATCCCGCTTGGTTCTTGTACCATGAAGCTCAATGCTACAAGCCAAATGGCGGGTGTCACTTGGCCCGAGATAGGTCGCATTCATCCTTTTGCACCTTCTGATCAGATGGACGGGTACCAGATAATCTTCTCAGATCTTGAGCGTTGGTTGGCTGAGATCACTGGTTTTACGGCAACATCACTTCAACCGAACTCAGGAGCCCAGGGGGAATATGCGGGCCTTCTAGTGATTCGGGCCTACCACGAAGATCAGGGTGAAGGTCACCGGGGAGTGTGCTTGATTCCTGCATCAGCTCACGGCACAAACCCAGCGAGCGCAGTAATGGCAGGCATGAAAGTCGTGGTTGTTAAGAGCAGTGAAGACGGCACGATCGACCTTGTCGATCTTGAAGCTAAGGCCAGGGAGTATGCTCCTGAACTCTCCGCGATCATGGTCACCTATCCCTCCACACACGGGGTCTTCGAAGAGCAAATCAAGGATGTTTGTCGGATCGTTCATGAAAACGGTGGCCTTGTTTATCTAGATGGAGCAAACCTCAATGCACAGGTTGGCCTTGCACGTCCTGGTGACTACGGTGCGGATGTCTGCCATATCAACCTGCATAAGACCTTTGCGATCCCTCACGGTGGCGGTGGCCCGGGTATGGGACCGATCTGTGTTAATGCGAAGCTAGCTCCATACCTCCCGGGTCACCCAATCCATCGGGTTGGGGGTGAAAAGGCGATCGGTCCGGTTTCATCAGCTGCCTGGGGAAGTGCGAGCATTCTGACGATATCATGGGCATATATCTTGATGTTGGGTCCCAGGGGAGTACGACATGCATCGGAGTTAGCGATACTTGGTGCTAACTATATGGCGAAGCGCATCGAGCCTTATTTTGAAGTGCTATTTAGGGGTGCCCATGGTCTAGTAGCGCATGAATTCATCATTGATCTAAGGCCACTTAAGCGAGAGACAGGTATAACTGAGGAGGATGTGGCGAAGAGGTTAATTGATTATGGGTTCCATGCGCCTACGGTGTCTTTCCCTGTGATTGGCACAATCATGATTGAACCCACAGAGAGCGAGCCAAAGCAGGAACTCGATCGGCTAGTGGATGCACTGATCTCGATTCGTGAGGAGATCCGAGAGGTGGATATGGGGGTCGCAGATCCGGTTGATAACCCACTTAAGAACGCACCCCATACGGCTCTGATGGTCATCGCTGACGATTGGGGTCATGCCTATTCTCGCTCGAAGGCAGCATACCCAGCCGCCTGGACACGGGATTTCAAGTTCTGGCCGCATGTAAGACGCGTGGATAATGCGTACGGAGATCGAAATCTTATGTGCGCGTGCCCACCGATTGATCATTATGAGGATGGTGCTGCAGACTAGGAGTACTGTTATTAGGTAGTTGTCGTAAAATGCACCCTATCGCTTGTTTACTCGAACACATGCCGTGGTCTGATTAGCATACATCTTATGATGCGTTTTTGAGTATGCGCGTTCACCCGTTTAGGACTTTGATGCCACGAGGAGTTATATGGCGACACTAACCTTCATCGGTCACTCAACCTTCACGCTACAGACGGACCATGGCGCCAGGTTAGTGATCGATCCCTTCCTTACGGATAATCCGGTGACCGAAGTCACCTCGGAAGATCTCGAAGCTGACTTCATTTTGGTCACACATGGTCATCATGACCATGTGGGGGATCTGATCCCGTTAGCTAGCCAGACAGGCGCAACCATTATCGCGTCCTACGAAATTGCCAGTTATATGGAGCAGAAGCATGGGTGCCCTGTGAGTCCTCACCATATTGGTGGTGGAGTCAGTTATCCATTTGGCTATGTGAAAATGACTCCAGCCTTGCATGGTGGGAAGCTTGATCTTCCGGGAGCTGAAGGATTTACAACTGTACCCGGCGGGTTCTTGATCAATTTGAGTGAGGGTCAGCGCTTTTATTATGCTGGTGACACAGGCTTATCGACTGAGATGCAACTCCTCAAGGGGAAAGTAGATGTAGCGGCCCTGCCCATTGGGGATCGTTTTACCATGGGTCCAAGTGATGCAGTGACTGCAGTCGAATTCATAGAGCCTTCCGTTGTGATCCCGTTTCACTATGACACATGGCCTCCGATCGAACAGGATGTTAATGCCTTTGTTGATGCGGTTGGTGGCCTAGCCGATGTTCAGGTGATGCAACCAGGAGCTGTTTTCGAGTTCTAGAGTGACAGACAAGCTCATGAGTTCCGGTCTCAAGTGGCGTGTCATTCGGGATGGTCCATGCGCAGGGCCACATAACATGGCGCTTGACCACGCACTTGCTGTTTGCTCCCAGCAGGGCCAGGGGGTGCTGCGCCTCTACTCTTGGATCGAAGCGACCGTGTCCTTTGGCAGAAACGAACCTGCCAGAGGCCTGTATGACCGAGCAAATGCAGCTGAGCAGGGAATCGAATTTGTAAGAAGGCCGACCGGTGGTAGAGCCGTCTTACATTCTAATGAGGTGACATACGCGATTGTTGTTCCGGTCCGCGCGCTCGGTGGGCCCAGGGCCTCTTACGTCGAGATCAATCGTGGTCTAGCGGAAGGACTTTCATCAATTGGAGCAGCTGTCACCGTTACCGATCATGGCGAGGCGTTATCTCCGGACGCTGGTGCCTGCTTTGGGGTACCAGCCCCAGGAGAGATCATAGCGGGTGAAAAGAAGTTGGTGGGTAGTGCACAACTTCGGGTGGGAGACGCTCTCCTCCAGCACGGTTCGATCATGATCGACGGAGACCAATCGCTACTCAACCAACTCACTGGGAAGCTTCACGACATCGTTCACCCCGCGACACTTCGTTCAGTGCTGGGAGTAGTTCACCAGGATCAAGTTACGTTCGGCGTCATTGAGGGACTGAAGCATGTTCTGGGTGGTTCTTGGGAAGAAGGAGAATACCGTTCAGGGGAGCAGAAAGAGTCAGGTCGGCTTGAGCAACAGCGCTATAGTCAAGCGGAGTGGACGTGGAGACGGTGATCTATCCGAAGGCTCATCCCTTAGGTAGTGGATTTAGGGCTTGACACTCTTGAGGGATCTAAGCCATAATCGGGGCCTCGCAGTCGCACGCCCTTCCCCTTTCTGCTTAGTGGAAGGGCGCTGTAATGCGGACTAGCAAGACTTTCCCAGGAGGTTAGTTTGGCGATTCAGTTGTATAGTGCGTTTCTTCAGATTCCAGGCCTAGAGGGCACAGATGTTCCTGTGATGGAGCAGTTGAGTCAGCTATGGGAGGACACCGGATTCATGCGGTGGCCACTACTTTTTTGTCTCGTCGTCGGGATCGCGGTCATTATTTGGAAGTTCATCAGTTTATGGATGATCGCCGCAAAAACACGCCAAGTTCTCAGGGATGTGGATGAACTGCTCACACAGCAGCAGCTCCGCGAAGCCCTTGAGTTGACCCGCGATACGGACGCTCCGGCAGCCAACATCCTGTATGCTGGCCTTGAGAGGAGTGAAGAAGGTACCGATCGCGTGATGAAGGCGATTGAAAATCAGGGTCTAATTGAGATGAGCAAGCTCGAAAGTGGACTCGTGGTGCTTGCGACGCTCGCGACGATTGCGCCGCTACTAGGCTTCCTAGGCACGGTGATTGGCATGATTATCGCCTTCCAATCGATTGAGGCTGCGGGTGAAGTTGAGGCAACTTTGGTTGCTGGAGGTATTAAGGTCGCGTTATTGACGACAGCAGCCGGTCTCGCCATCGCTATCCCGGTATCGATCGGGCACAATTATTTTGTCTCCTTCATCGATGGTATAGTGATCGATATGGAAGAATCAGCCCAAAAGATGGTTGATACCTTGCATGCAATGTCGAAGTAGTATATTTGGCTGACGGCCATAAGGGACTAAGTGAAAAGAGGTCACCCCCATTTGGGGGTGACCTCTTTTCTATTGTCGTATATGGCGAGAAGGCTCAACGGTCGTTAACGATGTAATGGTTGTAGCCCGGAGTTTTTGGATGCGTCGATGCTGAGAGTGTTCCCGGTCGTCATGATTGT
>Ga0310121_10005316_pt1 | contig 11111 bp, 7 predicted proteins | sample CB27_Tmax_986_MG_FD_203504 | JGI IMG/M metagenome (GOLD analysis project Ga0310121, IMG submission 203504) | Marine microbial communities from Western Arctic Ocean, Canada - CB27_Tmax_986 | ecosystem: Environmental > Aquatic > Marine > Oceanic | place: Canada: Western Arctic Ocean | collected...
CCAGCACCCGTACCAAGACCGGCTATCTCCCAAGAAAACTGGGGATTGCCATTCCAGTCGAGCTTCACCATCCGCGCGGCCCGTGTGGGATTGCCACCAGCACCGCCTGCAGCAGCGCCTTCGCTGTTATCCGAAATCCAAACATCGTAGCCGGTAGCATAAATGTCGGTCGGACGTTCGAATCCCGGCCACGACGCGATCGGCGAAATATTTGGATGGTACCAGACTGAGCGCGTTGTTTCGTTAAAGACTTGGACTCTGTTATTTCCCATATCGCCTACGTAAATCCGCCCGATCCTATCGGTCGCAACAGCGTGGGGTCGGTCAAACTCGCCGCGCCCACCTCCGTTCACACCCCACGTCGTCGCAAAATTTCCGTCGGCATCGAACTTCACAATGCGCGAGTTGCCCATGTCGGAAACAAAGATCGAACCATCGGCCAGAAATGCCATATCCCACGGCCTATCAAAGTGGTCGTTGTCGTCTCCGGCACCGCCGGCACCTAATGACATCACGAGCTCCTCGCCATCGTTCGAGAAGGCGTGCACTTGATGATTCGTCGTATCGGCCACCCAGAGCTTTCGGTCAGGATCAAATGGGCTAATCTTGATCTTATGCAAACCGGAAGGACCCTCTGCATCACTCTGGAACATGTCATCCCACTGCGTCCATGCGTCGACCATGTTTCCGTCACCATCGACAACGAAGATGGAATTCTGCCAAACGCGACTCTCGAAGGCGGTGTTGGCCCTCACGCCAATCGATCCCAAGAATCCTTGAAACCCTGGGGGCACAGGATCTGGCAATCGGTTCTCACCACGCTGGGCAATGAAAATTCGGTCGGGTGATTCGGCAAACACAGCCGATGTGGCCCCGAACGAATAACCAGACGACGCAAACGGCTTCAGCCAGCCATCCACCACATCGTATGGGCTTGGACCAGACGGTATATCTTGCATTAATGCTGGCGTGCCTATCAGACCAACTGCAACAACTACGGCAAAGACCAGAAGAGACCTACGCATGGCTCACACTTCCTTTTCTTCCCGCTCCCGGGGCTTCATATTCCCGGCCAACAACCCGTGACCGGACCAATTTATTTCTGAGATCATAAATAATACGTCGATGGAGCTCATCTTTGAACAGATTCGTACCGGTGGTGACAGAAATTTTGGATACCTACTGGGGGACCGGTCAGCTCAAAACGGCATTTTGATCGACCCCTCGTACTCACCTGCGTCCCTTGTTGAACGGGCCGAAGAGCAAGGTTTATCAGTCACTTACGTTGTTAACACACATGGACACGCCGACCATACGGAGGGAAACGCGGAAACGGTCAGGCTCACAACCGCCAAAGTGGTAGCCCATCCACACGGCCCCATCGAGCCAGACGTACCGATTGAAGACGGTCACAGGATTCCGATCGGCAACTTGGAATTGCAGTGCCTGCATGTCCCAGGGCATGCCTCTGACCACCTTGTCCTCTATGAACCTACTCACCATTTGCTGTTTACTGGGGACCTGATTTTTGTAGGCAAAGTTGGTGGCACGAAAACTGACGAGGACGCGCAAACGGAATGGAAAAGCTTGCAGCGCGTGCTCACTAGTTTTCCCGATGACTCAACGATCTGGCCAGGTCACGACTACGGTGTGCGTCCCAGTTCAACCCTAGCCCTTGAAAAAACGACGAACCCTTTCCTCTTGTGCCAAGATCTTGCATCATTTCTCGCCTTGAAACGAGACTGGCCAACATTTAAAAAATCTCACGGACTCAAGTAGTGGCCAATACACATACAAAAAAACAAAGACTGACTGCAAAGACTGCCGACGTTCACGAACTCTACCAACGCTCCGTCCAGGAACCATCCGCCGACATCGCATTCATCCAACGCCGGTTTCTGAAACGAAACAATAGGAAGGCTGTCACGTTGCGTGAAGATTTTTGCGGGACGGCCTTCATGTGCGCCGAATGGGTACGCAGACAACCAACCCGAACCGCGTATGGACTAGACCTCGACCAACAGACGCTTGATTGGGGGCAGGAACATAACGTTGACCCACTCGGAGTCGACGGCACACGGGTTCACCTGTACTGCAAGAACGTGCTTGACAAGATCGGAACACAGGTCGATGCCACATGCGCATTCAATTTCTCGTATTGCATCTTTAAAGAACGCCACCTGCTACTGGAATACTTCCGTGCGGCAAGGCGTAATCTCGTCGATGACGGCGGCTTTTTTATCGACCTCTGCGGCGGGTTGGAGCTTGGTGCTGAACTAACAGAGCGCTCCAAAAAAGGTCGCGGCCTCACCTACGTCTGGGACCAAAAACCGTATAATCCGATCACTGGGCACGCTATACGTCACATCCATTTTAAATTTTCAGACGGGACTCGCATTAAAAAGGCGTTTACCTATAATTGGCGACTTTGGTCACTACCAGAACTACGTGACGTCCTCACAGAGGCCGGGTTCCGTGACGTCGAAATTTATTGGGAAGGCGACGACGGCAAAGGCGGTGGCAATGGGGTGTTTAGACGACGACACACTGTCGAGGAGGAAACTGCCTGGATTGCCTATGTCGTCGCTTGGCGTTAACAGTACCGATCAATACCGCTCCTCGTCCGTTCGTGGCGCCATAGGCCACACCTCCGATTCCTCGCCATCCACCGTGGCACCGGCATGCATCACGGTGTTGGCCATCTGAAGGAAAGGTATCGGGAAACTCAGAGTTGGCGACGACAAGACATCCAACGCTTCCATGTGAACCTTGGTAAGTCCCACTTCAAGGCCAGCTAAGTTCGCATCAAGCTGCTCCATGGTTCGCGCTCCGATAATCGTCGAGTCGACGCCCGGCTTCGACTGAACCCACGCAAGCGCCACAGCTGCTGGTGTTGTGTCTACCTCCGCGGCAATACGGGCCAGCTCATCAACGATGCCAAACGTACGGTCGTTAAGATATGCAGTCACGCCTTCCCCTCGTCCTGGCGCGGCGTCTCTCACATTGTCTCTTGTGTACTTGCCGGTCAACACGCCACCACGCAACGGTGACCAAGGCGTCACCCCAAGACCGAGCTCCTGCGCCATCGGAATCAGTTCTCCCTCAACAGTTCGTTCAAGCAAGGAGTATTCGATTTGAAGCGCAACCAACGGTGTCCACCCACGAAAACTTGCTGTGACCTGCGCTTGCGTGACCTTCCACGCGGGAGTGTCCGAAAATCCAACGTAACGCACCTTTCCGGCACGAACGAGGTCATCAAGTGCGCGCATCGTCTCCTCTATCGGTGTAAACCGGTCCCACAGGTGCATCCAGTACAGGTCAATGTAATCGGTCTGAAGACGGCGCAGCGATTCATCACACGCCGCAACCAACGATTTCCGACTTGCACCTCCTGCATTCGGATCTAGTGGAAACAGATTCGCGAAAAACTTCGTGGCCACCACCAACTGGTCACGGCGAAGCCCGCGCTGGCGAATATAATTTCCAATAATTTTTTCAGAATGACCCTTCGTATAGGCATTAGCCGTATCAATAAAATTGCCGCCGGCTTCAATGTACCGCGTCAATATCGCTTCTGCGTCAGCAACATTTGAACCCCAGTGCCAATCTTCACCAAACGTCATGGCACCAAGACAGAAAGGGCTGACCCGCAGACCAGAACGACCGAGCGTAACGTATTGGTTTAACCCACGAGCCATCATGTCTCCTCGAAAAACGCTAATTCTAGAACAGAAACCGTAACCACCCGGTCGGAACCGCTCCGACTAGCCGCCGAACCCGGCCTTTAGTCGGAGCTCGCCGGTCGCTAGGTCCTCTTCGCGGTAAACCTCATGGCACGCATCACAATTGGCTCGAACCTCACCCGCAAGCCGCACCACTGCCTGCTGGTCGACACCAACGACAGATAACGCGTTGTCAAGGAGGTCCAGAAGACCTACCGTGTCTTGGACAAGCTTGGCGGCATCGTCAATCTCGTGCTGCCGCCAGAAGACAACCGTGGTGGCAAGTTGTTCCCGCGCCCGTGCCACACGTTCCTTTGCAGCTGGGTAGCTCCGGTCATTAACAAACTGCATCGTCGCCCGAAAATTTGGACCTAACGATTCCATTGTTGACGCGAGATGATCAGCTGTATAGATCGGATAGGGTGCTTGTCCGTCGGCCAGCGCAGCACAAAACAGCATCGTCGCCACACCGACAAACCACGGTCGCTGTAGCCGTTTATACATCCGTTAAACGGTCAAGCCGTCCAGTGCTGTCACCCAGTGACTCCGCCGGCACACCAAGTTTCTCCAGAATCGTAATGTGCAGATTCGCCAACGGCGTATCGACAGGATACCGAATATATCGTCCGCCCTTGATACCAGCTGCCTTGCCACCCACAAGCGCAATCGGTAGATCGTCATGGAAATGCGTGTTGCTATCACTAATCCCCGTTCCGTAGAGAAACAGCGTGGAATCGAGCATTGTGCCATCACCCTCCGGTAGACCAGCTAGCCTGTCCACCAAATAGGCGAATTGGCGGAAATGATATTCGTTAATCTTATGAAGCCGTTCAAGCTTCGCCGGTTCATCCTGATGATGTGATAACGGATGATGTGAATCAGAAACGCCAATTTCAGGGTACGCGCGACCGCTCACCTCACGCGCCAACATAAATGTACTAATCCGGGTGAGGTCCGTCTGGTAAGCAAGCGCGAGTAAATCCATCATTAGCCGCGCATGTTCCGCATAATCACCTGGCACACCGACTGGCTGATCCACAACCGGCAATTCACGCGTGCTCTGCTCTTCGGCCATTTGTATACGACGCTCGATATCTCTGACGGAGTCTAGATATTCATCGAGTTTGACTTGATCGCCATGGCCGATGACTAGCTCCAAAGCTTTCAACTCCGCTCCAACCACATCAAGAATGCTGCGGTCACGTACTAATCGCTCCATACGAGCTTTTGGGTCAGTACTACCGCTGGTCCCAAACAACCGTTCAAAAACTGCCCGTGGGTCGTTCTCGATAGGAAGTGGTGTGGTCGGCGTCCGCCAGGCGATCGTGTTCGTGTAGGCACAACTCGCACCACCGTCGCAATTCCCCACCATCGCGTTCGATTCAATGCCAAGTTCGAGAGACGACAACTGTGTTTCCTTCGACAATTCCCGCGCGGCAATTTGGTCCATTGAAACGGCCGCGTTTACATCTGCACCGCTCGTGATTTTAAAGGGCACCGACGTGAGAAACGTACCCGCCGAACGTGCATGGTCTCCACCACCCTTGACGAGGTTCGCCGCTTCGTCATCAAGACCACCACACAGCAACACACGGTCCTTCATATGATCCAACGCCTGCAGTGTCGGCGGCAGCTGATCCAATGGACCTTCAGATTTCGGAAACCAGTAAGGCATCGACATCCCATTCGGAACATAAAAAACACCGAAACGACGAACCGGAGCTGCCGCAGTTTGGCTAACTGCCGTCAACGCCGGCACCATACTGTCGAGCAAGGGCAATGCAACGGTCGCCCCTAAACCTCGCAAAACGGTGCGGCGTGAAAGATGCGTTTTAGTGATAAACATTCTGAACTCCTTTGCTACTGGCCCGCGGCAAGCGACCGGTCGTCAGCTGGCACCTTTCGCATTTGGAACTGGTCACTCGAAACAATGGCATGAACCAGCGACGACCATCGGTAGTCCTGCCCAACAAGACTGCGAGTGATTTGCCGAATGGTCGGGGCATCGTAATGCCCCACACCGCGGCCCAATGCATACGTGAACATCTTTTCAACAACCGTTTGTACAAACTCGTGATTGCCCTCGGTTAGCAGGGCTTCCCGAAAGGTTCTCGGACTATCGATTGTTCTACCCGACAGTTCAATGGTCGAGTTAATGTCAGCTCCGCCATCTGTGTCCCGCCAACGACCAATCGCATCAAAATGTTCCATTGCAAAACCCAGCGGGTCCATCCGACGGTGACAACTTGCACATACAGGGCTATTTCTGTGTTGTTCCATGCGTTCCCGCAACGACGTCGGGTTCCCCCGATCGTTCTCCTCAAGCGGTGGTACGTTCGGTGGCGGTGGTGGCGGCGGCGACCCAAGCAACGTCTCGAGAACCCACTTTCCACGAAGCACAACGGACGTTCTATTCGCGTATGACGTAACAGTCAAAAGACTCGCATGGCCAAGTAAGCCATGCCGTCGATCGTCCGTCCAAGATACCCGTCTGAAGCGACTACCGTAGACATCGTCTACACCGTAGTGTCTAGCGAGCTGTTCGTTCAGAAACGTGTAATCCGCACGCAACAACTCGGGAATTGGACGATCGTTACGCACTTGACTCTCAAAGAACAACTCTGTCTCCTGCGCCATTGCCTTCCGAAGAGAATCGTTAAAGCCTGCAAATAGAGCCCCGTCTGGGTCTTGCGAATCGAGATTGCGTATCTGGAGCCACTGTCCAACGAAATCGTTCATGAAACGTGTGGCACGCTGGTCACGTAACATCCGGCGAACTTGCTCGGCTAGAACGTCGGGGTCACCCAAGCGATTATCGACAGCCAATTCCAGCAGCTCGTCATCCGGAATGCTCTTCCAGAGAAAAAACGATAATCGCGAAGCCAATTCCAAGTCCGTCAATCGATAGACAGCACCAGATGCCATATCGATGGGCTGCCGCTCGACGCGCAGAAGGAAGCTCGGCATGGAGAGGAGTCCCTCCAACGCACGTTCGATGCCAGCTTCGAAGTCTCTGTCCGCGCGACCGTCGCGGTACAACGCGAGCAACGCGTCAGTGTCAGACGCAGTAACTGGACGACGGTACGCACGCCGCGCCAGTTCACCGATAATTTCTCGGGCACACGACTCTTCACTCTGACTGTCAGTCCCACTTGGTGCACAAACGAACACACGACGGCGGCTCGGTGTGTCGTCTGGCACCTCTCCCTCAAACGGCCCAGAAATATACAGCTTGTCGACCCCTGGCAGGTCAATCTGCACACTGGGTGATGGCGCCGAGTCTGAAAAGCCCACAGATACCAAGCGGTTCCCCGCCTTAACCGGCACACGAATCTCAAGGGCGTGGTCGGCAGTCATCCGATATTCGTGCAACCGCTGCCCTTCGACATCACCTTCTGACACGGCAATTAGTTGGCCGGGGTCTGGCCCAGGGAACTTGCCACCGATCTCAAATCTCTCGAGAAGGGCGTGGTCGACACGAAGTTCGATCTCGTGCTGGTCTTCCGCGATACCATCAATCGTTTCAATCGTTTCATTGCGTTTGAGGCGAATGGAAAATACATACTCCCCGTCCAACGGAAACGTATGTCGCACAGCAAGACCACCATGGGTGGCAAACGGCATCTCTTCGCCGCTCCGCACATCCCGACGTTCGTAACCGACGTCGTAAACCTGCATAACGGGCCGATTATCAGGACTACCAAGCGCCGCGCGGCTGATCTTGGTCGCGGCTGTAATGTATCGAGCCATCAAGCCCGGTGTAATCGACAACACGTCGGCATTGTTGTCAAAACCGAAGCCCGCCATATCACTCGGTAAGAGCGCCGCTCCGTCAACATGGAATCCAAGTAAGTCTTGGATTACGTTCACATACTCAAGTCGATTCAGCCGACGCGATGCGACCCAGCCAGGGTTCGGTTTCTCTACAGCCGCGCGGTCGAGCCGATTTTCAAGCGCAGTGGCAAACACATCGATGGCATCCGCATCCGGGCGCGGACGACCGTCGGGAGGCATCTGTCCACTGCGGAGCTTTCGAACGATCTTTTCAAGTACTTCCGCGTTTGCCCCGGTCTGAGAGATATCAAGCTGATCGAGCATCAAATCTGCTGTCCGCAGTCGCTCGTTATGGCAGGTGACACAGTAGCGGTCTAGTAGTGCGCGTGATGGTGCCTCCTCTGACACATTCTGCTCCGGCGTCTGTTCCTGCAACGCACCTGCGGACACCGCGTGTATCGGTGTGGCCCATGTAGTTGCACCCAGCGCCGTACCGATGGCAATTGTCCCGATCAGGCGAGTAATAGAACGTGTCAACATAGCCGTAACTCCTCCTGATGCACATCCTCTGTTTTCCAGCTGGCGCACCAACGACGGCGGCACACCAGTATAGCGCTGCTCCTCGCCAGACGCTCCCAATTTCCGATATCCATTTAATACTTGTTGTGGTCAGGTCAACACCGTCTGTATAGTGTCCCATGGCTGATTTCAGGGCCAACGCTCGCAACGTCGTCCTGTTAGCCCTAGTCACATTTGGGCTCTGTACGGAAGCCGCTACAGGCCAAGACCTTCGTGTAGTCGATGCCGCAGCAAACCAAGACAATGAGGTAGTTCGGACTCTTGTCAGCACAGGCGTCGACGTAAACACGGCTCGACCAGACGGCGCGACGGCCCTACTTTGGGCGACCCACTGGAACAACCTTGACATCGTGGACCTGTTGTTGAGTAAAGGCGCAAACATAAACGCGTCTGACGACCACGGTGTAACCCCACTGGAACGAGCTGCCGAAAATGCGAGTTCCGAGATGATTGCAAGGCTACTTGCTGCCGGGGCAAACGTAAACGCATCACAAACAAGTGGACTGACACCGCTCATGACCGCGGCGCGAACTGGCAATGCTGACATCGTGACAACGCTTATCACTGCCGGTGCGAACGTAAATGCAACTGTCAACACAACGCAAAGCACCGCACTCATGTGGGCTGTCTCCGAACCCCATCCAGAAGTCGTCCGGATCTTACTCAATGCCGGTGCCGATCCTCATGTCTCAACCAGTAAAGGGTTCACCCCGCTTATGTTCGCCGCAAGAAATGGCGACATCAACACGGCGAAGTCCCTCATCGCGGCCGGCGTCAACGTTAATGACCTCAGCGCTGACGACACCCATGTGCTCCCCTTCTCGATTATCAGTGGACAGGATGCCTTTGCACTGTTTCTCTTGGACGCAGGTGCTAACGCCAATGGGTCAATGGATGGCGTACACGCGCTACATGCTGCATCTGGCAGCGTCAGCTTGTGGTTAGGTGACTGGTATCGCCGGCACGGACGTAACCGGCTTTACGCCAGACCCGGCCGTTCCAGACTCAATTCCGAGCAGCGGTTACCTTTGGTCAAGGCGCTACTCGAAAAGGGTGCTGCACCGGACGCACGGATCACCACATCGGCAATGGTTATGAGCTACATCGGTTATCCGAAGAAGGGTGCCTTCGAGCCATTCGCGTGCGGAACCGGGGACCTTCGTAACGCAACCCCGCTATGGGTCGCCGCCTTCGACATGAATGGTGCTGGTGGTCAAGTTTTCAGCGTAGGTGAAAGTCGAAGTAACAGTAACGTCGAAATCCTCGAACTTCTTCTTGCTGCAGGTGCTGACCAACAGCTAACTACGGATGACGGCACAACACCATTAATGGCTGCGGCGGGATTAGGCCGCGCGACATACACACCACGGGAACCCCGCGGTGTCCGAGCGCCGAGCGCAGAAAATGCGATTCGCGTCCTTCTAGATGCGGGTGCTGACGTCAATTCCGTAAATGAAGCGGACTACACGGCATTACATGGCGCAGCATTCCGGGGCTTAAATGAGGTCATTGAATACCTTGTACTACACGGGGCCAACCTCGACGCACGAGACTTTCGTGGCCGGACGCCGTACCGACTAGCCGAAGGCTCTAAACAGTCGTTCCAGTTTCAAAGTTGGCCGGAAACCGCTGCTCTTCTGGCCGAACTTGGTGCGAATACGGAACTTGGCATCGCAGGAACCGTTCAGGAACGCCTCAGGGATGTGCCGGCGGAAAGTGTTACCGACCAGCCGTAACCCCCGTAGAACTACTTGCGGCACGCAAACAACGAACGTTTATTTGCTCGAGATAAATTGTCGGGAACACGCAACTTCCATCACCGATTCTGACAAACCGGTATAGGATCGCGGGCAGCGCCCTAACTCGACGTTCACAATTACACAGAAGGGCCTGTATGACGACACGGAGGTCTCAAGTTATGCGCCAATCAACCTCATTTATCGCGGTACTCACACTCCTGGTATGCGGCCTTTCAACGGCCCAGGCTCAACAGTCAGGCACGGGGGGACCGTGGCAAACCTACGACACCTCCAACGGCGAATGGCGGAGCTACGCCGGGGATATCGGCGGGAAAAAGTACTCGCCACTTGATCAAATTGATGCCAGTAATTTCACTGACTTAGAAATCGCCTGGGAATGGATGTCCGTGGATAACCGAGTCAGCATGTCCACGCCCGGGGGCGGAGAGTGGTCAGCCCCGCTCAGCACAGTCGTCGACGCGCTAATTGAAGAGAACCCAGACCTCCACCGACCTGGACACCGACCGAACGGTTCGCGCTTGCAAGCTACTCCTCTTATGGTGGGAGGCGTCCTCTACTTCAACACACCACTCTCGCAGGGTGTTGCGGTCGATGCCACCACCGGTGAAACCCTCTGGGTGTTTAACCCGAAGGTCTATGAAGAGGGAACACCGCCCATGAGTAATCCGTGGACCCAACGCGGCGTGGCTTACTGGACCGACGGTGAAGGGGACGAACGCATCTTCTGGGGAACCGGTAATGGCTACATGGTCTGCGTCACAGCAACAACCGGCCAACCGTGTGCCGACTTCGGCCCCGATGGGAGCGGCATGGTCGATACCATGGTCGGGGTACCACGCTTAGACCGGAATGACCGGGATTATCTCAATGCCATGTTATGGGGCGTGCATTCTCCACCAATCGTGGTTCGAGACCGAGTGATTCACGGGTCTCACGTCGCTGACCGCCGCATTACCAAAGAAGCCGTTCCAGGTTGGGTACGTGCGTGGGACGTGCGCACTGGCGAACACGCCTGGGATTTTCATACCGTGCCAAACAGTGCCGACGAATTCGGTGTCGACACATGGGGCGACGAGTCGTGGCGCTACTCCGGTAACGCTAACGTCTGGTCGATGCTCGCCGGCGACAACGACCTCGGTCACGTCTACCTCCCGACCGGCACCACGACAAACGACTTCCAGGGAGCTGACCGCCCTGGCGACAATCTCTTTTCCGAAACGCTGATTGCGGTGGATGTGGAGACCGGCCAACGCGTGTGGCACTTCCAAGCGGTTCA
>Ga0310121_10005317_pt1 | contig 11110 bp, 7 predicted proteins | sample CB27_Tmax_986_MG_FD_203504 | JGI IMG/M metagenome (GOLD analysis project Ga0310121, IMG submission 203504) | Marine microbial communities from Western Arctic Ocean, Canada - CB27_Tmax_986 | ecosystem: Environmental > Aquatic > Marine > Oceanic | place: Canada: Western Arctic Ocean | collected...
CCCGCTTATCCTCGCTTTCGGTATAAGCTTGGGTGTGCGCTTCGGCGCGAGGCTAGGCCTATCGCATTACTTCACCATGACCGCCTATACAGGCGCACTCGTCCTGGTCTGGTGGGCGTTTTACACATTTGTGCTCGTACGCAAGGTCGGACGCCGCTCAGTCGGACCAATATTGAGCGAATACTACCTACCGACTGCGCTCTTCGCTGCGGGCACGTGTTCATCGTTGGCAACGCTTCCAGTCAATCTCGTGAACGCGAAGAAAGTTGGTGTCCGCGATGAGGTTGCCGACTTCGTTTTACCGTTTGGTGCTGTTGTTAACCTCGACGCCAGCGCGTTGGCCTACGTCGCGTACGGGCCCTTCGTCGTCGGACACGTCTTTGGCTTGGAACTCAGCTGGCTGATGCTGCTGGCCGCCTGGCCAGCCGTTGTCCTCTTTACTATCGCAGCGCCTGGGCTCCCAGCAGGAATGGGCACGGCACTCTGGAGTGCTACGCTCTTTGCGAACATTCTAGGGATTGAGGGCCAAGCTCAAGGGGAGTTCATCGCGACCTGGATCGCACTCTCAGGGGGCATCCCTGACATGTTACGTACCGCGACCAACTGCACCGGAGACGGCTACACTGCGATCATCTTCGATGGTCGTTTCGATGAATACTTCGCGAGGGAACGTGGCTGAAGCGAAACTGGACTTGTTACCTGGAGCGCGGAGACTCGTGCACGTCAACGGACGAGTCCAGCTTGGTGAAGAGGTCGTCGTTGTAACGGACCCGACGATGCAGCGCTACGCGGATGCAGTTAGCAGGGTCGCCCAAGAGGCCGGAGCCTCCGTTACCGTATGCGTCATTCCGATACGGGATCAGGACGGGCAAGAGCCGCCGCCACCTGTCGCACGTGCCATGGCTGAGGCAGCCGTGATCTTCTCTCCTGTGCGTGTCTCGATCACGCACACACGGGCGATGCGTACCGCGTTGGAAGCAGGGGCCCGGGTATGCATGATGACCGCCTACACAGACGCCATCATGACGAGCTCCGCGCTCCTCGATACTGATTTCGGTGCACAGGCCGATGTTTGCCGACGCCTTGGAGCGGCCTTCACCGTGGGCGAGTCCGTGCGACTCACATCCCCACGCGGCACCGATCTGTGTTTCGGCATTGAGGGTCGTGTTGCCAACGTGTTAACGAATATTCCGGAGGCTGGAGAACTGGGTCCGATTCCTGACATCGAAGTGAACGTTGTGCCCGTGACCGGTTCGGCTGAGGGCACGATCATCGCTGATGCCTCAGTACCCTATTTAGGCATCGGCATCCTAGACGAACCGATCGTGTGTGTGGTGCGAGAGGGCTACATCGTCGAGATGACCGGCGGAGATCAGGCTGATTTCCTACGTGAGTATCTGGACTCTTTCGGTGACCGACATTGCTTCAACGTCGCGGAGTTGGGTGTTGGCTTGAACCCGAATGCACGCCTCACTGGAGAAATGCTTGAAGACGAAGGAGTGATGGGCACGATCCATATCGGTATCGGTACGAGCCACACTCTCGGCGGGGAGATCGTGGCTCCAACGCACTACGACTTGATCATGTGGGAGCCGACCATCACGGTCGATGACCAGATCGTGCAGCGTGATAAGCAGGTGCTGGTTTGAAGGAAGGAGCAAATATCCTCGTACGTACGTGTGCAGACGTTCAGGCCTCTGAGGACGTGGTGGTCGTGACCGATGCCCGGTGCATGCCGATCGCTGAAGCGGTTGCCGATGAAGGCCGAAAAGTTGGAGCCATCGTGAGCATTGTCATTCCACCCGAACGATCTATCGACAACGAAGAACCAGGATCAGCCATAGCAGCAGCGATTTTAGGTGCTGATGTGGTTTTTTTGCCCGTAACACTGGCTATGGCACACACACGTGCTGTACGTGAAGCCATCGGTGGAGGGGCTCGAGTACTCTCTATGACCGCTTTCACTGAGCGGATGATGCTGGAAGGCGGCCTGTTCACAGATTTCCGAGCACGTCAGCCTCTATGTCAGAACCTGGCGGCGATGCTTACTCATGGTGAGCACCTGCGTGTGACGAATCCATCCGGCACCGATCTCAGCATGGGCCTGGTGGGTGTAACCGGGAACAGCCACGCATGTTTGTTGGATGGACCTGGCTTCTCGGCGGTCCCTAACATCGAAGCCAACTGCGCCCCCACTCAGGGTACAGCCGAAGGTGTGTTCGTTTGTGATGGCAGCATCCCGTACTACGGTGTAGGCACGATCCGTGATCCTGTAACGTTTCGGATCTCGGACGGCTTCGTCACTGACATCTCCGGTGGCGACCAAGCTGATTTCCTCAAGAATCTCTTGGCCCGCCAGGAGGATCCGTGGGTCTATAACCTGGCCCAGTTCGCTTTCGGCTTAAATCCGGCCTGTACCGAATTCACGGGAGAGATGCTGAATGATGAAGGTGTGAACGGAACGGTCCACATCGGTATTGGAACGTCAGCTAACCTGGGTGGCGAGGTGACCGCAAAGACGCATTTCGATGCAATCACCCAGGCTCCGACAGTTTGGATCGATGGTGAACCAGTGCTTTCAGATGGGGAAATCCTTAACGACTGACAGGACTAATTCCAACACCGTTTTACGTGTCTAGTGAGGTCACAACCACCCCATGCTCCCTGTCTGGTACGAAGAGCGGGCTGCGGAGTGGGTTGCGGAAAACCAAGAAGAGGAGGATGCGTGGTATCTCCAGAGAACAAGTTGCGGATGTTCTTGGGGCAGGGACATCTTCGGGCGTGAAGAAAACCCTGCTATTCCAAGGTATCTTATGACTGACCGCAAGCGTCTGCTGTGGCTCGATCGGTCCATCACCCGACGCGACTTCGTTAACGTGGCAGGAGCCGAACAGCTGTGGTGAATTCCAGATGAAAATAGCTGTAACAGCGGATGTGCATCTTCGCACCAGTGGAGAGCATCCAGAACGCTACGCTGCCCTAGAGAACATCTTAGAGCAAACGCGGGATATAGGTATTAAGCATTTGATTATCGCTGGAGACCTATTCGATAAAGAGTTCCAGAACTACTCAGAGTTCGAAACACTTTGCAGAAAATATGATGACCTAGATTTATACATTATTCCCGGTAATCACGATCCCAGCATAGCCGAGAGCGACATCGTTGGTGCAAACATTCACGTATACACGGAGCCCGCTGTCTTAGAGGTCGATTCTACCATCTTCCTATTTATCCCTTACGTAGCAGGTAAAACGATGGGCGAGGAAATTGCCCGGGCGAAAGACAAGATTGAAGGAAGTGAGAGGAAGTGGGTGTTGATCGGTCATGGCGAGGTATACGGGGGTGGGGGAATGAGAGAGGTAAACCACCGGGAGCGGGGAACACACATGCCGCTTTCTCGGCATGACGTGGAGCAGTTCAAGCCTCGAATAGCACTCCTTGGTCATATCCATAAGCCCCATGAACCTATCCCCAATGTTTATTTTGTCGGTTCACCATGCGGCTTAGATATCACAGAGACTGGTCACAGGCAGTTCCTTGTCTATGACACTGATAGCGGAAGTGCCGAAGCACTCGGCGTAAGGGGTGAGCAGCTCTATTTCAATGAATCCTTTCTAATCTTGCCGGCAGTTGATGAAATTTCACTTCTAGAAAAGGAAATTGCTGAGCGGATTGAGTCATGGAATGTGGATCCCGCCGATCATTCAAAAATTCAGGTCAGACTATCGGCTAGTGGTTATTCCAAGAATAGGAGTGCAGTAAGAGAAGCTCTCAAGCTTGGTTTTGAGGGGTTCATGGCCTACGAAGATGAGGACTCGAATATCGAGGAACTGTACTCGACTACGGATGAACAGTTGGAGGATATACATAGTCGCACGATGGAACTCATCGAAGAACTTGATTGGGAATGGGGGGCTGGACCTGAGCCTACCAGGGAGCAGGTGAAGATAGCGGCATTGGCAGCTATTTATGGGAAGGTTAGCTGACCATGGGGTTCAGGATTGAACGAATCAAAATTGACAGAAACGGCCCTCTCAGGAGTGATTTCGACCTCTCATGTAGAGATTTAAACCTGATCTATGGACCGAATGAGACCGGGAAAACTTACTTGGTCGAAGCGCTGATCAATTTTCTCTTCAGAGAGAAAGGCCGGCACGATTGGGATCGTAATCGAAAATGGGACTTTGGTGGAAGGGTAGTGATCTCAGGGCTAAATGATGATGGTGACCGGATTTCCTTCCCAAATGAGACGGGAGAGAAGCTGGAAGATTATTGGGCATCAAAGAGAAGTATCACGCCCCATTTTTCTCGGCTTGTGGTAGTGCGAGCGGGCGAAACTACACTGAATACAGGAGAAGCGGATGGTGTGGGCCGAGATCTTCTGAAGGACTGCCTGTCTGGTGAAGGGCTGCTTGACGGAATACAGGACAAGATCCAATTGACCGTTCAGAAAGCGGTAATAGAGAACCGGGTCATCACAGGCAATCAAACGGGAGAGCTAAGGGACAAGGCACAAGCCGAAACAAGAGTTCGGAAATCGAAGGATCTCCTGGAGAGGGCAGAAGAAGGATACACCTCAGGAAAAGCTTTTTCTTTGCGTGAAAAGATTGAGCAACTTCGACTCCAGTTCGAGGGTTTTGAAAAAGCTAAGCGATACCGTGCCGGCCAACTCCAGGGCGAGACAGAGAAGCTGAGGGAAGGAAAGCAGGCACTACCCAGTGAATCCGAACTTGCGGTACTCAGTTCGGATGTAGAGAAGTGCCGAGCCAACGAAAGGCAAATCGAAACCAAATCAGGGAATCTCAAAAATCTAGCGAGTACCGAGAAGAATTATCATTGGTTAGAAAATGCTATCGAAGTTTACGAAAAAGCTAAATCTGACTCAGCTATGTACAGGTCTAACCAAACAATATTGCTAATTGCCGCGATCTTGGTGGTAGCGAGTATTGTTGCAGTGTCATCTGGATTCAGATGGGGGTGGGTCGTCGGTACCGTTGGTGTGTTATTGATCGGAAAGGAGATGTGGAATAGGCAACAGGCACCTTCAAGTGGATGGGAGAATTCTGAATTAGAAGCGGTGAAGACAGAATACCGAACACGGTTTGGCTCTGATCTGACAGATATTGCTGGACTCAAGGCTAAAAGACAGGAACTAAATGATGACCTTGTGCGGGGTAAAAGCCTGAAGGACAACCTGGTTGAAATCACGGAAGGCACGGAGACAGAAAAACAGAGGATCAGTGGTGTCCTCGAGGGTTGGACAAATAACGAAGTGAAGTCCGAATATTGGGATGACGTTATCAGATCCCTAATTGACCAGAACAAAAGATTATCGAAAGAAATAGAGTCAAAAAAGAACGAATTGGCGTCTCTCCATGTGATGGAAGAGGATCATCTTGACGAGGATCCTAGTGTAGAATGGGACCGAGAGTCTTCCGGCAAGCTCGGGCAGATGATCAATGACTCTAAAGGAGAGCTGGAGGAGGAGGAAGCAAGGCTCCACGACCTCAGGATCGAAGTTGTTATAGAAACAACAAAAGAAGATGTTGGTTGGGAAAAATTGATCCAGGCTCTTCGGGAGAAGTACGAAAGAGCAGTGCAGGACTATCAAATAATTACTGCCAAGATTCTTGCGGGACGCCTAGTTACGGGGGTCATAGAAGAGTTCAGGCAGGATGAAGACAGAAGTATTGTCGAAGGGCTGAATAGCGAGGAGGTGACCAGTCCGCTCCACCTCCTAACAGGTCACTATCGAGAAATCCGCCTTAGCCCTGAGAAGGACTTGGTTCTCGTTTCGGATGATGATGACTTGTACCGTCTGTCTGAGTTGAGCACTGGGGCTCGAGAGCAGGTGTTTTTGTCCTTGAGGATGGGTTTTGCTTCAAGGGCAATGGGGGGTGAGACCAGCTTCCTTATCCTGGACGACGCCTTCCAGCATTCGGACTGGAGTCGTAGAGAGAAGTTGGCCTCCCAAATTTTGAGCTTGGTTCAAAGTGGTTGGCAAGTCTTTTATTTCACCATGGATGATCATATTCGCGATCTATTCCAAAAAATCGGTAGTGAGATGGGGGATGGGTTCGCGGAGCGAAGTTTAAATTAGGACATGACTGATTGGGGCATCACTTTCGGTACGAAAATTTTAGCGTCTTTGAAGGACTTCCCTCCACGATCCTTGCCGTACTTCAACACAAGCAGTCTTCGACTTCCTTCGTACATCCGAGCGGGGAGTATCCCCGGCTTTCCAATCTTCCCGAGCGTCTTGGCCTAGAAGTGGGAATGCGAGCAGACTGTGGGCAGATGACTCCTCGTGTCTTTGGACTCAGAGAATTCCGTTGACTCCACCTGACGCACAGACCGTTCTTCGTGATGTCTTCGGATTCACCCACTTCCGGCCCGGCCAGCGTGAAGCGATCGATGCTGTGCTCGCTGGTCGTGACTTCATCGGTGTTATGCCCACCGGCGCAGGGAAATCGCTGACCTACCAACTCTCCGCGCGCATGCTGGGAGGGACGGTTCTCGTGATCTCTCCGCTCATCAGCCTGATGAAGGATCAGGTCGATGCACTAAAGGATTTGGGCTTCAATGCGGTTGAGATCAATAGCACGCTTGAACGGAAAGAGCGTAATGCACGTCTAGACGGGTTACGAAGAGGACAATATGACCTCGTCTACCTAGCCCCAGAAGCACTCGGTGGCCGACTTCGCGACTTTGTACAGGAATGTCCGATTTCCCTGATAGCTGTTGATGAGGCGCATTGTATTAGCCAGTGGGGCCACGATTTCAGGCCTTCCTACCGACAGCTTCACAGGTTAAAAGAAGGCCTCGACGTACCGGTGCTCGCACTGACCGCTACTGCGACGCGGTCAGTAGCGCGGGACATCGTGCGGCAGCTCGGAATGTTGAAGCCGGACGGCTACAAGGGCTCATTTTTCCGTGACAATCTTTGGATTGGCTGTAGAAAGAAGGGCCAGGGAGGCAACACAAGGAAAGAAATCCTCTCATTGATCAAATCAAGGCACGCGGGTGAGTCGGGTATCGTGTATTGCATGAGCCGCAAAGCAGTAGAAAGCACTGCTAGCTTCTTGATGTCCAATGACGTCAAGGCACGGCCGTATCATGCGGGCCTGAATGATGAAGAACGGCGTCGTAATCAGGAAGCATTCAAGCGTGACGACATCGACGTGATCGTAGCCACCCTGGCATTCGGGATGGGCATAGACAAGGCGGACGTCCGCTTCATAATCCACCGCGACATGCCAAAGGATGTTGAGTCTTGGTATCAGGAGATCGGTCGTGCTGGCAGGGACGGTCTTACCAGCGACTGTTACCTCTTCTACTCATGGGCAGACGTCAAGCTGCAGGAGAATTTCCTCAACGAAATAGAGGACCCTGAGGTCTGGCAGCAGAAACAGCAGAGAACAGTGGACCTATTCCGCCTAATTGATTCCCACCGATGTCGACATCATGAAATCCTCAGATACTTCAACGAGAACATGGAATCGTGTCGTACCTCATGCGATGTGTGTACGGAGATCGGAGTTGCCCAACTAGCAACTGACGGGATATCAACTTTTGCGCCGGTGCGGAGGGTGCGGAGCAGCCAGAAATCTGTCGAGTCAGGAGCACAGGCTGAAACTCCGGAACAGGAGGAATTCTTCCAGCGTTTACGAACTCTCCGAAAAGACATTGCCGACGGGGAGAATGTCCCAGCCTACATTGTATTTCCTGACAAAGTCTTGAGGGAAATGGTCGTCCAGAGACCCGAGAATCAGGAAGAATTTCTCAATCTAGCGGGTGTCGGACCTGCTAAGTTAGAAAAATACGGAGATGCGTTTCTTGCTGCTATTCAAGCTGATGTTGACGGGAATCGGTAACCTAAGCTAAAGCACGTCTGCTGTGATTTCGCATAGGTTGCGGTCCTGCGAGGTGCGGGGGCAGAATTGGGGCATTCCAGAGGATATTGGTGGACCGTTATGGGCTTCAGCAGAGTTGGATGAAGAATCGAGGCCCGAGCGGCTGAGAGAAGCCAAAGAGGTGCTTGATAAGTTGCGCGGCCGAGACGCCGGTGGTGATATCGTACTGTAACAAAATTCTGATATAATCCTACGCGGTGAGGGAAAAGAATCAGGACATGGAATCAAGTATCCTATGAAAAATCAGGGTGTTGAGCGCATCTTCTTCGGATGGGACGCTCCTCTTCTTCCCGCGGCCGCGGCCCATTTGGTCGACCACTATCTCGTAGGAGAAACAGCAGACCTGCGGCCTGCCACCCTCGTTCTCCCGGGTAAGCGGGCACGTCGGCGCATCATCGAACTTTTACTCGATGATGCCGAAGCCCGTGGTGTCGGGCTGATACCACCAAAATCCACCACGGTCGGGGATCTTCCGGCCGGGCTTTATCAGAGTGAGACGGGAGTAGCCGACGAGATCACCTCCCTTCGTGCCTGGTCGCACGCACTTCGTGGCATCGACAGGTCTAAGCTGGAGGAGATCTTTCCCCGGCTTCCTCAGGGCAACGACGTCCCATCCTGGGAGGAACTGGCACAACTTCTCTTGGGGCTTCACCAGACCGTGGCTGGTGAAGGGCATCGATTCTCCGATGTTGCCAGGATCTGCAGTTCGGGTCCGCTTTTCGACGATGGGCCACGCTGGCGCGTTTTGGCAACCGTGCAGGAACGCTACTTACGACTTCTTGGTGAGGTAGGGCTGGCGGACAAGTTCGAACAGCGCATCGTGGCTCTGGAGTCCGGAATATCTCCTTTCGCGGGTGATCTATGGTTTGTGTCCATCGTGGAATTGCCTTCGGTGACCCGGAGGCTCGTAGAAAACTCGGATGCTGAAGTACGTGCACTGATCCACGGTCCCGGGGATTTATCTGGAGAGGCTTTCGACGACTTCGGCCTGCTTTCTACTGATTACTGGTATAGTGCGCACGTACCCGTAACCGATGAGATGCTGCAGGTCGTGGAAAGTCCGCCCCTTCAGGCGGAAGCGGTTATAGGTACTCTCCGCGGGCTCGATTCCAAGTACGTCGCACAAGATATAGCGCTTTCGGTCCATCCCAAATCCGAAGTCGTGCCCTACCTGGAACAACGTCTCCGCGCGTGCAACGTCCCACCACGCTACGCGGCCGGGACACCGCTGCCCCGGTCGGCGCCGTTCCGCCTTCTCGAAGCGGTAGCGGACTACCGGGATGATCTTTCGTTCCCGGGCCTGGCTGCACTCGTCAGACACCCGGATGCGGCGCGACTTATAGGCACAGGCACCGGGGCGTCATCCCACATCGAACCCATCGATGTGGCGGATCGATACTTCAACGACCATCTGCCGCATCATCTGAAAGGGGAACTCCCCAGAGCCCGGAAACCGGAAGCGCACTTACCTGGAATCGTCGCCGCCGCTGAGCGTGCAGGGCCTCTGGGTGCGCTCGAGGGGTATAAGCTTCTCTCCGAGTGGATGCCGCTGATCACGGATATGCTCCTCGCGGCCTACAGCGACCGGGAATGGGACCAAAGCGTCCCGGCCCACCGGGATCTTATCTATGCTTTGGATCAGATTTCCGATGTGGCCGCGCTGCTGGCCACGCTACCCAAGTCACTCGATGAAGAGTGCTCCAGCGGTGCAGCGATCCGAACGCTTCTTCTGACCCTGCGGGGGAAGGCGATTCCACCCAGGTCGATCGCCGACGCGGTAGAACTTCTCGACTGGCTGGAGATCCCGCTGGACGATGCTCCCGTGGTCGTGCTCACCGGCTTCAACGAACATCTGTTACCCGAGTCGGTCCGGGGAGACGCGTTTCTGCCGGATTCGCTCCGGAGCCTCCTGGGACTTACCGATAACCACGTCAGGTTTGCGAGGGACGCCTACAGACTCAGCACAGTGTTGCATTCAAAAACGCTCGTTCAACTGATTGCGGGCCGTCGATCCGTGGACGGTGATGCGCTCATCCCCAGTCGCCTGATGTTTCGGATCCCCGAAGAAGAGATGGCTCGCCGGGTACTGGATGTTTTTGATAGCGACGGCACCACTTCCGGCGGGCTCGATCTAGCCGATCTGGGGCTACAGCCGGCTGTAGCAAGCAAGTTCTCTGTTCCGCCGGAACAGGCGCTCAGCTACGACATGCCCCGAACACTGTCGGTGAGCGATTTCAGCCGGATTATCGGGGACCCTTATCGATTCGTACTGGAGCGTTTCAAGAAACTGAAGCACGTAGATGATAAGGCCCGGGAGCTGAATGCTCTCGTTTTCGGAACTTTCGCACACGATATCCTCAAAGAGTTTGGTCAGACCGTGCTCGAATCTTCAGAATGCGATATCACTGATTCTAAAGAAGTGAGCAGGGTGCTGTTGAGTATCTTGAAGAAGAAACGAGTCGAACGTTTCGGTGAGAACGCGTTGCCCGCGGTAACAATCCAGGTTGAACAACTCAAACCTCGTCTTGCGGCTTTTGCCGGAGAACAAGCGAAATGGGCGGGCCAAGGTTGGCAAATCAAGGCGGTAGAGGAGCCTACGTCGGGGTACGGAATCCCATGGGCCATCAAGGGTGGAGACCCGGTTCATATCAGGGGACGCATCGATCGCATCGACTATAATCCGGAAACCAACGAGTGGGCACTGCTCGACTATAAGACCGATGCGAAGGGGGATTCCCCGGACAAGAAACACCGGAAACGGAACGACTGGGTTGATCTTCAACTCCCACTCTACCGCCACATCGCTCTTCGTGGCCTGGGCGATGAGAATGGTGAGCCTTTGATCACCTGCGAAGAAGAACATATAAAGCTCGGTTACATCAGTTTACCAGAGGATACCGATAAGACCGGATTCCAGATTGCCGACTGGAGTAAGGAGCTCCTCGACTCCGCCGACGACAAGGCTGGTGAAGTAATCCTCGAGCTACAAAAAGGTGTGGTGGAATTCGATCCGGAGAGAACGAAACCCAATGGATATCAGGACGATGTGCTTAAGCCGCTTTTGGCGCATGGCTGGAAGGCTTCCGGTGGTGATGATAGCGACACGGGGAGTATCGTTTCATGAGTACATTGGGCACTCCCGGGGCAATGCCACGTGAATTGGTGATCGCTTCAGCGGGATCGGGAAAGACATATT
>Ga0310121_10005318_pt1 | contig 11110 bp, 8 predicted proteins | sample CB27_Tmax_986_MG_FD_203504 | JGI IMG/M metagenome (GOLD analysis project Ga0310121, IMG submission 203504) | Marine microbial communities from Western Arctic Ocean, Canada - CB27_Tmax_986 | ecosystem: Environmental > Aquatic > Marine > Oceanic | place: Canada: Western Arctic Ocean | collected...
TGCAGCAAGGAGGAAAATCAAGAAAGAAACGATGAAGAAACGGCGAAAAGCCTACAGAGATTAGAAGTTGAGGGCTGGCGAATCAGCAGATTTGCCGGTATCGTAAGTGAAAAAGTGTCGCTTAGAAAACGACCGATTGTGTCCGGAACCATTTGACGACGTACACCAAGAAACTGGCGTCCCGCGGCGCGAGGGTCGTCGGGCGAAACCCGTTCTGGGACGGTTCTAGGGTTCAATGGATCCAGACCGAACGGGGTCGTCTCGACGAAGTAGCGACATCAAACCCGAACGAGATCGATCGCATAGCATCCAGTTCCGCGACCACGTTCTGTGTGGTCTGTGGCCCTTCCTCAGGTATCTGCGTACTCGATGTTGAGGGACCGTTCCACGATGGTGTTCCCGAGGATAACCTTGATCGGTTTTGGGAATGGGCTGGCAAGCACATCGAAGTCAACACGCTATTCGTTCGGACGAAAGGCGGCGGCTGTCACGTTTGGTTTTGGATCTCACCTCTGCAGAGGCTGCCGCATACGGACGAAATAGATGGAATCCGAATGGAAGTCTTCGCGGACGATGGAAAGACGGTGCCGCTACCCGGAACGACTATCAGTATGAACGGGCGCGGAGAGCTAGAATATCGCGTGACGTTAAACCACGAGACCGCCGCCATGCCGGAACAGCTCTCCGAGTACCTTACCACCACCATATCCAAATCATCGGCATCGTCCGTTGCTATTGTTGTTGATGAGAAAGTTCCGAACGGCACAACTGGACGAAGGCTCTTGCGGTCAAATTAAGGAAAGCGGGTGTTCCAGACGAGGTTCTCTATCCAACCCTTCTCCAAGAGTATGATCGAAGGACTGCGGGTCCGCACGATGAGGAATCGGAGCGGGATGTCGCAGCGATGGCTAAATGGGCTATCGAGAACATCGATCCGACGGAGCCGATAAAGGACGCCCTCGTCAGACTTGCGAAGGATTTCACGACAGAGTTCTGGCATTCCCCCGAAGGGGAAGGCTACGCGACCGTAGAAAGGAACGGACACAACGAGAACTGGCGGATCAAGTCTGAGGCCTATCAGGACTACCTCGCAAACCTATTCTACGAAGAATGCGAAAAGGTGCCTGGAGCGACGCCGATTCGAGACGCTCTCTCTGTCCTCCGCGGCATTGCACGTCTGCGGGGCAAGTGCTTCGCGGCCCACGTCAGAATTGCTCGGGATGGCGACGACGTCTGGATCGACTTGGGGAGCGTAAATTGGACCGCTGTGCACATATGCCCGTGCGGATGGGAAGTCTCCAAGGTCCCAGATGTACGTTTCATTCGTCCCTCTGGGATGCTGCCACTCCCTGTGCCGACTCCGGGCGGCGACTTCGGCAAACTACGGGGATTTGTCAACGCGAGTGACGATAACCAGTGGCTTCTATTGAAGATGTGGCTTGTCGCGGCCTGCATTCCGAACGTTCCGTGTCCTGCGCTGGTCCTTGAAGGCCCACAAGGGTCTGGCAAGTCGACAACTCAGAGGACGTTACGAAACACAATCGATCCGAATATCGCGCCGGTTCGGTCCCAGCCTCGTGCCGAGGAGGACCTTGTTATCGCGGCACGGAACGGCGCGATAGTCTCGATTGATAACCTCTCGTCCATCCCGAATTGGCTGAGCGATGCACTTTGTCGCGTTGTTACAGGCGGCGGACTTTCGAAGCGAACGCTCTATTCCGACCTTGATGAAACGCTTGTTGAGGTCCGACGGCCCATAGTTCTAAATGGAATATCTGACATTCTCTCGCGGCCCGATCTCGTCGACCGTGCTATCATCCTAAACCTTCCGGCGCTCTCCGAACGGGACATTTGGGATGAGCGGAAGTCGCTTCGGCAATTCGAAGAAGCACATCCCGAAATACTCGGTGGTCTGTTCGACACTGTCGGTGGCGTGCTCGCGGAAATCGATCGCGTTGATTCTGAGGGGATTGAACTCTCGCGGATGGCAGATTTCGCGAATACCATCCTGGCGATGGAGAGCGTGCTCGGAATGGAACCGCGTTCACTTCTGAATGTTTACAAGGATAACAGGAACCAGGCGTCGCTTCTCATGATCGAAGCTGATCCGTTCATCGTTGAGCTTGTTACTTATCTGGAACGAACACCGCTGCCCCAGACGCGTTCCGCCACGGAGTGGCTGACGAACGTGAACCACGAATACCCAGAGAAGTCCAAGGCGCGAGCGTGGCCGAAGAATGGCCGAGCATTCTCTCAGAAAGTAAACCGATTTGCCCCTAACCTCGACAAACACGGTTTCAAAATAGCTGTGAACAGGGAGGTGAAGCGGCGCACGATCACGATCAAGAGGAACCAGTGGACGTGAAACGGAGCACCAGAAAGTGCGTCATTGCGTCACAGAATGAATGACGCAAATGACGGACATGACGCACTTTTCGGTACCTATTTTTTTCGAAAGTGTAGCGAATCGCGATACGTGCGAGCCTTAGTGTGGCCACCGAAACCGGCTCGGATGAGAGTTTAGGAGACTTAGCATGAAGTTTACCAGGTTACGGTCGCCGTGCTAAGAGAGCATCCGGGAAACCACAAGTACTTCAAATACATTCGTCAATGCGGCGCAAAGGCTCGCAAAAACGTAAACTACATGGACGACCTGAAAACAACGAAGTCACGTGACCGATCGGAAATCGGTAGGCCGAAATGGTCGAACCAGACAAATGTCGTCCCCCCGAAGAAGCCCGTCGGGATCTACGGAACAAGAGTTTCCGAAGCTTCTGCAGGACCCTATAGGCCCCAGGCCCTTACACCATGGGCAGAAAGGGAGTATACTTTTTCGTAACATGGTGGATTCCAAATTGGCAGACACAGAAAGTAAGGCGCTTGAGCAGCGCAACGACATCCTCCTCGACGAGCGAGAGGCAGCGAAAGACAAATTCCCCGTATTTCGTGAAAATGAAGACGGTGGACTCGTCTTAGATGTCAAAAACTCAGAAGAGTTAACCACGTTCACAGAAGTCCTCGGTGCCAAAGATCACAAAGTTGCTGTCGACCGACTGACTTCCCTTGTTCACTCCGATCCTCGTGGTTATTCGCAGTCATATCGTGCGGAGATCCTAACAAAGAGAATGGCGGCCATGAACCCGCAAGACGAGATCGAGGCAACGCTCATGGCGCAGATGGTCACGCTGGACGAGCAGTTTCGCTGGCTTATCGCTGTCGGCAATCACGACGAAAACGACGGAGAGGTCCGTAATAAGTGCCGCGGACTCGCCTTACGGATGACTCGCGAATACGGAGAGCACGTAAAAGTCCTTACCCGATATCGCAGCGGCGGCGAACAGGTCGTACGCCATGTTCACGTGCACGAGGGCGGTCAGGCAGCGTTTATCGAACGATAGGGGGGGGGAAACAGCGAGGGTGAAAACAAAGAATAATCGGGGAGCCCCCAAAGGGAATCAAAACGCGGTGAAGCACGGTCGATACACTCGGGAAATGAAAGCACTATTGAGGTATGAGCGAAGGCTTATCGATTCGGTGCAGAAGACCCGGGACGAGACTGAGTTCGAGATCAAAGACAACACGTGATAGCATGGAGAGTAACACGATCTGTTCGCGGCACTCTTAAGACGAGACGGATATCGAAAGAGATGAAGAAACGGTTTTTCATCTACATCCTTTCTATCGGCCCGTTGAACGGAGAAGGGAAGTGATTTACCGCAATCTTTTCGCCCAAGCCGAGAGCGGCAGGACGATAGCTGCTGGCGTCATCGGCACCGGCCAATATGCCACGGCCATTGTGACCCAAGCGGCGTCCATTCCCCGGTTAACTGTGCCGGTGATTGCGGACATCGACGTGGAGGCTGCCCGACGGGCCTGCCACAGAGCAGGTGTTCCCGCAGAGCAGACTGTCGTTTGTGAAAGCCGCAGAAATGCGCTTCAGACGCTGGACGAGGGAAAGCTGGTGGTTCTGGCGGACCCCCTGCTCATGATGGATCTACCCCTCGACGTAGTCGTCGAGGCGACAGGTGCCGCGGAGGCGGGCGCGAGTCATGCCCTGGAGGCCATCGGTCACGGCAAGCACGTCGTCATGGTCACCAAGGAAACCGATGTCACGGTGGGTCCCATACTGAAGCATCTGGCTCACCAGAACGGTGTTGTCTATACGGCGGCGGACGGGGATCAGCATGGTCTTCTGATGGGATTGGTGACCTGGGCTCGAGAACTCGGGCTGGAGGTGCTGTGCGGCGGAAAAGCGAGGGATGCAGATATCCAATACGACGAGGCGACGCGCACACTCTTCGGCAAACGTGGAGAACTACCTCTCGCTCCGGCAAGCGCGGCTGCATTCCAACCAATCGGTGAGGGAGGCGGTGCGGAGGCGGTGGCGCTTCGCGCGACTGCACTCGGTGATTCGGCCAGAGTCAGGAGAGACGACGTGATGGAACTGACGATCGTGGCGAACGCCACGGGCCTAGGTCCGGACGCGAAATTTCTGCACGCGCCGATTCTCCGGACAATCGAGATTCCGGAAGTCCTATGCCCCGTCGATGAGGGAGGCATTCTCCAAACACGGGGTGCGATTGAAATGGCTATCTGCCTAAGAGGGCGAAACGATCCTGGGATGGGCGGCGGTGTTTTCATCGTCGTCGAATGCACCAACGACTACTCGCGGGAGATTCTTTTCGGCAAGGGGCTCGTATCCAACCGTCGTCGTTCTGCGGGTCTCATCTATCGTCCCTATCATCTTTGTGGAGTGGAGACTCCTATCTCCATCCTGTGCGCAGGGTTGTTGGGAATCCCCACAGGATCCGACGAATACGTGCCGCGCTACGACCTGGTCGGCCGAGCAGCGCGAGATCTCAAGAGGGGGGAGATCATCGAAGACACCGGCGACATCCAAACGCTCGAAGCTCTGATGCTCCCGGCCCATCCGGTGGGAAACGGAGTTCCGCTACCTATGCTAATGATTGAGGGAAATTCTCTAAATGTGGACGTCGCCAGGGGCAACATCATCAACGCCGATATGGTCACCGCGAGCGACGAGTCCGTTCTTTGGTCGCTTCGGCGAAAGCAAGACGACGAGTTTAGCCAGTTGTATCAAGGGCGTATACCTGACGCGAGCCCTCGTGGACCGAGTCAAACGTAAGCCATCTATCGTCCCGGTCCCAGCGCGGATGAAGGTCGCAGCGAGATTCGGAAGTAAAGCGGGGCGAGTGGAAACGCCCCATTATTTCTAGCCGGTCTTCATTCCGATGCCAGAGCTGGAGAGTTTGCAGTCGGCTCTCTTTGTCAGGATAGGTGTCCACTACGAGCCGTTTGCCGTCCTTTGTGAAGCAGCAGTGCCCGTCGCGGGTGATCTTATCGCGAGCGACTGCCTCGTATTCGCGCGTCACGACGTTTATGAGGTAGAAGCACTCGCCGTGTCCTTCCATGTTGGTCCATATCAGGAGGTGGTCGGCGTCGAGCCAATCCCAGTGCGATACATGGAATTGGGGCGTCATTTTAGTGACGCCGCTGCCGTCCAGGTTGGCCACAAAAAGGGCTGCAACCCTCGGATTACCAGCGAGCGGACCCTTCTCCGGGGCAAAACACGTGTGCCACTGAAGGCGCGTGTCGTCGGTGTTAACCGTAGTATGGTTAAACCACATGACTTCGTCGCGGAAATCATCAAGTGGGTCGAGATCAAAGGCAGACTCAAAGGAGACTATGAGATCGCTGTTTCCGGTCGCGAGATCCATGAGGAATAGCCCGTCGTCAGCCGGATGAGGCACATCGATGTTCGAATCGTCCACTCCTGCGTAGCCGACACACATGCGGCGCTGCCGCATGCGCGCGTAATTGAGGGAGAACGCCTTGCGACCATCGTTAGTCAAGCCGGCAACGGGTCTGGGAAGCACTCGCTTGGTACCGGTGAAAACATCCATAATCACCGACACAAAGTGATCCCCATCCCTGTCGTTGTAGATGATCTCGCGGTCCGACGCCGTCGGCAGCCAGTGTAACATACATCCCTGCTGATGGTTCCACGCGTGCGTCTCGGTAAGTGGATGGAATTTCTTGGTTTCCCACTCGACCATGCCGATTGTTGCCGTCTCGTTGGCAAAGGGAAAGCGGTCGTCAAAGGATGTTTCCATCGCGAGGACGTATGTACTCGTGCTGTCCCACGTCTGAATGTCGTAATACCCAAAGAAGTGGTGTTTGGGACCCTGCGTTATAGGAATCACATCGAATCCGTACTCGTTTTTCATTACCAGCCCTCTTGCGTGGCGAATTTCCCGGGCGATCGAAAAAAAGCCCGGGCTTCAGCTTGATGGAAGCTCGGGCCAGTCGATGCTATGTAAGGCGGTCGCCTCTACTACTCGTAGAAGAGATACTTCACCAAACCGGTCATGCCGTCTGTTGTGAAGTTGCCGTTCACGGTATTGCGCAGATTAGCATTGGCAATATAGGGATGAGGTACCACTCCCACTGTGCCGATGATTACCAGGTTCTCCGCATACCAATCGAATACCTCAACAGCCGCTTCCACAAACTCGTCCGATCCAGGCTCGGCAGCAAATCTTCTGACCTGAGCGTCGAACATCTTCTTTACATCCTCAGGGGGCTCCTCGCCGGGAAGAGTTCCACCAAAGTCTGCCAAGGTCGATCTTCCATCCCGGACGTCCCAGTCGGCGTTGAGCCAAACGTCCCAGTTGGAAGCCCATCTCACAGTCTCCGGGGGCGCGTTGCGAAGATCCGGTAGAGTCGAGAAACCTTCTTTCTCCGACAAGATCTCGGTCTCGCCGGCTTCCATACGCTCGAAGGTCAGGTTGTAGTCTGCGGGCTTGATCAGTACCTGCAATCCGACGTCTTCCCAATACTCCTTGACCAGCTCGTGCACGGAAGCTGAAGACTGATTTGATGGATGCTCGATGATCAGGAGCGCCGTCTTGCCGTCAGAGCGTTCGCGGAATCCATTCGAATCGAGTTCGGTCATGCCCATCTCGTCGAGCAGTCGGATTGCTGCCGCAGGGTCGTACCTGGCGTACGGATGTTCTTCGCCCCACTCTGGCTTGTACCATGGAGCGCCGACCGGGTTGAACGCTGCCTGGCGCGGTACGGCGACATCGAAGAATACGCTCTGATTAATCTCGTCCCGATTGATGGCGAGCGACAGAGCTCGTCGGAATCGGATATCCTGAAACAATTCGCGCTGCACCGGATCCGGGTGATTCAGATTAAGAAAGTATGGGACTTCCGAACCTCTTTCTCCCACCAGCAATGTGACTTTATAGCCTCCCTGCGCCTCGTTTTCCTTGTAAAGAGGAAAGTTCGGGAACGAAGTGGACATCCAGGCAATGTCCGCCTCTCCGCTCAGAATCTTCAATTGATACACTTCAGAATCAACAAGGGTGGAGACTACCCTATCGATGTAGGGAAGCTGATTACCAGCTCCATCTACCCCGAAAAAGTAGGGGTTTCGCTCAAAGGCCTTGATACTACTGGTGTAATCGGTGAATACCCAAGCCTGAAAGGTAGGTTTGTTTATGTCACCGGTGGGCGCAATTTGATAATGGGAATTGAAGGCCTCCCACCAATTGTCAAAACCTTCCTCCTTTGCCAACTCGTTCGCGTCGGAGTTGTACTCTATATGCCACTTTTCGAGGTAGTGCTTGGGTGCATAGCGCCCCCACTCACCTCCGACCCAATTCAGATTACTGTAGGTGAATTTCGGATAGGGCTCCTCAAATCGATACACCACGGTGTAGTCATCAGTCTTGGAGACAGTGTGTGCGGGATCGTTTATTCCCCATGTCGACACTTTCTCATTCACGAGCATGCCCTCAGACATGAAGAGAAAATCATCCGCGGTGAATGGCACTCCGTCGGACCATTTCATTCCTCTTCTGAGGAAGAAGGTGAAGGTCCTTCTGTCGGCAGAATTTTCAACCCCTTCGATCAACTCGGTGACAACTGTACTTCCATCCTCACCGATCTCTAGTAGTCTGCTTCCACGCTCCGGCATCTCTGTCATGTCCTGCCACGGGTCATTTCCGGTCGCAAACGCGTTGATTGTTCCGCCGTAGCGCCCGATCTGCGGGTTTTCTAACCGATACGAGAACATCGAAAGGAGGTCAGGCGGATTGTCGGGAAGTCGTTCTTCGACGGGCGGAAGATCTCCGGCGGCCACAAGCTCGGCTAACATCGGTGCCTCGTTGTACCCTCCGGACGACATCATCGAGGTCGAGCCTCCATCTGACGTGCCTTGGTTGCCTCCGCCAAACGCGAGAGAAGTGCAGAGCAACAGTAGACCAATCGTACTGAAAGTAATGCGTCTCATAGATTCCTCCATTATGAGAATGACGTTTATTCAAAGGGGCGGGCTTCGATGTTGAGCTTGAAGACAGGTACGGTCAGCCCTTACATCCAGTGAACGCGCAAGTCTATCAACGCTAGTTGTTGGGTGTCAATCGTCAATCAGGTGGCATCGCGATATTCGTACGCTGCTACGAGTCGCTTTGATCGCTTAATAGAGAATCTTTATTGCGTGCAGAGAAGCGGCATTGTCGTACACGACCGTCACTTATATGGATCAGCCGCATCCCTCAATCCGTCTCCCAGGAAATTGAAACCTAATACAACGACGATGACAAAAAGACCGGGGATCAACAGCCATGGGTTTTGAACAATGGATCTCACGTTTTGGGCGTCTTTGAGGAGCGCCCCCCAACTCACTGCCGGCGGTCGAATGCCCAGGCCAAGAAAACTGAGGGCAGTTTCCCCCAGGATCATGCCTGGTACGGACAACGTCAGACTTACGACAAGATAGCTGAAAAAAGATGGAAGCAAGTGGCGGACCACGATGGTTGGCTCGCTGCAACCGGCGATTTTGGCGGCCATTACAAAGTCCGCTTCTCTCAATTCCAGCAGTTTTCCTCTCACCACCCGGGCCAACCCCGTCCATCCAAGAATCGATAGAATGACGGTAATGCCGAAATAGATCCTCATCGGCGGCCAATGTACGGGCAGCGCGGCGCTCAGGGCCATCCATAGGGGAATAGTCGGTATGGATATCAAGAACTCGATGATTCTCTGGATTATCGTATCAATGCCCCCCCCATAATATCCTGAGATTCCTCCCAGGGCGCATCCCAAAACAAAACTAATGCCTACCCCAACCAAGCCGATCGACAGAGAGACGCGAGCAGCGTATAGAGTGCGGGAAAACAGATCGCGGCCCAGATCGTCGGTCCCGAAAAGGAATACCGAGCCATCCTCGACGCCGAACAGGTGGATGCGGCCGGGAATCACGGTCCAGAGATTATACTCGGACGCGGATACGAGAAAACGGAGCGGATATCCTTTGCGTCTGTCTTCGGTGTATTTCATACGAAAGCTGACAGGGTCGCGTTCACCGATCAGTCCATACACAAATGGACGCTGAAGTTTTCCTTTGTGAAAGATGCGTATCCGCTGAGGTTGGCTATAGATATATTCCGGATACCGTTGATACAGGTCATAGGGAGCAAAGAATTCGCAAAACAGAGCCGTAAGGTAGAGAGCACCCAGTATGCTCACCCCGACCAATGCGAGCTTATGCCTCTTGAACTTGCGCCACATAAGCTGCCACTGAGAGGCGATGTAGTATTCAGATTCCGCCGTAGCGCTCTCTTTTCTCACTACCGCGCCTCCTTCCTCTCATACCTGATTCGGGGATCCACCATTACGAGCAGAATATCAGACAGAAGAGTTCCCACGACGGTTAAGGCGGTCAAGAACATAATGGTGCTGCCCGCCAAGTGCATATCCTGAGTCCGCAGTGCGCGAAACAGCAGGGGCCCTGTCGTGGGCAGGCTCAGGACAATGGCAGTGATAGTCTCTCCGGACACGATGGCGGGGAGCATCCACCCAATGGTGCTCACAACAGGATTTAGAGATATTCTGACGGGGTACTTGAACAGCAGCCTCTGTTCGGGAACGCCCTTGGCGCGAGCAGTAACGACGTACTGTTTCTGTAGCTCATCTAAGAGAACTCCGCGCACAACTCGGATGAGCGCGGCGGTGCCTGCCGTTCCAATGACGAAGACGGGAATAGGGAGATGCTTGAGCAGATCCACTACTTTACCCAGACTCCAGGGAGCGGTCTGATACTCAGGCGAGAACAGGCCGCCGGTGCTGAGTCCAAAATACTTGTAGGAGAGAAACATCAGGATGAGTGCTAAGAGAAAATTCGGGGTCGCCAGACCCCCGAAGCCGACTATTGTTGAAACATAATCCCCAATAGAGTACTGATGGGTTGCAGAATATATGCCAATTGGTACGGCCACAGCGTACACGAAAAGCGTAGTTATAAGTGATATAACGATCGTCAAAGGTAGCCGCTCGGCGAGTAGTTCAACTACCGGTCGGTCCCAATTAAAAGATCTGCCAAAATCTCCACGAAGCATGTTTCCCATCCACTTGAGGTACTGTGTATGGAGCGGTAGATCTAGCCCGTAGTGCACCTCTAGATCGCGAATCAGCTTTGCGTCGACTTGGACACCCCTACTTTTCAGCGTCTGAATAACAGTGGTTAGATAGTCTCCAGGCGGGAGTTGAATAATGACGAATGCAACAACCGACACGGCCAACATGATGGCGACCATGTATAGACCGCGACGGCCGATGTAAGAAAGCATAGACTCTCCTATGGAGTAGGCTGACCGGCCAGTGAAGTCCGCTTCCCGGATCCGGGGCTTGCGACTACTTCTTCCAATCTATGATCATCCCGAGATGCCCCGAAGGCTGCTTCGCGGCGGAATCGTACAGCGCCGGCACTTCATCAATCGACACTCGATCGGTAATGAGGTGTTTTACGTTTACGTCACCACTTGATAACAGGGCGAGCATCAGCTTGAGATTGTTCGCTTGCGTCCACTTTGAATAGTAGTTCTCGGAGGAAGGTGATGTTGATTCGTGGGCGCCCACCAGCCGTATTCCTTTGACATGTATAGTGGCGTAGAGGTCGAGCGGAATCTCGCCATGAACGCCTCCCAGAAGAACAACGGTTCCCTGTCTCTTGATAACCGATAGTGCGGCAGGAACGGCGTCAGCAGTTCCCGTCACTACAATAGCCGTCTGAACCATTTCA